>JAEEGG010012879.1_pt1 | contig 17958 bp, 17 predicted proteins | sample 9134161 | NCBI WGS metagenome assembly JAEEGG01 (sample SAMN16246543, study PRJNA631951) | gut metagenome | biome: gut microbiome; feature: rumen; material: CR-attached | host: Bos | place: Iran: Karaj | collected 2018-10 | reverse complement strand
GCTTTTAATCAGGGCAAAAATACAAATTCTCCATAAAATTACTACCTTTGCAGCCCGAAAATAAAGAATAAAGACACGAGACTGCGAGACGCGAGTTTTTAATCCCCCCGGCCCCCTTTCAAGGGGGAGTAGGTCACGCGTCTCGAAGTCCCGCAGTCAAAAAACAACACCTTATTATAATATGATTACTGCTGACCAACTTAAAGACTTATGTAAGAGGATTGATGCCTTGAGGAGGTATCTTTGACATCGACCGACGTACCATCGAAGCCCAAGAATTAGACGAAAAGACGCAAGACCCGGCGTTCTGGGCCGATCCCAAGGCTGCAGAAGCCACCATGAAGAAAGTACGCGAAGTGAAAGGCTGGCTCAACGGCTACAAGGAAGCCGAAAATGCCGGTAACGACCTCACCGTGCTCTTCGACTTTGCCAAGGAAGGCGAAGCCACCGAGGAGGAAGTGGATGAACAATACAACGCCACCATCCAAATCGTGGAGAACCTAGAGTTCAAGAACATGCTGCGTGAGGAGGCCGACCCGATGAGCGCCGTGTTGAAAATCAACGCGGGCGCAGGCGGCACCGAGGCCCAAGACTGGGCACAAATGCTCATGCGCATGTATATGCGTTATGCCGAAAACCACAAATACAAACTCACCATCTCCAACCTTCTGGAAGCTGACGATGCCGGCATCAAGCAGGTGACAATGAAACTCGAAGGCGACTATGCCTATGGTTACTTGAAAGGCGAAAATGGCGTGCACCGCTTGGTGCGCGTCAGCCCTTACAACGCCCAAGGCAAACGCATGACTTCCTTCGCCTCGGTGTTTGTCACCCCGCTTGTCGACGACACCATCGAGATCGTGATTGAACAGTCGCGTCTATCGTGGGACACCTTCCGTAGTGGCGGTGCTGGTGGACAGAACGTAAACAAGGTGGAGTCGGGTGTGCGTTTGCGTTACCAATACAAAGACCCCTACACGGGCGAGGAAGAGGAGATCCTCATCGAAAACACCGAAACCCGCGACCAACCCAAGAACCGCGAGAACGCCTTGCGCCTTTTGAAGTCGCAACTCTACGACCGCGAGATGCGCCACCGCATGGAGGAGCAAAACAAGATTGAGGCGGGCAAGATGAAAATCGAATGGGGCAGCCAAATCCGCTCCTACGTTTTTGATGACCGACGCGTGAAAGACCACCGCACCAACTATCAGACCTCTGATGTACAGAGCGTCATGGATGGAAACATCGACGCATTCCTGAAGGCATATCTGATGGAATTCGGCGGGAAGAAAGAATCATAACCATATTGCATAATTAACAAACAAAAAAAATGAAAAAACTAGCTATCATCACTGCTTTTGTTGCGTTGTTTTGTTTCGGAACATACAACGTAATGGCCAACAACATTGAAAAGCAACAAGTCACTGAAGGGATCGACCCCATCACCAACGACCCTACTCCAGCTATTACTGAATTTGTAAAGACCTATTTTCCAAAAGCCAATGTCCTCATAGTGAAGCCTGAATGGGATGAATATGAAGTGAGGCTGAGCGACGGTACGCAACTTGATTTCACACGCGACTTCGAATGGAAGAAAATTGACTGTGAGCACTCCAACACATACACCGCTGTCCCTACCGAACTCGTTCCCGAGCAAATCTCCACTTACGTGAAGACCAACTTTGCCAGCCAAAGCATCATCAAAATCGAGAAGAAACGCAGAAGTTGGGAAATCGAACTCTCCAGTGAACTTGAAATCAAGTTCGACAAGCGCTTCAACGTGACCAAAATCGACGATTAAGCATTGTCACAAAACAACCATCAAGCGGCTTGAAGGAATTCAGGCCGCTTTTTGTTTGTATTTTTTGGTCACGACCGTGCATTTTGTTTTTCAAAAACTGTAATTTTGCGGCAATTAAACACATAGACCTATGATTACTTTCTTTATCGCTTTGGCCGTACTCATCCTCGGCTATTTCGTATACGGAAAACTCGTTGAGAAACTCTTCGGTGCCGACCCACAGCGTGCCACACCTGCAACCACCATGGCCGATGGCGTCGACTACGTGCCGATGAAGCCTTGGCGTATCTTCCTGATTCAGTTTTTGAACATCGCGGGTGTCGGGCCCATCATCGGCGCCATTATGGGTGCACAGTTCGGCACGGCATCCTTCCTTTGGATTGTGTTGGGAAGCATCTTTGCCGGTGCTGTCCACGACTACCTCGCAGGCATGATTTCGTTGCGCGACAAAGGTGCCAGCCTGCCTGAAATCCATGGCACTTACTTGGGCAATGGTGCCAAGCAGGTCATGCGTGCTTTCACCATCATCTTGATGATTTTGGTCGGCGTGGTGTTTGTCAATACACCTGCCACCCTACTCAACGCACACTTTACACAGAGCTGGAATCCTTATATTTGGATTGGCATCATCTTGGCTTATTACCTAATTGCCACTTTGTTGCCCATCGACAAGGTCATCGGCAAAATCTATCCTATCTTCGGCATCCTGCTGTTGGGCATGGCTGTGGCCATCTTCGTGGCTTTCCTCATTTATAAGCCTGAGATTCCCGAATTGTGGAGTGGCCTTCAAAACCGTCACCCCGATGCGGCCAACAACCCCATCTTCCCGATGATGTTCATCAGCATCGCTTGTGGTGCCATCTCTGGCTTCCATGCCACACAGTCACCGTTGATGGCGCGTTGCATGGTCAATGAAAAACAAGGTCGCCCCATCTTCTACGGTGCCATGATCACCGAAGGCGTAGTGGCTTTGATTTGGGCTGCTGCCGCGGCCTATTTCTTTGGTCCCGACAGCGTCGTCGACGTGACAGGCAAAAGTGGAGCCGCCATCGTGGGCATCATCGCCAACACTTGGTTCACGCCAGTCATCGCTACCATCACCATTTTGGGTGTCATCAGCGCCGCTGTGACCTCTGGCGATACGGCTCTTCGTTCGGCGCGACTCATCATCGCCGATTTCATGCACTATGACCAAAAGCCCATCAAGAACCGCCTGATTGTGGCTGTCCCGATGTTTGTTGTCACTGCCGCCATCTTGGTCTACAGCATATCCGATGCCAAAGGCTTCCAGGTCATCTGGCGTTACTTTGCCTGGGCCAATCAAGTGCTGGCAACGGTGACACTTTGGGCTATCTCAGTCTACTTGGCCAAGAACAAAGGCAAGATGTGGTATCTCATCACCCTCATCCCTGCCCTCTTCATGACCATAGTGACCGGTTGCTTCCTCTTCGTGGCCAAGGCTGCAGACGGCGGACTCGGCTCCGTCCTGCCCCGCCCCGTGGGCTACGGCATCGGCGCAGCCATCACTGTACTAGGATTGGTCTTATTTACGGTCTGGTTGAAAAAGCAAAAGCGGACACAACTATAACTAACTGATTACGATTTATGAAGCGAATCCTACTCTTTAGCATCTTTGCTTTCATCTTTTCATCTTGTGCCCCTGTGCTGATGAAGAATATCACGAAACAGCTTCCTCCACTTGATGACAGTGTTGAAGTGACCATTTATGAGATGGGCGACACCGTCCCAGAGCATTCCGAAGTTCTTGGCGGACTCTGTACCAGTTCCGCACGACCTGCCGACGGGGAAGCTGTTTTGGAAAAGGCCAAAAAAGTGGCGAGAGCCGCTGGAGGCAATGCCCTCGAAGTTCAATCTCGCATCTATCCCGGCCAAGATGGCCGTGGAGGCACTATGATCTCAGCTTTCATCTTGAATGTAGACGACAACATTAAGCCGACCCAGCCGAAGGCATTCAAAAAAGAAGACTTTAACGATTATGTTATCCAAAAAGAAGGCGACACAATCCCCTGTCTCATCGTTTTCGAATCGGCAAGCCACCTTCAATTCATATATGGTTACGAAAGGCGAGGCAACCGGAAAACGATTTCAATGCCCAAAAGTGACTTGCTTTCGTATCATATTGAGAATCCAGCTGTCATTGAGGAATATCGGCAGAAAAACCGTCTGTTCAAAATGATTGTTTCTCTTGATGGCGGGTATTCTATGAGCGTCGGCCATGGCAACAGCGACGGCAATTCCTCAAGCCATTTGTCCAAAGGATTTACAGGCTTTGGTGATGTGCGTTTCAACACCAACAACGGTGCTACCCTTGGCCTACACTATGGCTATTACAATCTTGAAGGAACAACGCATTTCTCGGGACATAATTATAGTAACAGCGGCCATACTGAAGACTGTCACCAACAACTACACTTCATTGCAGGCAGCTTTGGGCTCAATACACCCATCATTTCAAAGCGTCAACGTTTGAATTGTCTTCTTGACGGAGGATGCGAAATACAGCCATCAATGATAAAACATTGGCTGTACTATTATTTATTGTTTGGTTATCTTTCCTATCATGAAGAAGAGTCTTATTTGGATAATACCTGCATCTTATCCGGAGGCACCTTGGGAGCTGGCGGTTATTGTGGTTATGATTATTTAATTACTGAACATCTAAGCTTAGGTATTGGGTATGGCATGATCATGGGCATCCCTTTCACAGCTACAGGTCTTAATGCAGATAATTTACCTATAACAAGGAAAATAACGACAATACAAATGGAAGTCTTTGCTGGCATCCATTATTATTTCTGAAAACAATGAAAAGAATCCTGTCCATAGGTTTAATCTTTTTGTGCTTCACTTCCTGTGCTCCACGAATCATCAAAAACATCGAGGTCAAATATCCACCATTGGATAACACATCGAAGGTGAGTGTTTTTGAAGTAGGTGATAGCGTTCCAGAAAACGCCGAAGTCCTCGGTGGAATCGCCATCCTTGATGGATTTGCTGCAAGAAACTGGGAACATCTGCTGGAAAAAGCAAAAAAAGAAGCCAGAGCTGTTGGGGGGAATGGCTTGGAGATTCAGACACACATCTATCCAAACTCTGATGGAAACAGATTTCACCAGATTGCAGCCTACATCCTAGACATCGACAACAATTATACACCGATAGAACCTGCTGTAACAATCGATAAAGCTTTTAATGACTACGTAATCATGCAAGAAGCTGACACTATTCCTTGCATCATTGCTGATGAGTCAGATGTTTCCATCCTTTTTGTACATGATTATGAAAGACAAGGCCATAGAAGATCGGTATGGATTCCCAAAGACGACCTCATTTCGTATCACATTGAGGACACAACGACCTTTGCTAGAACACAACTAGAAAAAAGCAAGCCTTTGAAGGTCAGATTTGCAGTTGATGGCGGTTATGCTGTTAATAAAGGTTTTGTATATGCAGGAAAAGTGAACTTGATTAATAAGAACATGACCTTTGGCCTGGCCTATGACTGCCTATATAGCTTCCAAAACCATAAATATCGAAGGCATTTTATCGGTGGCAGTATTGGCTATCACAAATACTTCCTTTCGAATCAAAAACTTTTGGATTGCCTTCTCGATGGTGCCTGCGACCTCCACAAACAAGACAATCAAACCCAATCCATTACTTTCGAATTTCTATTAGGGTACCTTAATAAAAACCTTCAGAATCGATCATCGTTTGAAATAGGCTGTGCCCTTTCCTACGACCTAATGCTCACCAAACATCTTGGCGTAGGAATTGGAGCATCATTTTATTTAGTTCAGCGCAGACCCAACTTATATGCAGGCCTTAGCTATTACCTTTAAAAGCCCACTCTCTATGAAAAAAACAACGATAGTTTATTTGGTTGCACTCTTTATAGGTTGCCTTTCTGCTTGCCACAAAGTGGAATACGGAGGCCAAACAGGCAAGATTCTGCACAAGAAATACGATCCTGCACTGAACATCAGTTACAGTTATGCCGACTCCGTGCAGACTTGGGACACCCTTCGTATGGATCTCGACCAAGACGGCATCACCGACCTAAAGGTCTATTTCGAATACGACATCCCTTTCATCCAAGCTATGAATGACTGGCAGATTTGCATCCTCAGCATAGACAACCTAAACATAACCGACTCGAACTGGTGGGGAAAAGGCATCCATGTGTATTATGATTCCGCCCATCCCATCGCAGTAGTACACAGTGCAGAAGATGGCTCTTATTATGGATGGCTCGATGCCTATTCTTCAGTTGGCAGCGACGGACAACAAAACGTTATTCGGTTTTATCTGAGAGAGACGTGCTATTGCACTTGCCTCAACTACCCGCTCAAATGGGGTGAAAAATAAAAACGAAATGCCCGACTGGATTAACCAATCGGGCATTTTTCTTTTTTGGAGACGCAAGCATTGCGTCTCTACAACAGATTATTTCGTGGCTTGAGAGTAACCAGCACGCACAGCCTGGATGTTGAGGTCAACGACCTCCTGGCCTTTCTTGCCGAAGATATGGGCAATGGCTTCTTCCACCTTCTCCATGGAGATGCCGAGATAAGGCACCGTGGCACCTAACAGCACCATGTTGGAACGCGCCTTCAGCTGCTTGGCAATCTCGTTGGCATTGAAGGAAACGACATGCTCAAGTTTACCCAACTCAGCGTTGATCTTCTCCATATCAGGATAGTTGCTGATGTTCACAAAAGGATCATTATTGGTGATGACCCAGCCTTCCTTGCTCAGCCAAGGCAGATAGCGCAGGGCTTCCATAGGTTCTGAAGAGAGGATGATGTCGGCCTGACCTTCCGGAATGACATCGGCAAAAATCTCGTCATCGGAGATGCGAAGGTGAGAGAAGACCGAACCGCCGCGCTGTGACATGCCGTGGATCTCGGACTGTTTCAGGTTCATGCCCATATTGAGAGCAGCGTCAGAGATGATCTTGGCCACCGAAACGATGCCATCGCCACCCACGCCGCATAATACTATATCTTTTTTCATTGGTTTAATTATTTACTGTTTAACTCTTGTTCTTTGGGATTGCTTCGCAAGAAATCTTTCAAAATCATTTCAAAATCCATCAAAATCCTTTTTCGTTTTATTTTGAATGATTTTTATCACGATTTTCTCAGATTTCTTGTCCGCAGGACAATCCCATCACTTCTTCATATGCTTTTTGAGTTCGACGATGCAGGTGCGGTGCGGGATGATGACCGACACACCATTATAATTCACCTCTTCTTCGATAATCTTCACGTTCTCTTCGTGGTTCTTGGGCAACGGGATGATGTCGCGGATGTGCTCCGGCTCAACACCGAGGCCTTCGCAGATGCGGCGGATCTTGTTGTGTGCCGATGAAGGCTGACCACCCGTCATGGCAGTGATGTCATTGTCGAGAATCATGACCACGACGTTGGCTTTCTCGTTGACGCAGTCCATAAGGCCTGTCAGGCCGCTGTGACCAAAGGTACCGTCGCCGATGACAGCCACACTCGGGAAGATGCCCACCTCGCTGGCACCTTTAGCCATAGTGATGGATGCACCCATGCACACGGTCGTATTGATGGCACCCATGTTGAAGCCCAAGGTGTAGCAGCCGATGTCGCCAAACACCTTGCCGCCCTTATGGTTAGCCATAACCTCGTTCAGAGCGTTGTAACTGTCGACGTGCGGGCAGCCCTGACAGAGCGCAGGCGGACGGTTGGTAACCACTTCCGGCACCTTATACATTACAGGCACATCCATGCCAAGAGCCTTGGCCACCTTTTCGGCGTTCAGTTCACCATCGCGGCGGATGGTCTCATCCAAGCGGCCCATGACGTTCTTGCCCTTGCCGAGGAAGCCCTTGATATGCTCCTCAACGAAAGGCTGACCGTCTTCGAGGACAAGGATTTCGTCACACTCATCGTAGAGCTTGTTAATCATATCGTAAGGCAACGGATATTGCGTCACTTTGACGACAGGATAGGGGCATTGACCGCCTGGGAAGTTCTCCATCAGGTAGTTGTAGGCGATACCCGTGGTGATGATACCGATGTTCTTCTTCGGGCCGTCGATATATTTGTTGAAGCCCGAGGTTTCAGAAGCCTCCGTAAAAGCGGGTTGCTTGTCGATGAGATCGCGATACAGGCGCTTGGCATTGGCAGGCAGCAACACGAACGACTTGGCATCGGCGGGCTCGGTGAGTTCGTTTTGCGGACGAACGGGCTTACGCACCACGCCAGCACGGCTGTGAGCCAGGCGGGTTGGGATGCGGTAAAGCACTGGCGTACCGAGTTTCTCGCTCAGTTCGTAACCATAATGCACCATATCATAGGCCTCCTGTTGGTTGGAAGGTTCCAACATGGGAATCATGGCCCAATGACCGTAATAGCGGCTATCCTGTTCATCCTGCGATGAGAACATGCTCGGGTCATCGGCCACTACGACAAGAACACCCTTAGTGCCGATGATGGCGGCATTCATGAAGGGGTCGCCACACACGTTGAGGCCAACATGCTTCATGCAAGTCATGGCGCGTTTGCCAGCGTAAGCCACGCCAATGGAGGCCTCAAGGGCCGTCTTCTCGTTGGCGCACCAGTTGGCAATCACACCAAGTTCCTTGGCTTGTTTCGAGTTGATGACATACTCTGTAATCTGGGTTGAAGGCGTGCCCGGATAACTGTTGATGGCCGAGCCGCCAGCGTCGATGAAGCCCTGTGCAATAGCCTCATCGCCTAAAAGCAATAATTTCTCCATATCGTATAATTCAATATTTAAAATTCAAAATTCAAAAATGGACCATGTGGCTGATAGCTCATGGTCAGATTGGCACAAAGATACGGAATAATTCAATACAAACAAGAAAAACTTTACCATCATTGCGGATTTAGTCCGCAAAACTTGTGGACTTCTTTGATTTGACTCATCAAAGCCTCGTCTTCATCATCATTTTCATGCCAGATGACATAATCGGCAAGCAGGCGCTTGCCTTCTTCAGGCCATTGCTTGGCCATACGAGCCCTAACGGTAGCCTCGTCGCAATGGTCGCGCTCCATGGCACGGCGCAAACGAGTATTTTCCGAAGCCGACACCATCACGATGGCATCAAATCGCTTTTCCAAACGTTTTTCGAACACCAGTGCCGATTCAAACAAGACGTATGGCGCGTTTTGCTTTTCCATCCATTGCTCAAAATCGACAAACAAGGCTGGATAAAGAATGCTTTCCAACTCGGATTGGGCTTTTTCATCATGGAAAATCAAGTCGGCAATATACTTTCTATTTAACTCTGTATCGGAATGATAAAACGCCTCACCAAAGCGATTGACCAATTCTTTGCGCACAACTGGCTGAAAATACATCTGCTTGGCGGCATCGTCGCTACTGTAGACAGGAATGCCTAAACGCTGCCTGAACAGTTCGCAGACCCATGACTTGCCGCTGCCTATATTGCCGGTGATGGCAACTTTTTTCATTGCACAATGAGGTATTCCACCTTGTCGGGGCGGGTGCTCAGGATTTGGACGGTAGGTGGCCATGAAGCAAGACGCACATCCAAGAGAGGTTGCATGGCTTTCAGTTGCTGACGGTCAACCGCTACCGTGAAATTCTCTGGAGTGATAGAGGCGTAATCGCGCATGGCCACAAGGCATTTCACCGACATCGTCTCGGGGAAGAAACGCACCTTCAAACTGTCGGCCACCTTGATAGGCACTTCGACATCCATCTCGGTGTACTTTTCCACCTGCACTTCGACTTTCACTTCCTTGGTGTTGGAATGGATTTGACCATCCAACAGGTCGAGCGGCAAGGTTGCGCTGAAGCTCTGGTTCACATTGTCGCGTGACAACAGTTCCGTTCTCACCAGTTTGATGGAATCGATGACCTCCTGAGGCCCAAAAATCGTCACCGAAGACGGATCAAGCATAGGGAGGCCATAGATATCGTATTGGCGCGCCGTTGCGATGTTGGATTGCAAAACAACAGGAACCACTTTCGATTTCAGCGCATCCATAGTGAAATACACCTTCGCATCATTCATAGTGATGTCGGAAGCGGTGATGCCTAGCCTCTCGGCCACTTTCTCAGCCACATATTGGCTGCTGAACGAATAGGTATTGTTGCTCTCGAGACGATAAGGAACCTCAGACAAAGGAATGGTGACAAAACGATTGGGCTCACGGATCATCTTGTACCTCAACGTGTGAAAACCGTCGATGTTGAGCGACATCTTCACGGATTGCTCATCCGATGAAACCCATTTTTCGGCCGGAACCTCCTCAATTAGCACACGGAATGTGGTCTGGGTGACATAGTCTTCCGACAATTTGACCAAGAACCACGCAGCGGTGGAGATGACCAAAAAAACGAGAAAAGTGAAGGCGGAATGCTTGTTGGTGCGTTCCACCTTCTGTTTGATACGATCCAACTCGTCCGTCATGTCAAAACACTCCGATGATTAGGCTTGGCCGACGCGACTGGCGCTTTGAACCAAGGCGCTCTTCTCCACCTCCACTTCCGTGTTGGGAGCAAGAGAGATGACCACGGTGGTGTCCTTCACTTCGACCACCTTGCCATGGAAACCGCCAATGGTGACCACCTTGTCGCCCTTTTTTAGGCTATCGCGGTATTTCTGTTCTTCCTTGGCCTTCTTCGACTGGGGACGGATGAAGAACAGCCAGAAAACGACGATGAGGAGGATGATGAAGATAAGACTTGACCACATGGAACCTCCGCCTTGAGCACCTTCGGCACCAGCGGCACTTTGTGCAGCGTTTCCGCCATACAATAAGATGAGTAGTAAATTGTTCATTTTTGTAGATTTAAGATTTAATATTCAAGATTCAAGATTTAAGATTTAAGATTTCCGAATGATTCGTTCCTCACCTGTCGACTCTAAACTCTCACTAATACTGGTCAGGAGTTTGCACCATGGCTTTAATGCGCAAGGTAGTCTTAGCAGGGTTAGTATTCGACATAACAGTCAGGAAACGGCTTTGGAAACCATGATGACCTGCACTATTATAAGTCACCTTGATATCACCCGTCTTACCTGGCTCAATGGGTTTGCGGGGATAGTCGCCCACAGTGCAACCGCAGCTTGAACCCACCTCACTGATAATCAGCGGCATATTTCCCGTATTGGTGAAATGAAACGAGTAAGTCACCACCTCGCCTTGCAGCAAAGTGCCAAAATCGTGTTCTTCCTTGTCAAATTTGATGGCGGCTTGTTTGTTGGAGGTTTCGGTGGCCGATTTTGGACTGGTCACCAAGTCGGTGGAGAGATTACCCCCTCCTTTCTCTTTACAAGCTGGCATCACACACAAAGCCATAATGAAGAGGAACAACAAATGCTTTATATTCAACACTTTTCTCATTGTCTTTGGGATTTGATAATCATCACTGAGCCTTGATAGGTGGCATCGTTCTTCAAACCTTTGCATTTCAGCACGTAGAAATAGGTGCCATCCGACAATCCGCCACCGTCCCAGTCGTTATGGTAATCGTTGGATTGGTAGACAACGCGACCCCAACGGTTGAAGATGGTCAGTTCGGTCTTTTCATAATAACTGCTCAATGGCTCATAACCTTCATATTCCATCGCCGAGCCACCATCATCCCTGTGCCTTTGGCCGTTTTCGCTACCTCCATGCATATCGCTCTCTTCACCAATGGTAATGATAAAATAGTCGTTGACGCCATCACCGTTGGGAGTGAACACATTCGGGATCTTCAGCTTTACAGGCTCTACTCTCACAGTATGCAAATAGGAAGTGTCGCAACCTTGCGGGTTATACACTTTCAGCTCCGTACTGAATTCACCCGTTTCCACATAAGTGAAGCGAGGTTCCTCCAAAGTTGAGGTGATATTGTATTGCTGGTTGAGAATCCAATAGAAGTTGCTGATATCCAGCGTGTCGGCCGAAAGGTTCTCGAAGGAATAGGTGACATGTGGGTTTTGCAGATATACCGTATCTCTTGGATCCGTCGAAATCTCAATCACGGGGTTAGGATAAGCCCTCAGCCTAACACTGTCCGTCTGGGTGCAACCGCGATTGTCAGTCACTCTGATGAAATAATAGTGAAAAGCTTCGAGGCCGATTGCCCAATTTGGATTCCCAGGCGAGATATGCAAGGGCGAAAGAGGTCTATCATGCGTCAAATCTCCACGAGAATTATACCACACATACTCAAAAGGGGGAGCGTAAACCTGCGACGTAGAGTCGACGGTAGCCACCACTTGAGCGGTTCGCCCGTTTTCTTCATCGCTGTTACTGCACGTCAGTTTCACCTGTCGGAACTTGACCTCGAAACGCGGCTTCACCTCCACCCTGATCTCGTTTTGGCACACCAGATTGTTGCTCTCCGCCTCACGAACCTCGACACTATAGGTCGTTGTCTCGGTGGGATATACGGTAATGCTATTGGTCGTCTGGCCGCCCGGTGACCACAAGAAAGAATACATGTAATTATTTGGCACGCTGAGCGTCACCGCCGATTCGGAGCAAACAGGCATCTCGGCGCTACAGGTAATCTCGCAAGGCTCCTGTGCCTTGACAAAGGCCGAACAGGCCAAGGCCAAGAAGAGCAACAGGGCTTTGCATATTATGGTTTTGTTTCTCATTCCAATTGAAATAGGGTGCAAAGATAGGAAAAATCCCTTGATGAACGCAACAAGAACGTGAATATTGTTCAATCAAGCGATTATAGCTTTGTCAGTTTGACCACCTTACCCATCTGAACGGGTTTGCCGTAATGAACAAAATAAACACCTGTTGCCCAATTACTTGCATCTATCTCAACACTCCTTTGGAAGCGAACCGACGTCATGATGTTACCCAACACATCGAAAACCACCAAATCCGAAAAGCCTTCCGAATCCGTTTTCACCGTGAACTTGTCGTTAGTAGGATTGGGGTAGATACCAGGCTCAATTTCAGGTATTTCCGGACCAACAGGCGTAGGCATTACGGCACTCCATGAGGCTTCCCATCCCGTGGAAGTGGTGGCACAATCGGAGCGGAACTCGACGCACATCACATTGGAGGAAGACTGCACCACACCTGGACTCTGGGTGTTCCACCGGCCTATCTTAGGGGCATACACGTTATCCCCATCATAAACCCACAGGAAATCATAATCAGCCTCCAAACTGAAACTGTTGAAATCCAATCGTATGGTCGACTCTTCAGGACCACGAATCACCCATATCTTGCGCTCGTCGTCGCCATAGTTGCGATGGTCGAGACGACCTTCCGTACCTTCAAGGACTATGACAGGCGTGCCTTCGTTGATGAGTTTGTAATAATAGTTCCAGTCCCAATACGGTCCTGGGTCGGTGTGCGACTGGTCGGGATAATGCTGATGACCTTTGATGGCCACGCATGCCCCTTCGCCACCAAGGTTATAAAGGCCATTGTTGACGCAGACTCCATTGTCCAAGGTATCACGATCGTGGGTGCGCCGATTGTCGATGGTCTCATAACGGGAGCAGATGCTGCGCACCAAGTCAGCGGAAGACCGATACATCTCCTCCGTAAAAAACTCCCACACATTGCCATAGGCTTCATGTTCAATGCCGATGGTATAACCATTGGCTGTGCGAGCGTGCCATGCCTTGTCTTTTTCAAGCACCATTTGGGTAATCTGACCATCGACCGAGCGGATGACATAATGCGCCGAGACACTGGCATCGCAGTTTTTAAACCAGCTGATACAGCCAGCATAACTACCTTCAGTATAATGTATTACAACCGCGCTCACATCTTTGGTACGCGGTTCCCAATTGCATTCAGGCGCAGGATCCCAAATGGCAGGAGGATAGTCGGGACTGCGCGTAACGCCCAACTTGGGTGCAGTAAGCATGTCATAATACCCACCAAAAACCGCTTTTAAGTTGAGGTCAAATTTAGGGAATCCGTATTGTTCCGCCTTCTTTGCATCATTCAGAAAAGAGCATACCGAATACAGCATGGACTGCATGGGATAGACATCCTTCTCCTCCCCTATCGGCAACTCCGAAAGTTGCTGGACAACAGACAGATAGCCTTTGATTTCAATGGCTTTGCCCTCTTTTGCCAAACGGTCGAAAGCCATGGCATAGGCCAACACATTCTTTTCCGGGCTTCCCAAAATCTCCATTTCCGAAATGCCTGATAGTTCCGAAACAATATGCAGATTCTCGCGGAAATAGTTCTTACCGTCTTTCACCAAGCCCATCAAGCCGTAGGCACGTGGCATGGCATCGGGACCATCATTGAAATAGTTGTCATCAGTCAGATGGTTGCAGTGGGTGTTGGTGAACGAAATTGCCTCAAGCAAGCCTCTTGGAATGTCGGGGCAGGCTTCATAGGCAGTTTCAAATGCTGATTTATATTTTTGTAATTCTGCATTTTGCGCCAACCCGAACAAAGGGAGCCACAACGACAATGCAAAGAATACGAAGAGGCGTTTCATAGCATATAATTTGAGTACAAAAATACACATTTTTCTTTTTTAAGGAGGAACAAGTTTTTTTCATACATTTGCAGTTTCAAGGAAAAGCAATTTAAAACACTATAAAATGAGCACACTCAACGATTTCCAAAAAGAGATTCTCGCAGGCATCCCCGATGAACTGCCGGAAGTGAAACCTTATGATACCACCATCAACCATGCGCCCAAGCGCAAGGACATCTTGACAAAGGCCGAGAAGAAGCTGGCCATCCGCAACGCTTTGCGTTACTTCCCCGCCAAGTTCCACGCCACTTTGGCCCCTGAGTTTGCCGAGGAGCTGGAGAAATACGGCCGCATCTACATGTACCGTTTCCGTCCGTCATATAAAATGTACGCCCGTCCAATCGAGGAATACCCTGCCAAATGCAAGCAGGCCGCAGCCATCATGCTGATGATCCAGAACAACCTCGACCCTGCAGTGGCACAGCATCCTCACGAGCTCATCATCTACGGTGGCAACGGCGCCATCTTCCAGAACTGGGCACAATACCGCCTCGTGATGCAATACCTCGCCAACATGGACGAAGACCAGACCCTCGCCATGTACAGCGGTCACCCGATGGGCCTCTTCCCGTCGCATAAGGACGCCCCGCGCGTGGTCGTCACCAACGGCATGATGATCCCGAACTACAGCAAACCCGACGATTGGGAGCGTTACAACGCCCTCGGCGTGACGCAATACGGTCAGATGACCGCCGGCTCCTATATGTATATCGGACCTCAAGGCATCGTCCACGGCACCACCATCACCGTGTTGAACGCAGCCCGCAAGCACGGCGGCAGCACCGCCGGTAAGCTGTTTGTCACCGCCGGCCTCGGCGGCATGAGCGGCGCCCAGCCCAAGGCTGGCAACATCGCCGGTGTGGTGAGCATCACCGCCGAAATCAACCCGGCCGCCACGCAGAAGCGTTATCAGCAAGGCTGGGTCGATGAGGTGTACGACAATATCGAGGAACTGTTCAAGCATGTCAACGCAAGCCTCGCTAAGAAAGAAGCCCGCAGCTATGCCTACCAAGGCAATGTGGTGGACCTTTGGGAATATGCCGCCGAGCATGACATCCATGTCGACCTCGGCTCCGACCAGACCTCGCTCCACAACCCGTGGGCTGGTGGTTACTATCCTGTCGGACAGTCGTTTGAGGAGTCGAAAGCCATGATGGCCGAGAACCCCGAACTCTTCAAGGAGAAGGTGCAGGCTTCGTTGCGCCGCCATGTGGCCGCCATCAACAAGCTGACCGCCAAGGGCATGTACTTCTTCGATTATGGCAACGCCTTCCTGCTACAGAGCAGCCGTGCCGGCGCCGACATCCTGAAAGAAGACGGCACCTTCCGTTATCCCAGCTATGTGCAGGACATCATGGGTCCAATGTGCTTCGACTACGGCTTCGGCCCCTTCCGTTGGGTCTGCGCCTCCGGCAAACCTGAAGACCTCGCCGTTACTGACGACATCGCCTGCAATGTGCTTGAGGAGATTGCCCGCACCGCCCCTGCCGAGATCCAACAGCAGATGCGCGACAACATCCAGTGGATCCGTGGCGCACAAGAGAACCACCTCGTGGTGGGTTCGCAAGCCCGTATCCTCTATGCCGACTGCGAAGGCCGCACCAAGATTGCTGCCGAGTTCAACAAGGCCATCGCTGACGGTCGCTTGAGCGGTCCTGTCGTCCTCGGTCGCGACCACCACGATGTGAGCGGCACCGACAGCCCGTTCCGTGAGACCTCCAACATCTATGACGGTTCAAGTTTCACCGCCGACATGGCTGTTCAGAACGTCATCGGCGACGGTTTCCGTGGTGCCACCTGGGTAAGCATCCACAACGGCGGCGGTGTAGGCTGGGGCGAAGTCATTAACGGTGGCTTCGGCATGGTCCTCGACGGCACTGCCGATGCCGACAGACGCCTCCACTGCATGCTGCATTGGGACGTCAATAACGGCATCGCCCGCCGCAACTGGGCCCGCAACGAAGGCGCTACCTTCGCCATCAAGCGCGCCATGGCTGCAGAACCCAAGCTGAAAGTCACATTGCCGAACTTGGTGGAAGACAAGATTCTGGAAGGATTGTTTTAAGTAACCTTTTATAACACAAAAGTACACTAATTATGAGGAAGAGCAAAAAAATCCTATTTGCAATAGTTGGAATCCTGTTTACAGCGGCCATGTTCTCGTCATGTGCCACCACTTATACCGCAAGTGGCACGAATGTATCTAAAATCGACGAACTTGCCTTTATTGAGCCCAGGTCGCTTATGTACTATTTCTCGCCAGAATCCGGCTATCTCGACTCATCGTTGGTGGTTGGTTCTGAAGAGTTAATCACCGAGATCATAACATCCAACCGCTACCCCTTCACCGACCCTGTTGCAGCCGACTACGAAGGCGAGGGAGCATCCATCGCGAAATGGATCGACAGTTTCTCGGACCTCGAATCCTCCGACATTCCGCGCCTTAAAGTGCCCAAAGCACTTACCGAGTTGATTAAGTCCACGGGGCATCGCTATGGCATTGTCGTACATGCTTATGGCTATATCAAAAGCAATGAACTCTATGACCAGGAAAAGCTGGAAGAGCTTGTGGGCAATATCATAAGAACAGTCTTTGACGAGCCCAAGCGCTACACCGCAGGTGACCAGGCAGGCAATGCGCTTTATACGGCCGTCATTGACACGCAGACCGACCGGGTCATTTACTTCAACAGTGTCCTCTCCAATGCCGACCACCCGTTGAGCAGAAGAAATGTCGGCAGCCAGATGAAGAGACTCCTCAAGAAGTTTGATTGAAAAAGTACAGTATTTTTCATTCAGTGAAAACAACAAACGAATTAACCCAATTATTAACCTTAAAAAATCAAAGCTATGAAGAAAGTTATTTTCTCTTTCATTGCAGTGGTCGTCATGGCCTTGAGCTTTGTTTCCTGCGGCAACAGCGGCAGCAACGGTGGCGACAAGGGCAACGACAAACAACAACAAGGTCTCGTTGGTAACTGGTACTACAACGACAACACCTACTACACCTTCAACGAAGACGGCACTGGTTCCAACACGGCTTATGGTGTTTTGGTCGGCAACTTCACCTACAGTGAAAGCAACGGCAAACTCACCCTCAACTATGAAGGATTCACCGATCCCACCGTATTCAACATCAAGGTGGACGGCAAGACCCTAACCATCCTTTCTGGTGAAGGAAACATCGGCAGCGAGGTGGAATACACACGCAAATAAACGCTTTTCCGTGACTTTGTAGAGATCTACAAACCTAATCCTAAAAAGGGCGCATTGACTGCGTCCTTTTTTTGTTTTGCGGAAAGTAAAATGCCAGCAAAGCCTGCATGGCCTTGATTCTCGACACGATCCATGCCGTTGGGCGAGAACTGGCGGCGGTGTAAAGAGAGGGCGCGACATGATTGCCGCGCCCTCTCTTTGGTCTTTCTTATTTCCGTATTGAAAATGCTGATATTCAATGCTTTCGAATTGCAAATTCGAAAGAACTAAAGCTTCAACAGGTCATAGTTCAAACACAACGCTCCATTCCTTACACAGTTTTTCTAAAGTCCAAGAAGCGTTGAGACCGCTTGTTTCTGGCAAACGAAACACTTTGATGGATTGTCCGAACTGATTTTGTAGTTTTTCTCCAAACTCTTTGTATT
>JAEEGG010012878.1_pt1 | contig 17958 bp, 17 predicted proteins | sample 9134161 | NCBI WGS metagenome assembly JAEEGG01 (sample SAMN16246543, study PRJNA631951) | gut metagenome | biome: gut microbiome; feature: rumen; material: CR-attached | host: Bos | place: Iran: Karaj | collected 2018-10 | reverse complement strand
TGGTGACGCCAGCAACGAACCCGACCTGTTCATGGACAGCGCCAAGGTCTATGTCAACATGGGCGAGGCCGAGGTGGCACGCCACGCACGCTTCATCGGCAACTTCAACCCCACCGACCAGGCCGCCTATATGAGGAGGTAAATTTAAACTACGAATTACGCGAATTGAACTAATTGGCATCCGCATACTTATTATTTCAAATTTCGCGAATTGGCTCAACAGTTAAAAACCACGGGTTATACCGATTAAACTGAGTTTAAATGCTTATATCTATGAAGAAGTACTATTTTGCAGTGATGGTCATGTTGATGGCCTTGGTTTCGGTGGGTCTTACTGCCTGCGGCGACGACGAACCCAAGGTTCCTAGCATCGTCGGGACCTGGCAACACGATCATGAAGCTAATAGTTGGGATATCTATTATCAATTCACCAAAGACGGTAAATTTCATTATGTGTGGAAAACTAATATAGTTACGCCCCAAGGCCTTAAGCCTACCGTTGCTGTTGCTAACGGAACATATACCGTATCGGGGACGAAGTTGATAGTCACCTTGGATTCCAACCCCAATTACGACCTCTACCTCTGCCCCTCCGAATGCGAATATTCAGTGCAGGGCAACAAACTGAAGCTTCTTCTTGGCGAAGAGGAACCCACATTCACCCGTGTGGATGACAGTGTGATACAGCCCTATCTGTAAACTACTGAAAAATAACCATTAAGTCAAATGATTGAATCTCTTTTGTAGATATGAAGAAGTGCCATTATTTGCTGATGGTCATGCTGTTGGCCCTGTTTTCGGCCGGTTTAGCCTCTTGTGGCGATGACGACGAGCCCAAGTTTGTCGACATCGACATCGTCGGGACCTGGGCGTTTCAGACTGATATGGAAGCAGATTTTGCGCTATTTTTTCAATTCACCAAAGACGGCAAGTTTCATGAAGTACTTACTTCGATCGTTAATGGCGAAACAACGTACAATGCTTTTCACGGAACATATACCGTATCGGGAAATATGTTGCACATTATCTACACCTTTCAGAATGAGACTGAAACTGAAACTATCAAATGTCTTTACAGCGTGAAGGGTGACAAGTTGATGCTCTACCTCGATAATGAAGACCCCGTCGTTTTCACCCGTGTCAAAGACAGCGTCATTGAGCCCTATCTGTAAAGATATATCGCTAAACTGGAATATGTGTCCCTGCCCACACTTGTCGGCGGGGACACGTTTTTTTTGCGAGGCTCCTATCGTGAGGCATCGACAAATGCTCGCCCTGAGACGCAAGATTTTGCGTCTCTACATGTTCTTCGGTTGATTTACTGTGAATTAGAGACTAAAAAAGCGCCAGCAGATGCCGGCGCTTTAATATCAGTAGATCTTCTAAATTTATTCGTACTTCAGGTTGTTGGCCTCAGATACAATGCCCTTCTCGGTCACCCTGAAGCCGGTTGACTTGCCGCTATACTTGTTGAGCTCGCTGACCACTCTGTTGTTGGGAACGCCAGTGGCATCAATGATGGTCACAGTATTGGAGTAGCTGGCGCCCTTGGATGTCACGACATTGAATTTAAGCTCACATTTCAGGTCATATTTATCCTTAACCAATTCGGCGTCAGACTTGGTGCTGAACTTGTACATCACGCCAAACTCGGCAGGGAAGTCGTCACTGGTCACAGACTTAGTCCACCATACCGAATTGACTGCTTCCATGACATTGCGGCCATTCTCGGCCTTATAGGTGATGAACACGTTGCAGGCATCCAACAAATCCTGTGAGAAGGTCATGTTGTAGGTAGCAGTCGCCGTCGTCTTCACCTTGGGCTCGTCGTCGCCGCAAGCGGTCAGCGTCATCGCTGCCAGCATCAGCAAGGCGGCCATATAGATAAACTTCTTCATCATTCTACTATCGTTTTATTCTGGTTCTTGTCGTCTAATCAGTCGGTAAGGATGATGTCAATGATCTTGTTGACATCAGCGATGTTGACCTCGCCATCCTTGTTCACGTCACCCTCGAGAGCGGGTGCTACACCAAAGAGTTCCACACCAATCACCTGATTGAGCAATTCCAGGCTAATGTCGATGTTGGCATTCAGGGCGGTGTCGGTGAAACGGGAAGTCATGTCCAGGGGCACCTCGCCCAGCTCGGGACCCATCCAGAAGTCGTAGTTGGGGTCGTCACCGGCAGTGATGGTGATAGGTGAATTGAAGGTGATGGTCGTGTAACCGTATGCGTCAACGCCCTCAATACCCGATACCTCGATGTTGCCCACAGGCAAGGGGATGCCTTCGGCAACGAGTACGAAGTTCTTGAGAGTCAAGGTATAAATGCCGTTATTGCCAACGACCTCGACGGGAACCTCGTCCTGCTCGGAAACAGTTTCGTTAACCGTCACCTTGAGGTGGCAGGTATAGTTAGTAGCGCTCAGCGCCAGAGTGCAGCACATGGCTGCCAGAGTCAATAATAATTTGTTCATCGTTTTCTCGATAATGCTATTACTGTTTTTTAATCGTGTTTTTAGTTCACATTGCCCGAGAGCAGCAAGTCGATAAGGGAGGTCACGTCGCTGATGTTGATCGTGGTGCTTCCATCGACGTCGGCAGCCTGCAGGTTGATACCCTCGCTGTTGTTGCTCAGCAGATAGTCGATCAACGAGGTCACGTCGCTGATGTTAACAGTTCCGTCGTTGTTCACGTCACCACGCTTGAACGGGGAGGCAACGGCAGCGGTAATCACATAGCAGGTAGCGTTCTGCAAGTCACCGGGGATGGCACTGATGGCAATGCGGTAAGTACCGTCCTCGTTCTGCTCCATCGACTTGGTGACAACGGCGCTGGCGCCAGTGACGTCGGCAGTGAAGTCGTCAAGACTGGGCACGTCGGTCAGCTGCATGGTGTAGGAAGTCACGGCAGGATCCCAGCCTTCGATGGTAGTGCCCTGATAGCGCAGGTCGGTCATGTCGGCCAGGTAAACCAGCTCCATGTCGTCAACATAGAGGGCATCGTTCTTGCTGCCCTGTCCAGGGTTACCGTTGGTCGAGAAAGTAACGAAGATGGCCTCACTGGCAGCATTGTTAGCTGCATAGCTGTCGTAATCGAAGGGGAACGAGTACTGGGTCCAGTCACCGGCGGGAATCGGGGTGCTCACGATGCTACCCGAGAGGTTGGTGTATTCCTTGTCGCAGGGCTCCTGATAATAGGTGCCGTCAAAGGTCTTGACGCTCACACTCGCCTTGTTGTTAGCATTGGCAGTGCCCTGGGTGTACTTCAGCCAAACGTTGAACTTGTCGGGCTTGGCATACAAGGGCATGTAGAAATCGTCAGTGCCGTTGGCCATGTCCATCTCAGCATGGTTGTCGGTGCTGGTAGCACTCATCGAACCGGCATTGAGTCGGCCATTGGTCATCGTGCCGTTGGCAACGATACCAGCAAGTGAGTTGGCAGTCATCACAGCACTGTGACCTGTTGCGCCGCTACGCACATCATCGCTCTGCTCGAGCTTAACCAAGTAAGCCGACGTCCCGGCAAAGGTGCCGGTAGCGGTCTTGAAGCCGTGCCAGCGGTCGGGCTCGCCGTTATCATTTGTCCATGCTTCCATGTCGCTGTTGGGCAGCTGGAAGTGGTCACCCACGGTATTGAACCACATGGTAACGCCATATTGCTCAATGGCCAGGTTGGCAGCAGCCATGCCGTCAACCGAGCGGGCAAACAGCGAGGTGCGCATGGAACCATAGGGTGTTTCTACATCGCGCACTGCGCTATATACGGTGACGTCACCATTTTTAGCAGCAGGTACATCATACATGTTCACCGTCAAATTGTCGATAATGGGGACCTGCAGTTCCAAGTCGTACAGGCCTTTCTCGTTAGGCGTGATATTTACGGTAACTACGGCCGGGTAATTCTCACCATTAAAGGAGACAATGATGTCGCCAGTAAAAGACTCGGCTTTAACAGAAACGAAGGCAATAATTGCCAGACAAAAAGTGAAAAATAACTTCTTCATATTATTATTAAGTTTTTATTTCCTTTATTTGATGCGGTACACGATGCCCAAGGTGCCGTAAAGCGGGCGCAAAGGCTGCACCGAGTGAAAATCGCTTTTGAAAATGTTGCTCAGGCCGTAGGTCAGCTCGGCAAACGCGCCCCAGCGGCGCCAAATCCGACAATCGACTCCAAAATCGATACCCCACTGCATGTGGCGCATATTGGCATCGAAATCAAAGTCGCCACGGTCGCCCGGCTCAGTTCCCATCTCAATTTTGGGTCCCACGGGAGTGCCCTCACGCAGATAACCGTCGTAGGCCCATCCCCAGAAACGCCTATTGGTGAGCCAGCCCATGAACACGCCGCCGCGCACGTTCCACTTGTCGTTGATGCTGTACATGGCCTGAACGGGCAATGTGATGCGGCGTTGTGCGCTCTTGATGCGCACATTGCCGTTGAAGATGCCGCTGAGCGACTCGTCGCCGCGCACGACCTCGATGTCATAGTTCTTCACACGGCTATCGGCGTCCATGCCTCCCAATTCGAAGCGTAGCCCCGAATGCAGTGACCAATGCTGGCTCAACGGATAGGACGCCTCGGCAGCCACGGTGAAGTTGAAGCCTGGGTAGTAGCTGTTGATGCCACGTATCTCCTTGCCGATGTGGGTGGGAATCGTGCCGCCAAGGGCGTAGCCCAAACGGGCATCAAAGCGGATGCTGTCAAGCACCGAAGCATTCACACCCAACGCCATCACGGCGAGGAACAATGTGACAGATATGATTCTTTTTATAGACATTAATATAATCTCCTGTGTCTCTTTTTAACTCATTTATTCCTCATGTCGACAAATCAGCCGCACCTTGTCCACGCACAACCGGCTGCCGATGGCACCGATGAAGTCTCCACCAGCCGAACTCGACGAGAACACAATGGCCAGACTGTAGCCACGGTTAGCGAGCAGCTGCTCGTCCACTTCCTCTCGGTATTCAAACTTCACATCCCATGCGGTCCATTGGCTTGTAGGAGCCACATAATCCAGTTCGGCAACAGCTACAATCAGGTCGCTCGACAGGACATTATCACCGTACAGTACTACCTCGTTGCCTGCCGCGTCATGGTTGCGGTAGAACACGGCATACACGTCGGCCGAGTCGGTGCGGCCGACAATGGGATTACCATAGAAGTCCTGCACCGTGGGGCCCGGTTCAAAGGTATAGTAGCCGGTGAAACGGTCGGGACGGTCGGTGAACGGGATGCCGAAGCGGGTGGCATGCAGGTGGTCGCTCATCGCGATCCTGATGTCGAAGGTACCCAGGAACATGTTGCCGGCGGCCAGGCGCTTGTTGGCCATGCGGCCAAAGGGGCCCGTATCGCGCGTCATCAGGCACACGGCTGCCCCGTCATAGCCCTGGGCAAGCGGTGTGGTGGGATAGTCCATGGGAGCAGCGGTACTCATCGAGATGCGGTAACCGGCATTGGCGGTCGCCCAGTCGTTGCCCAGCGAGCCGTCGGGCAGCGTGTTGTGCCACATGTAATAGCGCTGCGTTGCGGTTTCCAGCTCATAGTGCTCGAAGTCGAATCTCAACGTGTCGGTCACAGTCACCATCGTGGGCACCACGTTCACGCGGTAACGGCGCTGCCACTTGCCGTCCTCAGAGGTGACGGTGTAAATGACCGGTCCCTGGCTGAAGTCGTGCGTGCTGCCGCTGGCGGGCTCCACCGTAGCTCCCGGCGACAAAGTGAGCACCGGTGATAGCGCACTCACATCGGCACCACCGCGCACGGCAAACGTAATGACGCTGTCGGTCGAGAAGACCGTCTGAATCGAGTCGGTCGCCTGGAAGAAAAAGACCTCAGGGCTAGAGACATGCAGGGTCACCACCTCGATATCAGCTTCACAGCCGTCAGGTTCGTCGCCAAAGCAGGACGCGCACAATGCCATCATTACCAAACAGATAGCAACGACAACCGCAGAACTAATTTTATGAGAAAAGTCACTCATGTCAACATTTTTGTTTCAAACCTGCAAAATTACTCATTTTATCGGTCACACAAGCAATATGAAGCCAATATTTTCACTAGAAACGATTTTTTGGGCATATTGTTGTTAATTGAAATAAAAGAATTACTTTTGTAGGTCTGATACTGGCCTATTAACTATGATTTTCCATAGCGACTAAGCACTAACGGCCTACCAATCAGGCACATGAAAACATAATAACGACAATATATGATTGAGCAACTCATCAACAAGATATTAGACCTGAAACTATTCCGCACATTCAAGGTCAAGTCAACACCACGATGGATCATCCTGCTGCTTGACATGATTATTGTGCTGGTTTGCTTTTCAGCAACAGTTGTTGCAGACATCTACTCTTCAGGCACCTTGACCAGTCGCAACGACATCCTCACCAACGGAGCGCTGGTACTTTTCGTCTATTTCCTTGTAAGCTATATATCAAAGAGTTATACTTGCGTCATCAGGCTCTCTGTCATCGAGGACCTGTACCGCATCTTCATGGTCGTCGCTGTGTCCATCGCGCTGCTGGTGGGCATCAATCTGGTAAGGATTGGCCTGTGGGGAACCACCAGCCTCAAGTTCTGGGACATTCTGGTCATCGGTGCCTTGTCATTCTCAATCATGATGATTGAGCGCCTGTGCATCAAGTACTTATACATGCGCATGAACAGCGTCACCAAGGGACGCAAACGCGTGCTCGTGCTGGGCACCTCGTTTGGCTCGGTATTCCTGGCCAACGCGCTCAAGGGCGAGATTGGCGGCAAGTACCTGCCCGTCGGCCTGCTCAGCATCAAGGCCCGGCAGGACAACAACGAGATCAACGGCTTTAAGGTCTATCGCTTTGACCCGTCGAATATGGCCGAGATGTTTGCCAAGAACGATATCGACGCCCTGATTTTCGATGCCAAGAGCAACAACCTGATGTCCAGCGGATTTGCCGACTATTTCATCAAGAACGACATATCGCTGCTCGCCATGAACAAGGTGGCCGAGTTTGAGCAGGACAAAGACAGCAACGAGAACATCTCCACCTTCATCAAGGAGGTCCAGATCGAGGACCTGCTGGGCCGAGACCCCATCGTGCTGAACAACCCGCTCGTCAAGGAGCATATCAACGGTGCGTGTGTACTCATCACCGGCGCTTGCGGTTCCATCGGTAGCGAGATTGTTCGTCAAGTCGCCAACTACGGCGCCAGCAAGATTGTGCTCTTTGACCAGGCCGAGACGCCCATGCACGACATCTCGCTGGATATGAAGAAAAACTACCCCGATGCCAACATCGAGCTGTTCATGGGCGATGTGCGCAACCGCGACCGCGTCGAGGAAGCCTTCGCCAAGTTCCGTCCCTGCTATGTATTCCATGCCGCTGCCTACAAACACGTGCCGATGATGGAAATCAATCCGTCAGAGGCCATCTTGGCCAATGTGATGGGCACACGCAATGTCGCCGACCTTGCACTGAAGTATGGCGTTTATAAATTTGTGATGATCTCGACCGACAAGGCGGTGAACCCCACCAACGTGATGGGTTGCACCAAGCGATTGGCCGAGATTTACTGCCAGTCTCTCTTCTTCGAAGCCAAAAAGCAGGGTAAGAAGACCCAGTTCATCACCACACGCTTTGGCAACGTGCTGGGCAGCAACGGTTCTGTTATTCCGCTGTTCCGCAAGCAGATTGCGGCAGGCGGTCCCGTTACCGTCACGCACAAGGAGATCATCCGCTACTTCATGACCATCCCCGAGGCCTGCTCGCTCGTGCTGGAAGCCGGCTGCATGGGCAGCGGTGGCGAGATTTACATCTTTGACATGGGCGAACCTGTCAAGATCTACGACATGGCACGCCGCATGATCTCGCTGGCTGGTCTCAAGCCCGACGTGGACATCAAGATCGAGGAAATCGGTCTGCGTCCCGGTGAGAAGCTCTATGAGGAGCTGCTCAATGACAAGGAGAAGACCACTGCCACAGTGAACAAGAAAATCATGATCGCCAAGGTCAGGACCTACAACTACAAGGACGTGTGCGACAACATCGACAAGATCATCAGCCTGGCAAGCAAGGGCGACATCCACGGTATGATCTTTGCCATGAAGGAGTTTGTGCCGGAATACAAGAGCCAGCACAGCAAGTTTGAATCTATCGATAAGGAAATCGAGGGGGAGAACATTTCCCCGTCATCACCCAGCAAGTTGCAGCCAATCGCCGAGTGACGAGGCGTCAATCAGAGTAACCGTAGCGATCGCGGGGATGCCAGTCGCGGGTGAGCATCCAGATGGTGATGAAAGCCAGGATGACGGTGAGCGCCACCATTGCCATAAACATATACTTGGAGAGCATACGGCCCATCACTGCGGCATAAATGTCACCCATCCTGCTGATAATCAGATCCATCGCAGTATCATAGTCGATCCACAGCACGATGCTCTTGCTGAAGGGGATCAGCGACATTACAACATAGCTGGAAATCACGCCTTTAACGCCACGATAGTTGCCAAAAAACTTGCGCAACCCCTCGGCAATGCAACCAAAGCCGAAGCAGCCCAGAGCAAAGTATTCATGCCCCTGCCCGAAGATGAAATTCACCATCAGCAGCAGGATGGCACACAGGATGGCCATGCCGGGAATGGGATGGCTCTGGCACAGCTTGAAGTAGGGCCATGCTGCAAGTACCGCAGCAAACACAGCGCTATAGGTCCAAAAGAACGGATGGTAGAAACCCACCAGTTCCACGATGCAAACTGCCAAGACATATAAAAATGCCAATACTAATACTTTTACCGCTCTTTCCATAATCTCCAAGCTATCTTTTATTATTTTCAGCGGCAAAAATACACCATTTAGCTCAAAAAACCATAATAATGGGCAATAAATTGCTGTTTTCTGATGGTTTTTGGCTCCAAAAACATGTTAAATGCCCTTCCATGTCTAAAACTTACTGCTGCAAACTGAAAACCGATAGCCAAAAATTGTGTAACTTTGCCGCTGTGAAAATTGTGCGGACATCCTTTTTGCCTTTTCATGGATTCTCGGCTGTCAATTTGCTGGGGGTGCTTTTTGTGCATCCCGGCGTTTACCTGAGCAATGAGACGATGAACCACGAGCGCATCCACAGTGCTCAGCAGCGCGAGATGCTATTCGTGTTCTTTTATCTGGCCTATGTGATAGAGTGGATAGTGCGGCTGCCCATGCGCGGCAATGCCTACCGCAACATCTCGTTTGAGCGCGAGGCCTATGCCAACCAGCGCAATCTGGATTACCTCAATTCACGCCGTCCTTATTCCTGGCGCCGCTACATGAAGCGCGCCCGACATTAACGCTATTATTCTACATTATTTATATATGAACAGAACCATCACAATTCTCTCCACCCTCCTGGTTACCTTGGTATCGGCATGGCAACTCCACGCCGACACTGCTCAGGAAGCAGTGGACAAGTTTGTGGCTAACAGCACGTTGCGATACGCCTCGGTGGGCGTGACGGTCATTGACCTGGACAGCGCCAAGACCATTGCCAGCTACCGACCCGAACAGGCCAATATCACTGCCTCGACGATGAAGACCGTCGTGTCGTCGGCCGCCCTGGGCATGCTGGGGCCGCACTTCCGCTTCGAGACGCCTGTCTATCTCGACGGTACAGTCGAGGATGGGCATTTCAAGGGCAACATCGTGATACGCGGCACGGGCGACCCGACGCTGGGATCGGTATTCCTGCCCTGCCAGGCCAACATCGTCGATGAAATCGTCGCCGCCCTGCGTGCCCGTGGCATCACTTGGGTGGAAGGAGCCGTGATTGGTGACGACAGCCTCTATGCTTATCCCTTCTTCGACGAGGCTTGGGATGTGGGCGACCTGGCCTACGGCTACGGCGCCGCCGTCCACGGCCTGAGCTATCACGACAATCTCGTGACCGTGGGCTATACCCTCGACTCCCGTGGCCGTGTGTCACAATCGTCGTTCACGCCTGACGTGCCGGGCATGAAGGTCGTGAGCCGTTGCCGTGGCAGCCGTGGCCGCAACGCCATCACTCCATACCTCAACTATAGCGTTCCCGCCCTGGTACTCACCGGCGAGACGACAGGCAAGAGCTACAAGGACACCTATGCCAACCCCATCCCGGCGCCCATGCTCGAGGACAGCGTTGAGCGAGCACTGCTCAGGGCCACGGATATCCGCTATACCCCTGATATCGAGGTAAGTGAAGGCGCTCAAGCGTCCACACGCACCCTGCTCGTGGTGCACAAGTCGCCCGAACTGACCGAGATCATCACCTCGCTGCTGGACCGCAGCGACAACATGTTTGCCCACGCCCTGCTGCGCGCCATTGGCGCCCGCGAATGGGAAGTGAAAGATCAGGAGCACATGCCCTCCAACCTGGATGCTATCGGTGTGGCAGCCGTCAAGCGCTGGCTGGAGCAGCAAGGCGTCAGCGCCGAGTCCCTGTTCATGCGCGACGGCAGCGGACTGGCACGTGCCAACAAGGCTCCAGTGAACTTCTTTGGCGACATGCTCACCATGATGGCCCACCGCCGCTTTGACGGCGTGCGCCTGTGCGATCTCATGCCCAAAGCCGCTGGACGTGCCGGTAACACGTTGAAGTCCAACCCCCTGAGCGACCTTATCGTGCTCAAGTCGGGCAGTATGCGCCACGTGCAGTGCTATGTGGGCTACTATCCTGCCGAGGAGCCGCATTATGCCTTTGCCGTGCTGGTCAACAATTTCACCTGTTCCCAGGCTGGCATCCGCGAACAGATAGGCACCTTCCTTTGCAATCTTTTCGAAGGAAAATAGTTGGTGTTTCAAAAAAAATACCTAAACTTGCAGGTTCAATGTAAAGCAAATCCTTGGCAAAATTTCGCCAAGGCCCAATAAAACAGACGATTATGAATATGTCGATTGAGAAAATGCTGTCTCATGTCTATGAGATTGAGGGACTGATGCTCGTCACCCGCCGACTGGGTGAGGAGAACACGCCCCAAGTCATCACCAATAAGATCCAGCGCAAGGTGCGCGAGCTTGCCGAGATGTGCGGCGTGGCCTTCCCTGAGAACGAGACGGAGGCTGAGCCCGTGGCCGAGCAACCCGTTCAGGCCACAGAGCCTGCTCCCGAGCCCGTTGACGAACCGGCTCCCGAACCCGCCACTGAACCTGTTACCGAAACTGCCACTGATGAGCTTCCCGAGCAGGATTATGACGCAGACGAGACCTGGCAGCACGACAATGGCGAGGAGTTCAAGGAAGTCTTTGAGCTGAATTACGAGGAGCCCAAGCACGTGACCACTCCCCCGCCCTTCAACGCTCCCTCAGAGGCCCCGGCTACCCCTGCAACACCTTCCACGCCACTCGACGACACCAGCGACGAGCCCCAACCCGAGCCCGATCCTGACGTAGTGCCCGAAGCCGAGGACGGCCCTGACATCGAGGTCGAATTCATTGAGGGCGAGGACGATAGCGTGCCCGAACCCGAGGACGAGATGCCCGTGCCGCCGGTACCCACCGAGTTCCCCGAGGAAGAGTCACCTGCCACACCGCTGCGCGTCGACGAGAAACTGCAACGTCATCTGTCCAAGGACATCCGCAAGGCCATCTCGCTGAACGACCGTTTCCGCTTCCAGCGCGAACTGTTTGCCGGCAGCGCCAATGCCATGGACACCGCCATCGAGCACATCGAGGTGATGACCAGCTACGGCAACGCTGAACTCTACTTCTACAGCCAGCTGAACTGGGACCGCGACAACGAGGTCGTGAAGGACTTCATGGCCATTGTGCGCAACCATTTCCAGAAGTGACCTATCCCCGACCTGATGGCAGGTAAACTATACATAGTGCCCACTCCCGTCGGCAACCTGTCCGACATGACGCCGCGCGCCATCGAGGTGTTGTCCAGCGTGGATCTCATTCTTGCCGAGGACACCCGCACTAGCGGCGTGCTGCTCAAGCACTTCGGCATCACCACACCCACTCGCAGCCACCACAAGTTCAACGAGCATGAGGCTGCCGCCGGCGTGGTCGAGCAACTGCTGGGAGGCGCTGTGATGGCACTCATCAGCGATGCCGGCACACCCGGTATCAGCGACCCGGGCTTCCTGCTCTCACGCGAGTGCCGCCGTCACGGCGTCGAGGTCGAGACACTGCCGGGTGCCACCGCCTTTGTCCCGGCGTTGGTGAACTCGGGACTGCCCTGCGACCGATTTGTGTTCGAGGGCTTCCTGCCGCAGAAGAAAGGCCGCCAGAGCCGCCTTGACCAACTCAAGGAGCAAGAACTGACGATGGTCTTTTATGAATCGCCCGTCAGACTGCTCAAAACCCTGCAACAGCTGGCCCAGGTCATGGGCAACGACCGTGAGGCGAGCGTCGTGCGCGAGATCAGCAAGCTGCACAACACCACCCACAACGGCACCCTGGGTGAGCTGGTGGACTATTTCACCGCCAATGCCCCGCGTGGCGAAATCGTCATCGTGGTGGCGGGACGCCCGAGCGAGGCAGCCGTCAAGGTCGATAAATATGCCGCCTTCAAGGGCAAGCAGGCAAAAGTTTAACTATCACTTTAAGAGAGAATACATACTAATTTAAAATATTGACAATTATGAAACGTATTTCAATATTTATTTGGGTACTGGTCGGTCTGGCTGTCATGCCCGCCTGCCAGCGTACTAACCAACTGGAACAAGAGGCCATGCGCCAGGATTCCATCAATGCCGCGCTGCAAGACTCCATCAATACGGCCAATGCCGAGAAGGACAGCCTGATGCAGCTCATGGGCGACATCGCCGACGGCATGCAGCAGATCAAGGAACTCGAAGACATCGTGTCGGTGAACAACCTGAATGGCGAGACACCCGACCGCAAGAAGCAGCTGCGTGACGACATCGTCCTCATCCAGCAGTCTATCAACAAGCACAAACAGCGTCTGGCCGACCTGGAACGCCGCCTGAAGCAGTCCACCAACTACAACGCCACGATGCAGAAGTCCATCGACAACCTGAAGGTTCAGCTCGAAGACCAGCAGAAGACCATCAACGGCCTGACCGAGCAGCTTGCTGCCGCCCACATCCAGATCAAGAACCTGAACCAGAGTGTGGACTCGCTCAACACCGTCACCAAGAACGTCACCCGCGAGAAGGAGGCTGCCGTACAGGAGACCAAGCAGCTCACCCATGAGGTAGACAACCTGAACACGTGCTACTACGTCATCGGCTCCAAGAAGGAGCTCAAGGCCAACAAGATCATCGAAACGGGCTTCCTGCGTAAGACCAAGATCCTGGAGGGCGACTTTGAGATGTCCTACTTCACCAAGGCCGACCGTCGCACCTTGAGCGAGATTCCCCTGCACAGCAACAAGGCCCAACTGATGACCAACCACCCCAAGGACTCTTACGAGATCGTGGACCATGGCAACGTAAAGACACTGCACATCAAGGATGCCCACCGCTTCTGGGAAAAGTCTAACTTCCTTGTTGTCAAGGTAGATTAAGTATAAAACTTAAAGTTTTAGATGAAACATGAAGGTCGTCCTGGCTTTTGACAAGTTCAAAGGGTCGGCGACGGCCCAACAGCTCAACGAGGCCGCGCAAGAGAGTTTGCGTGGCCTTGATTGCATTACTACCGCCACCGTACCCATTGCCGACGGTGGCGACGGCACGACCACCGTGCTGGCCTCGTCCTGCCACGGGCAATGGATATCCATCAATGCCCCGGCCCCTCTACTCCACCTTAACCCCGTCAACGCCAGCTACTTTATCACCGACGACGGCACCGCCCTGATCGAGACTGCCGCTGCCAGCGGACTCGCCCTGATACCGCCCGACTCACGCGATGTGATGCGGGCCACCACACTGGGCACGGGACTGCTGATGCGCGATGCCATGGAGCGCGGCTGCCGCCACATCGTGCTGGGCCTGGGAGGCTCGGCGACTTGTGATGCCGGCATGGGCATATTGAGTGCCCTGGGCGCCGAATTTCTTGACCATGAGGGACATTACCTCTTCCCCAGCGGTGCATCCTTGGAAAACATCGGCCACATCGAGACCCGCGGCATTCCCCAAGAGGCCCATGACACACGCTTTACCCTCCTGACCGACGTGGACAACCCACTGTGCGGCCCTCGCGGCACGGCTGCCGTGTATGCGCCGCAAAAAGGGGCCACGCCACAACAGGTAGAACAACTCGAGCGCGGCATGCAGCACGTGGCGGCCATCGTCGGCCATGATATCGCCTGCATGGCGGGCTGCGGAGCCGCTGGCGGTATCCCCGCACTCATGATGCACTTGTTGTCATGCGAATTGCTGCCAGGAGCGCCCTATGTACTGGAACACAGCGGATTGTCAGACTTTCTCACCGAAGCCGACCTGGTCATCACCGGCGAGGGGTGCCTCGACCGGCAGACATTCATGGGAAAAGCTCCCGGCCACGTCATCGCCCTGGCGCACGAGCGCGGAATCGATGTAGCAGCCGTGTGCGGCATCATAGCGCCCGACTTTGACCTTGAACAGACAGGACTAGTGGCAACCATCGCTGTGAGCGAAGGCTTACCCCTTGAAAGCGCCATAAACACCAACGACACCCTCCAACGTGTGGCCAATGCCGTACGCAACCTGGTCAACACACTGACCGATGGCCACCCAAAAAAACGTAACTTATAACGAAAAAAAATTCACTATTTTTTAGGCAATCACCGAAAAAGGTATTATCTTTGCAAGCGAATTGGGTGCGTCTCCATTGCGAGGCTCAACCGATATTGCTACGGCAATTATATTGTGACCTTCATGACTACATCAACCTAAACTATACAATTTCAGTGTTTTAAATAATATTTATTAACCAATTTATTCATTATTTTATGAAGAAATTTTTAGTACTATTGATCGCAGCTGCTGTTGCTGTTGGTGCTTCGGCAGGTGTAAAGTTGACCAACAACACTAAGGCCAACGTGAAGGACCTGAAGGCCATGGATCGTCAGTCCATGATGTTCAAGAAGGGCGATGCAAAGGTTATTCCCAGCATGCAGCTCAACGCTTTTGAGTCATTCATCACGAAAAGCAACCACGCCTTGAAGGATGGTGACACCTACTTCTGGGACTTTGAGGATGAGGCTCAGGTAAACGACTGGGTAGTTCTCGATGAGGACGGTGACGGTTTCAACTGGGAACTTATCACTGGTGAAGGTCTCACCACCCACAGCGGTGCCTATGTAATGTCATCCGCTAGCTATGACAACCCCACCTACACGGCCTTGACCCCCGACAACTGGCTGGTATCGCCCTGGGTGCCCCTGCACGGCTCATTCGCATTCTATGCTTGCGGTCAGGATCCCAGCTATGCAGCTGAGGTATTCGGTGTTTACATCTACACCGCTTCCGATCCCGAGTGGAAGCAGATTAGTGCTGACGTCACCGTTACCGGCAACATGAAGCTTTATGCTTATGACCTCAGCGAGTATGAGGGTACAGAAGGTACTCTGGCTATCGTTCACCACAACGTATCCGACATGTTCCGTCTGAACGTGGACGACATCACCATCGGTGACTTTGAGTACGTGCCCGAGCCCGAGCCCGAGACTCCCACCGTTATCGAGAACATCCCCGATGGTCTCAACGTGATGACCTTCAACCGCAACACTGGCTACATCGCTAGCTCAATCTTCGGCATCAGCGCTGGTCACACCGATGGCAAGCTCAACGTTGCTTTCGACGAGGAGAATGGTGAGGTTTACATCCAGAACCCCCTCTGGTGGACCGACAGCTACAACACTTGGGTAAAGGGTACCTATACCGTTAACGAGGATGGCACTTGCCTGCTCTCTATCCCCACCGGCCAGTACCTGTATTGGAGTGATTCTTATCAGTATGGTATCCAGCTCATGTGGGGTTACAGCTACACCTACATTGATGGCCAGGATCCCGACACCGGCGAAGACCTCTACTACCTGGGCACCGCAGTTGACGACCGCGCTGAGGAAATCGAATTCCTCCTTGACGGCAACAACCTCTACCTCCTCAACGGTGAGGGTGACATCGATGCCGAGTTCCCCGAGTGGGCTAACGCTACCGGTATGATGGGTATCTACAGCGACGACCTCAGCTTCATCTCTATCGAGTTCGCTAACGCCGAGGCTCCCGTGGGCGAGGTATTCGAATATGTTGATGCTATTCCCGCTAATCCCACCGCTGACGAGTGGTATGACAGTGGTAGCGAGGGCGGTTTCACTCGCTTCTACTTCACTCTGCCCACCACCGACGTTGATGGCAACAAGATCGATCCCGAGTATCTGAGCTACAGCATCTACACCGACAACGACGAGATCTTCGTCTTCGACTACGACACTTACTACTATGACTTTGACAACTTCGGCATCACCGAGGATCTCACCGTTATCCCCTACGAGATGTACGTAAGTGGCTATGACTTCCGTTCTGGCTATTGCTACTTCTATCGCACCAACGAGGGTGACAACCCCATGTTCGAGAACCGCATTGGTATCCAGGTACACTATGGTAAGGATCGCGCTATCAACTCCAGCGACATCGTTTACCTCGAAGTGTTCCCCAGCTCAAGCGTGAACGAGGTTAACGCTGGCAAGACTGTTGCTAACGTTCGCTACTTCAACGTTGCTGGTCAGGAGATGGCTCAGCCCCAGGGCATGACCATCAAGGTTACCACCTACACCGATGGTACCACCAGCGCTGCTAAGGTTGTGAAGTAATCCACTAACCTTTAAGGCTAAAGGTCCCTAACGGGACAAAAACGGTAGAGACGCAAAAATTTGCGTCTCTACTTGTTTTTTGTCGCAAAAAAGCATTATTTTTGTGCTATGGATAAAAACAAGACTTACCAACTCCTCGCCAAGCAGGTCGAGAGCCTCATCGAGGGCGAGAACAACACCACAGGACAACTGGCCAACGCTGCCGCTATCATCCACGAGACAATGGGATGGTGGTGGACCGGCTTTTACCTCGTCATTGACGGGGAACTCCAGCTCGGACCCTTCCAGGGACCCGTCGCCTGTTACCGCATCAAGCCGGGACGCGGAGTGTGCGGAACAGCATGGCAGCAGAACCGCACCATCGTCGTCCCCGACGTCGAGCAGTTCCCGGGACACATCGCCTGCAGCAGCCTGTCACGCAGCGAAATCGTCGTCCCCCTGCATGACCCGCAAGGAAACGTCATCGGCGTGCTCGATATCGACAGCAAGGACGTCGCCACATTCGACGACGTGGACGCCCAGGGGCTAGAAGCCATCGCACGCATCATCACGCGACACGCCTTCAAGTAATCAGTTAATCCCAACAATTCCATTATGAGCTACGAACCTCTTGCTGAACGCCTTCGGCCCCGCTCTCTCGACGATTACATCGGCCAGCGGCACCTCGTCGGCGACGGCGCCGTACTGCGACGCATGATCGAGAGCGGCAACATCTCTTCTTTCATACTGTGGGGCCCTCCTGGCGTCGGCAAGACAACGCTCGCACGCATCATCGCCGAGCAGACCAAGGTGCCCTTCTACACGCTCAGCGCCGTCACCTCGGGCGTGAAAGACGTTCGTGAAGTCCTCGACCGATGCCAGGCCGACGCCCGCAGCGTCTTCTCCAAGGGACGCCCCATCCTCTTCATCGACGAGATTCACCGCTTCAACAAGTCACAGCAGGACTCTCTGCTCGGCGCCGTCGAACGCGGCACAGTAACCCTCATCGGAGCCACTACCGAGAACCCCTCCTTCGAGGTCATCCGCCCGTTGCTCTCCAGGGCACAGGTCTACGTCCTCAACCCCCTCGACCGCGACGACCTCCTCCAGCTGCTCGACCACGCCATCAAGACCGATAAGATGTTCCAGGACCGCCAAATCCGCATCGAGCAGACCGAAGCCCTGCTGCGCTTCTCGGCAGGAGATGCACGCAAGCTCCTCAATATCCTCGACCTCATCATGCAGTCCCTGCAGGACGGCGAGCCCTTCGTCA
>JAEEGG010012876.1_pt1 | contig 17962 bp, 16 predicted proteins | sample 9134161 | NCBI WGS metagenome assembly JAEEGG01 (sample SAMN16246543, study PRJNA631951) | gut metagenome | biome: gut microbiome; feature: rumen; material: CR-attached | host: Bos | place: Iran: Karaj | collected 2018-10 | reverse complement strand
ACTTCTCTGCTTATGTAAGTCTTTCAAAGAACTCCTTCTTCATGTGCCCCGCGCTGTTTTTTAGCGCGAAAGCGGATGCAAAGGTACATACTTTTGAGAGACTGAGAAAGAAAAACAATGTTTTTTTAAAAGAAAACATCATCTTTTTCGAGATTGTTTACAAAAGCACCGTTTACACATTATTATATATATAAAGAAATCAAAATATGAAAAAGAAACGGATGTAAGAATCATGTTCTCACATCCGTTTCTTTCATATTTCGTAATGAATTGCCCTAACTTAGTTTCTGCGCCCAAAGATACGCAGCAAGTAGATGAAGAGGTTGATGAAGTCGAGATAAAGCGACAAGGCCCCAAGAAGTGCATACTTCTGCATAGTCTCACCTGCATCAGGAGCCTGGAGACACATCTGTTTGATTTTCTGTGTATCGTATGCGGTTAGTCCGACGAAGATGAGCACGCCGGCGTAGCTTACAATCATTTCGAGTGCAGAGCTTTTGAGGAACAGGTTTACCACGGTGGCTATAACCAGTCCTATGACTCCCATAATGAGAATCTTTCCCCATGAGGTGAGATCGCTCTTGGTGGTGTATCCATAGAGCGACATAGCGCCAAAGGTTCCTGCTGTGATGAAGAACACCGTGGCAATGCTCGACATGGTGTAGATGATGAAAATGGACGAGAGCAACGCTCCGTTGATGATTGAATAGAGGATGAACAGCACCGTGGCCACCGGGAGCGAAAGCTTGTTAATGGCAGCAGTGACTCCTATGACGATGGCGAAGTCAGCAATGATAAGCCCCCACATCACCGCCTGGTTGGTGTAGATGAACGTGAGCATCTGCATGTTGTGAGCCACAATCCATGCTGTGAGTCCGGTAATGACCATTGCCAAGGTCATCCACAGGTAGACCTTTCGCATTAGTGCCGGGAAAGCTGCCGATACCTCAGCCTCGCGGGTAGAAACCGACTGATAGTCTAATTTTTGATAATCCTGATAATCCATTGTTATTGTCGTTTAATGATTAATACGGGCGCAAAGATACGCATAAAAAATGTTATGACAAAGCAAACCTGCATTATTTTAACTTAAATAAGCACAGACTTATCATATAAGTGTCATCCTATTATTCCCCACATTATTTACGCCAGCGCAAAAGAGGATACCAGCCAAACAACTCTTGGGATGAGAGTCTATCCATCTGGTTAGCCCTGTACCTACCCGTTTCGGAGTCTGTTCGTCATCATCGGCAGCGGTAGTCAGGCAGTCTATGAGCGTTTTCATCTTACGGCTCATCTCATCATAACAGATAGGTATTGCCCAACAGGCCACATCAGCCTTCATTCTGTTTTCACTTCATCGCAGTCTTAAAGAAGGTCTCCATCTTGTCGTAGGGGATGACGCCTGCCACATCGTCGTAGAGGTCGACGTGCGATGCCCCAGCGATGATAAACAGTTCCTTATTGCCCTCTTTGTAGCTACCGGCGTATTTGCCTGTGGGAATCTCGTTGGCCGTGGCACACTCTGCGACTGAGGAGGCAAAAGGCTTCTTTCCCGTCATCTTCTCAAAGGCATACTCAGAGAAGTAGCGCGAGTGGGCCTTCTCGCCGTGGATGAGCAGCACGGGTGTCTCTATCTCGTTGGCATAGTCGAGGATGGGCTGATTGATGAACGACTGGCAGCCCGTTGCGTTCCAACCGTCGTTGGAATTGCCGCTGCGCTCATGGTAGCCACGCTTGGTCTTATAGTAAGAATGGTAGTCCTTCACAAACCAAGGAGCATCATCGGGCAGCGGGTCGATGACACCGCCAGCGCGCTTGTAAGTGCCGTTCTTGAAGTCCTCCGTGCGCTGTGCGGCCATCGCCTTGCGTGCCTCCATGCGCTGTTCCTTCGAATCACTACTCATAAAGTAGCCCTCACGGTTCACCTTTGTCATGTCGTACATCGTTGAGGCAACGGTAGCCTTGATACGTGGATCGAGTGCGGCAGCATTGACGGCCATACCGCCAAAACCGCAGATGCCGATGATGCCTATGCGCTCAGTATCGACGTTGTCCTGCACAGAGAGGAAGTCGACGGCAGCGAGGAAGTCCTCGGTGTTGATGTCGGGCGAAGCCATGCGACGCGGCTCGCCACCGCTCTCGCCTGTGAACGACGGGTCGAAGGCGATAGTCAGGAAACCGTGCTCCGCCATGTGCTGGGCATAGAGTCCGCTCGACTGCTCCTTCACTGCTCCAAACGGTCCGCTCACGGCGATAGCCGCAAGCTTTCCCTCGGCATTCTTTGGTGTGTACATATCGGCGGCGAGTTCGATGCCGTAGCGGTTGCGGAACGTGACCTTCTTGTGGTCCACCTTGTCACTCTTCGGGAACGTCTTGTCCCACTCCTGAGTCAATGTCAATGTTGTATTCATACGCTCGTTGTTTTGATTGTTGTTGTCACTCTTCTGTGTGCAGCCTGCGAGCATAGCGCCCATCATCACTGCGGCTAATAATACTTTCTTCATACCTTATAAGATTACATTTTTGCCATTTCTAATATAGATTCCCTTCGACGGATTCTCCACCCGCCTACCATCCAGAGAATAGTAAACACCTTTTTCAGTGGCTACGCGAACGCTGTTGATGGCCGTTGTGCCCGATGACAGCGAGAGCTTCACCGTGACATTTCCCTGTCCGGCCTTGAGGAAAGATTCCAACTCGCTCTGGGATGCATACTCCATACGCCCCAGACGGGTATAGCTCCATGAGTTCGATCCGTAGAAGAGAACAATCTGGTTGCCGCTGTAGAGGATGACGTCGCCTGCCTGTGTTGTGGTCTGTGTGTCGCTTGTGGGCAGTGAGCGCCCCAGTGCGCCCACCTTCTCGAATCCGCCGTAGTCGTGGGCTTCGTAGGTGATGTCGCCCTCCTGCAGGGCCACCACCAGCGCCTGTGTGGCGACATTATCGACCAACGCCACGGGCAGCGTCTTGCCGTCGATAGTGATATAAAGTCTCTGTGTCATAGTCTGTGCCGTTACTTCATTGTCTTTCGAGCAACATGTCAGCAGCATTGCTGCCAGTAATAATATAATCTGTCTCATTGTTTATTTATGTTGATTATGCAATACTGTATCTTATCCACACGGAGTGGTCGCCCATCTGGCGGACGCTCTTCAGGCGGAGCATAAACGGACGAGTGTGGCTGGCCTCAATGCCGTCGAAGGCCGCGCAGAAGCCCTCGCGCCCGTCGATGGCTGCACCGTAGAGCATGCTCACCTCGTCGAGCAGTCCTTCGCGCAGGAAACTGCCGTTGATGTGTCCGCCGCCCACCACGCCGACACGCTCGCTACCGAACTCATACTGCAGGATGCTGAGTGCACGGCTCAGGTCGATGGCTTTCTCGCCCGTGGCAATATAGGATATGCCACGCTCACGCAGATAATCAAGGTATTCGCGCGAAGCCTGCTGGCTGACGATGCAGATGCGGTTGGGCGTGTCGTCTTCAGGCCAGCGCAGCGTGCCACGGGTGTCGACCACCGCCTCCCAACTCTTCGCGTCGTGACTCTTGTAGAACTCCTCGCGCCCAACAGGCGTAGCATCCTGCGCCACAAAGAGTTCCTTCTCGGCATAGTGGTTCACGGCAGTGGTCTTGCCCTCTATCGTGGTGTCGATACAAAGCATCTCCAGAGCCTCGTAGTATTCGTTACCGCCTATCTGCTCCGTCATGGCGCAGTCGATACGCCCGTCAATCGATGCCATCATGTGGCAAATCACGTATGGTCTCTTCATCTTTTCTTGTTATTGTTTTACAGGGTGCAAAGTTACAACGAAATCCTATTCATGGGGTTATCCGAATCGAGGGAATATTTACCAAATTTATCTTTTTTCGCTGGCAACGCCCATTATTCAGGTATAATTTTGGCAGTGTGAGCTGGCGCTTGAAGTTGCATCTGCTCGAAAAAGCTCGAAAAAGCCATATTTAAACACATTTTCTTTTGTTTTTTTGCTTGCTTATTCGTAACTTTGCGGCATGATTGCAAAGGACTACCTATTCATCCACCACGCCAACGACTACGCACAGAGCGTAGGAGCCGAGACGTATCACCCGATGGTGAGCGTCGTCCACTTCGACGAACTGGGCCCAATAGCCCACACGCTGAACAAGATGGGCGATGTGTATGCCTTCTTTGTGCAGGACAATTTTCCTGCCGATGCCACCTACGGCATGGGTGGCTACGACACGTCAAAGGGTTCGCTGACGGCGGCCTCGCCCGGACAGGTCATCGGCAAGGCCGACGACGGCACACGCGAGGTATATCACGGCTGGACGCTTCACTTCGAAGCGGAGTTCATGCGCGGCACCGCGTTTGAGCAGCGGCTGCAGGACTATCACTACTTTTCCTACAACGTGAATGAGGCACTGCACACTACTGAGGGCGAGAAGCAGCTGCTGTGGCAGTTGATGGGTATGATCAGGCGGTTTATTCAGCACCGCGATCAGTCGCCCCAGACCGACCGCATTTTGCAGGACTATATCCTGCTGTTCTGCGACTATGCCCGTCTGTTCTATCATCGCCAGTTCCAGGATGCCGTCAGCAGGCAGAACGACCTGCTATCGCGCTTCCTACACATACTCACCGACTACTATGAGCGAGGTTTGCAACGGCAGCACGGCCTGCCCAACGTGAAATACTGTGCCTCCGAGCTCTGCCTTTCGCCCAGCTATTTCGGCGACGTGGTGCGAAGTGTTTCTGGCGAGAGTCCCACGCAGGTCATCCAGCGTTTCCTCATCGACCGCGCCAAGAGCCTGCTGGTCAGCGGCCTCACCGCCACCCAGACCGCCGACGCCCTCGGCTTCGAATATCCACAACACTTCACCCGCTTCTTCAAAAAGAACACCGGACTACAACCCTCAAAATACATCGCCTCACTGAAGTTAACGCGGACAACAACGGACTAGCGACGTTGATTTGCAGCGGACATCAACGGACCTTTTTTCGTGCGCGGGCTACAGCAGATTGTTTGTCTTGCAGCGGACAACAACGGACTATTTCTTGTGCGCGGGCAACAGCAGAATATTTGTTTTACAGCGGACTACAACGGACTTTTTTTCGTGCGCGGGCTACGACGGATTGTTTGTTTTGCAGCGGACAACAACGGACTTTTTTTTTCGTGCGCGGGCTACAGCAGATTGCTTGTTTTGCAGCGGACAACAACGGACTATTTCTTGTGCATCGGGCTACAGCAGATTGTTTGTCTTGCAGCGGACAACGACGGACTATTTCTTGTGCGCGGGCTACAGCAGATTGCTTGTTTTGCAGCGGACAACAACGGACTATTTTGTGCGCGGGCTACAGAAGAATGCTTGTTTTGCAACGGCAACAACGGATTATTTGATGTACTGCGGGCTACCACACGCGCGCGCGCTTTATACGCGCGCATGACTGCCAGGTGCTTGCACCACTTGCACCACTTTTTCAAAATACGGAGGCCTCACAGCAAAATTTGGCGGCCACTTTTTTTCACAGGAGGCCGCGAAATTTTCAAAGGAGGGCACCACGTATAATACATACATCATTATTTTGATGTGGTGCAAGTGGTGCAAGCACCACACACTCACGCGCGCGAAATAATGCGCGCGCGAGAAACCATAACAATAGTACGAATAAGAGAGGGAAAAGCAAAAGAAAAGTGTTTTCTTTTTGTTTGTCCGAACGGAAATGCTTTCGGCGCCAGCCAAAGGTACTGACACGGAACGCACACCCGATGCCACATCCAAAGGAGAGGACTTTTCTATGTAAGACTTTTCAAGTTTCGCAAGTTCTGCATAGCCGATGCCGTAGGCATCAGACAGTGGTAGCCAGCCATTTCAATGGCTGGTAACAGGGGGCTGTGTAGCAGGCGTGCCGTAGGTACGCGACAAGGGTCGGATGCTGTCGCGTACCTAAAGGCACGCTTTTCTACCGTCCCTTTATACCAGCCAATGGCTGGCTACCTCTGTCATGCCCCTACGGGGCTGGCTGCGCACAGTTTTCATAGCTTGCGAAACTTGAATAAGACTTTTGTTCAAGATCTTGCGTCCCTGCGGTAGCAACCTGAGAGGAAACACGCCCTAAGTCCTATTGATTATCAAAGAGACAGCCGTTAGGTGAGGGAGGTGAGGGTAGTGTTATCTATATATAGCAGTGCAGAAGAGAAGCAAAGAAGGGGCGAGGCAGTCCTCAGGTGAGTATCCACTCGTAGGTGTCGTAGCAAACGGTTCGCCCGCCGTAGCCTTCCTTGTGGGCAATGAGTCCCTCATTGAGCACTCTCCCACCCTCCTCGTTTGACGTGCCGAAGTCGAGATAGCGCATGTGGACATAGTCTTGGAACATCACCTGATTGTAGATGGCCTCCATGGCTCCATACTGTTTGCCTTTATCGTTGGTGCCACTGTACTGCCCATGCAACACATGGCCCATTACATAAAAAGTGATGCCTCCCACTATTTCATCTCCCATCCATGCATTATACTGTATAATCTTGTCAGGAAAGCGCGACTTCAGCAGGGTTATCTCCTCCAGCGTATGTACTGACTGAGCATTGAACTTCTGCTTCAAGTTGTCATTAAGTATGGGCCAGAAGTCCTGCAGACTGCCACCGCGCTCCACCCTCATGCCAGCAGCCTGCGCCTGACGCAGTCGCCTGCGATGATCCTTTCTCCAGCGCAGTGAATGATCCATAAAGATGACCGTTCCCGACATGCGCTGCTGCAGTCGCGCACCACACTTCCAGAACATGGCGTAGAGGTCTTCCTCGGCCGGCTGACGGTGGTATACCCAGGGTATGGCGCGGTAGAGCACCTTGCGGAACCCTTGGCGGCGCAGGTATTCGTTCAGCTCCCCGAACAGCACCAGCACGTCGGCCGTGGTTACGTCGTCGTCCATGAGCAATCCACCGTAGGTGAGACCGCGATGCGAGCAGAAGATCTCGCCCACCGCATGGGCTGGCATGACGGAGTGCAGCCTACTGCCCATGAAGAACAGCAGGGAGTGGTCGTAGAAACGGTCGCTGTGATAGTCCATGTATTCCCTAAAGAACAGGAAGGTGGCGTTGCGTGCCTTGGCCACATAGCTGTTCCATGCGTCGTGATGGGCGGGAGTATACCTGACAATGTCAAACATCATGCGCTTATTTCGAGGCGAAGCCCAGGAACTCGTTGTAATTGTATATGTACTCCTCTTCATCGAAGAGCTCAGACGCCAGCACCAGACACACGGCCCCGCTGGAGAAGTCCTCCAGCGTGCGCCAGACACCCGTGCCCACATACAGCCCCTGATAAGGGTGGTTCAGGTGGAATGCCTGCTTGCAGATGCCGTCGAACACCTCGACGGTGAACGAGCCGCTGACGGCGATGATGATCTCCTGACAGGTGCGGTGGGCATGGCCGCCACGACGCTCACCCGACGGCACGTCGTAGGTCCAGTAGACACGGGCAATGTCGAAAGGCACATTCTTCATCTGCTCTGCCACCGTGAGGTTGCCGCGCGGATCGACAATCTTCGGCAGGTCGATGATTCTTGCTTTCTCTTTTTTCATACTAATGTTCAAACTTGGTATAGGGGTCGGTGCCGAGCACAGTCTTGGCCAGGCGCTTGGCTTTATTGCGCAGGGCGTCTACGTCGTCGCCCACCTCGCCATAGCAGAGCACCACGCCCATGCGGCGCCCCTTGTGTGCCTCAGGCTTGCCGAAGATGCGTATGCGGGTGCGGTCTTCGCGCAGTGCCTCCTCCAGGTTGTAGGGCAGTAGCGAGCGGTCTACAGGTGTGGCAGCCTCCACAGGCGACAGGATGACGGCCGATGCGCCGGCATGCTCCAAGTGTATGCCGGCTATGGGCAAGCCTAGCACTGCGCGCAGATGCAGCTCAAACTCCGAGAGGTTAGTGGTATGGCCGAGCGTCACCATGCCCGTGTCGTGCGGACGGGGCGACAGCTCGGAGAAGATGACCTCGCCCTGCTTAGTGAGGAAGAACTCCACGCCCCAGATGCCTGCGCCGGTGAGGGCGCGCGTCACCTTGTCGGCCATGGTCTGAGCCTGCTTCAGGGCCTCGTCGCTAATCTTGTAGGGCTGCCACGACTCGCGGTAGTCGCCGCTCTTCTGCACGTGGCCTATCGGGGGGCAGAACAGCGTGGGCCAGCCGTGCTGCTGCGTGACGGTGAGCAGCGTGAACTCAGAGTCGAAGTCGATGAACTCTTCGATAATGACCTCCTTCACATCGCCGCGGCTGCCCTCCATTGCCTCGCGGAAGGCCTGTTCCAGCTCACCCTCGTTGTGCACATAGCTCTGGCCGTGGCCAGATGACGACATCAGGGGCTTCACCACGCAGGGGAAGCCAATCTCGTCGGCAGCGGCCTTGAACTCGTCGAAGGTCTTGGCATAGAAATACTTCGCCGTGCGCAGCCCCAGCTCCTTGGCGGCTAGGTCGCGTATGGCACGGCGGTTCATGGTGTAATTGACGGCACGGGCCGAGGGCACCACCTGTATGCCCTGCTCCTCGAACTTGAAGAGACGCTCTGTGCGGATGGCCTCAATCTCAGGCACGATAATGTCGGGCTGGTGCTTCTTCACAACGGCCTCGAGGGCATCGCCGTCGAGCATGGAAAAGACCTCGCGCTCATCGGCCACCTGCATGGCTGGTGCGTTGTCGTAACGGTCGCAAGCTATCACATACTGGCCAGCACGCATGGCGGCAATTACAAACTCCTTGCCCAGCTCGCCCGAGCCTAATAATAGTATTTTCTTCATTGTATTTCTGTATGATGATATTTATTCTTTATTATTCAATCCTAACTCCTGCTTCTTCAAAGCTATGATTGGATCCTCTTTACTTTTCATTCTTATTTCGCCCGCATAAGGCAGGTTAGGCTTTATGCGCAAATACTCCGGATGAAAAAGTACAGGAAGGCGTAAAACAACTTTTCTGTCAGCTACGAAGCAAAACTCGTCGAATGAGTGTTGGCCTACCTCATCGTCGTCATTGTATATGATGTGATAATAGCAATCCACGTCATCGTAGCTAAGCAACACACTTTGTGGAAAGGAGGGCATCAGCAAAAACGTCGTGTAAATGCCGTCATCGCTAAATACCATTTTTTTCTTCAGTATCACTCCATAGAGCATTATCAACAAACCTAACGCCAGGATAAGGAAGCTGAAAATGGATCCGATGGCCATTGTTTGCTGTAGGCCGAAGATTGTTATTGCCAAACTGACAAAAATTAACAATATATATAACATCCAATTGACAGAAGACTCTGTACACTCCTCCATGTCCAGTCCTTCTTCCAATGTCTGTTTGCGCCAAAAGCCCAAAAACACGTATCTGCGTATTCTGCTTCCATTATAATCTATTGTGAATGCCTCATTAAAAAAATGATAACAGCACAACACAAAGAATATTATGCCGAAAAAGGCAGGAATGACGTAGTCGGCAGTTCCCCAAGGGTCTAATTTCAACAGGTATTTGATACCAAAATAAACAAATAAAACTGCAGGGACTGAAAGCAGAGTAGTACCATATTTTGACACTTTGATTTCCAAGGGTCCAATACCCAATATTTTAACACTCGGAACCCCTTCTTTGAATACCAACTCATACTTCTCTACTCCCCAGCTTTTCATGCGTTCAAGCACCGCATCCAGAATGTCCTGATCCCACGAATTGCCCTCTAACTTTATTTCCAACAATTCTCTTCTGTCATGAAAAAACGCTAATCTACCCTCTTCCGTACCCAGCCAATAGCCGAATCCATTGACGTCTTCCCTGCGTGCTTTCCGCGTGATGAAAGGGAAGAGGGCATTCCTAAGCATAATGACATCGGAAGACACCTTGACCACCCAAAGCACCTTGAAACTGAAAGCTATCAGTACTGTAATTGCAGCCATGAGGCGACACAGGTTTACCTTCCATTGCTTGTCTTCGGTAATCATCACGATGGCTACCGTAAGAATGCAGGCAAAGAGAAGCCACAGCAGGCGCTTTACAATCCTTATCCATCTAAAGTTGCCGATGCACAATTCCTTGACCTCGTCACTCATCATATCAACGTCTTCATTTGTATCTGTTATTTGCAATTCACCTTCGCGTCATCCAGGGCATTCTTGATGGCAGCGCACACCTCGCCGTAGTTATCGATGGTGTCGGAGCGCCCTCGATACCAACATTTACCACGGTTGTCGACAATTACAAACCTGTCTTTCGTCACAATGACCTCTTTCACCTGGCTGAACGGCAAACGGAAGGAGAACATGGGAAAATTGATGGGGCTTGCCTTGAAGGCATCGTCAAGGATGGTGAGCGAGCGTGACCGCTTAAATATGACCACTATCAACGCCACTAGCAGGGCGGCAAAGAGCAGCATGAAGAATGCGGCCCCCGTCTCGCCGCGTTGGTAGAGGCGTGGCACATAGGAAAGCCACACCACCGCCAAGACCGACAGCAGCACGCCCGAAGCCGCTACGATACAGTTGTTGTTTCTGATAGATGTCTGAACCATGCAGTATGGACTACGCTGGCAGCGCAGTTTGCTGAACGTCAACGGTTGGCGTACATGTTGTCGTAATACTTCTGGTAGTCGCCGGAGGTAACGTTGTCGAGCCACTCCTGGTTGTCGAGATACCAGCGTACGGTCTTCTCGATGCCTTCCTCAAACTGGAGACTGGGCTCCCAACCGAGCTCACGCTGCAGTTTGCTGGAGTCAATGGCGTAGCGCAGGTCGTGGCCGGCGCGGTCGGTGACGAAGGTTATGAGGTCCATGTCCTCGCCCTCCTTGCGGCCAAGGAGCCGGTCTACGGTGTTGATGAGCACACGTATGATGTCGATGTTCTTCCACTCGTTGAAGCCGCCAATGTTGTAGGTCTCGGCTATCATGCCCTCATGGAAGATGATGTCGATGGCCCGTGCGTGATCCTCCACATAGAGCCAGTCGCGCACGTTCTCTCCCTTGCCGTAGACGGGCAGCGGCTTGCGGTGGCGTATGTTGTTGATGAAGAGGGGTATCAGCTTCTCCGGGAACTGATAGGGTCCATAGTTGTTTGAGCAGTTGGTCACGATGACGGGCATGCCGTAAGTGTCGTGGTAGGCGCGCACGAAATGGTCTGACGAGGCCTTGGCAGCGCTGTAGGGCGAGTGAGGGTTGTACTTCGTGGTTTCAAGGAAGAACTTGTCGCCATAGGCCAGGTGATGCTCGGCAGAAGAGGCGGTGGTGGTGAAGGGCGGCTCTATGCCCTCGGGGTGCGTCAGCTCCAGGGCGCCATACACCTCGTCGGTGGAAATGTGGTAGAAACGCTTGCCCTCATAGCGCTCCGGCAGACTCTCCCAGTAGAGTTTGGCTGCCTGCAGGAGGCTGAGCGTGCCCATGACGTTAGTCTTGGCAAACGTAAACGGGTCCTTGATGGAGCGGTCTACGTGGCTCTCGGCAGCAAGGTGAATGATGCCGTCTACCTTTTTCTGCTGCATCAGCTGGTAGAAGGCATCAAAGTCGCAGATGTCCATCTTCACAAACTCATAGTTGGGCTTGTCCTCGATGTCCTTCAGATTAGCCAGATTGCCGGCGTAGGTCAGTTTGTCGAGGTTGATGATGTGATACTCGGGATACTTGTTCACGAACAGGCGCACCACGTGGCTGCCTATGAATCCGGCTCCGCCGGTAATGACAATTGTTCTTTTCATATTTGCGATTTACTGATTCTCGTTTTTCGATTTGTTTGATTTCTTTCTATTGTAAATACCGAGGACGAACATGATGACGAAGGCAATGAGGAAAGTCTGGAATGCCTCGTTCCATGTATCTTCAAGGCCCAGTATGTATGTAAATAACGTGGCAAAAGCCGCAACTATTGTGCAGACAGCCAGTTCGGGCAGCCATTTTTTCAGTTCATCCATGTTGCCGCGTGTCTGAGAGGGTTATCACTTCGAGGTCCTTGAAGGTGGAACCGTCTATAACGAGGCGCATGAGCGTGCGCTCCTTGTGCCAGCCCTGCATGCCCGCAGCGCCGGGGTTGAGGTGCAGCAGATTCAAGGTCTTGTCGTACTTCACCTTGAGTATGTGCGAGTGTCCGGCAATGAAGAGCTGTGGCGGATTGGCGAAGAGCGTGGAGCGCACCGAAGGGTCGTAGTTGCCGGGATAGCCTCCGATATGCTTGATGAGCACGTCCACATCCTCGCACTTGAAACGGTTCAGCTCACGGTACATCAGGCGCAGGTCGCCGCCGTCGCAGTTGCCGCATACAGCCCTGAACGGCCGGAAGGCGGCCAGCCGCTCTGCCACTTCCACGCTGCCTATGTCGCCAGCGTGCCATATCTCGTCGCACGGCTCGAAGTAGTGCAGGTACTTCTCGTCCCAATAAGAGTGCGTGTCGCTCAATATTCCAATTCGCCTCATAAACGTTGCAAAAGTACGACAAAAAAACGAAATGGCCAAAGGTTTTAGACTAAAATGCTGCATAATACCTAAAAACGCCTATAGTATAGGTCAAAATCCCATAGCCCTGCATCTTTCTATCTGCCTCCGCCCAATCTCTCCCTAGGGAGGAGAAGCAGGGGTGCAGAGGTGTTTGTGTTTTTAATAATATAATGGATGGAATGAATGGACAAAATTACATATAGTACGAAAGTTTTTGGGCGTTACATTTGGTAGTCTCAATATTATTCATTACTTTTGCAAACGATATATTACACTACAACCTATTAAACTTAACCCAAACAATATGAAAAGAATCTTCAGCTTTCCTGCTAGGAGTATCGTAGCGATTCTCCTAATGGCCTGTGCCATGCTGGTTCCCACAACGATGACGGCACAACAAAGGGAACCCGATCAAGAAGGACATCCGAGAGAAGATGGCGTATGGAGAAAGACCATTATCGTCAAGACACTCGACGGTACCACTATGGAGTATCTCATCGACAAGGACACCAAGGTGAAGATTGAAAAGCCCAACCTCATTATCGAGACCGAAGGTGTCGTTCTGACCTGCGAACTTGAAAGCATGGGTCAAATACGCTACGGCAAGAGATACATCGAAACGGGAGTCGGCAGTCTGATTTCTGACTATGCGACGCCATTCAAGATGAAGGACGAATTGCTTTACTTCAACGATCTGAAAGAAGACACACAAATTACGATATACTCTTCCGACGGCAAAACTATTATCAGCCGTCGCTACAGTGGCAATGCCCAGATATCGCTCAACGTATTACCTGCAGGCATCTATTTGGTGAAGATGAACGATGAAACCTATAAACTCCTGAAGAAATGAAAAAGATAGCCTATATACTCAGCCTATTGGTGCTACTCGTCAGCTCCATATCGCTATCAGCTCAGGAGTCGGAACAGTATGCAATATTCAACTATCGTAACGACGGTAAGTTCAACGCCTTCCTCAATATCAACATAGACAGTATCACTTTCAGTTGTATCGACACACTTGGTGTGGAGCATGAAGACATAGTCGTTCAGGAAGTGTGGACCCCCGACAGTCTCTACCGTATTCCTTTAAGTGCCATTGACAGCCTTGGCTTCCGTGCACCTGAAACCAAGATGCGTGACGGCTTATTCTATATCCGCGAATACCATGCCAACAATACTTTAAGTGTTGACAGCCTTACCATTTATTTCAATACGACCATACATCCCGACAGTCTTCCAGCTGTTGATCAGGCTATAGTTAGCATGACCTACCAGACACCGTTTGAAGACGGGTTTATAGGAAGAGTGAAGGAGATTAACCATTATGGAGATCGAATAGAAGTGATCTGCCGTAATGCATTTCCTTTTGAGATATTCGAACAATTTGCAATGGTCGGAGCAGGTATATCCAATGTAGAAGGGTATAAGCAACTGAAGAAAGCCCGTCGTAAAGGCTATTGGGATGAATGGGAGGCCAGCGACCATATCGAAAAGATTGATGATCTGCCTGGTGAATGGAAGATCAACTTCACAGATATCTTTAGCTGGACTTCGAAGAACCCTGTTGTTTCGGTCACCTATTCCGCCCTTATTAATTCCGATGCCTACTACTTGGATGCTGATATCTACATTCACCACGAAGATGCCACAATCAAACTCGCTTTCGATTGGGATAAGATTTCCAAAATGGGCAAGGAATATGATGCAGTGAAAAAAGTCTGGCAAATGCTTGAGAAAGGCGACTTTGAAGGTTTGAAAAAGGCTGAGGAAGAACTAACGGAAAAGGAATGGGAAGCCAAATGTAAGATTCCCTTCCATTTCGGTCCTGTCTTCTGCTCCTTTGAATTCGGCGCCATGTTTAAACCACTTGCCACAGACCTTAAGTTCGAATATACACAGAATAGCACTCAATTTGAGCATTACGGTTTGCACAAGACGGGAAAAACACCATCTTCATGGCTGCATGACCAGATATTCCCGGAGGATGAATTGGATTTGGAGTCGTCAGGTGGTATTGACTTTCATCTCTCTAAGGAGATTACCTCAACCACAATGGACTTGAAATATTCTGGCGAAGTGTCGGTCGGTCTTTTTGCCAAGGTCAATGCCTCACTACTCTCCAAATACTTTATTCATTCGGGCGGGGGGGTTGAGTTCGGAACAAAACTAACCGGAACTTTAGATTTCCGGCTTCAGGACTCAGACTTTGACGACATGAACATCTATAGCAGGATGAAGAATACTAATCTTGATTGGAAGCTATATTACAAGCTTATGGCAGATTTCGGTGCGCTTCCGTTCAATATTGTTAACCTCACATGGGAAAATGAGCATCCCATATACGATGTCAAACTCTACCTTTTCCCAGATTTCAGCCAGCCCGTATTTCCCTTTAGTCTGGGCAGTAACCGAGCTGAAAACGAGACTCTCGTAACGAATGTCTCGAAAAGAGTCATGCCCATTATCCCCTACTATCCCGGTCTTGCCATCTATGACGATTTCATGGGTAACGGCAGCTTTAATTACATGACGGAAAGTTATCTGGACCCTGAAAGCTACAATGGCCTGTTTGGAGAAGAACGTGAAGAAAAGCTTAGTGTCACAAGTTTAAACCTGATACCAGGACATACATACCGCTGCTATCCCATTGTCAAAGTTTTCGGACATACATTCCAGGCAAATCCTTATACAGAGTTTGTTTGTCCGAAGCCGCTCAAGGTGAACACCCCCTCTCTCCTCCTTCCGATTCAATCTGCTCAGCAGGTAGAGGTTGAAGGCGGATGGGGCAGTCAGGAAGTTACTTGTACTCCTGCCGGAATCGTGAAGGTGGACCAATTATCGACTATGACCCCTGTTGGTCAAATCAGTCCCTGTGTTTGGAGCGTAACCCCATTGAAGGCGGGAACGGCCACGATAAAGTTCCGTGACCCACGGAGCCTTGAAACCGTTAGCGTTGAGGCAAAGGTCTATGACAATCCCGAGGAAGGGACCAACATCACCGTTTCTACCACTGACATAGATTTCGGCACATGGGCATACGGCGAAACCGCAAGACAGTCATTCACCGTGACGAATCATGGCACCAAGGAGCTGACATACAATGTTAACAATGGCAATGTCAATATCGCCAATGGCTTTATTGTAGAAGGAGCCAACGAACTGCGCTATTTGCAGCCGGGTGCTTCAGAGACATTCACCGTCACAGCCAAGGGCACCGGTCCGGACCACTATCGCATGGGTGTCCTTTACATTTATTCTATAGCAACCAAAGATCCTGTTAGCATCGGACTGAAGGTGAAAGGTAAAGCCTCCTATGCAACCCCGGTAGATTTAGGGTTAAGCGTGAAATGGGCTGATTTCAATTTAGGTGCCTCTGAGCCATTTGGTGGCGAGGTTGGCGAACACATTGCATGGGGCGAGACCGACAGTAAGGCATCGTACTCGTGGAATACTTATGCCCATTGCAATGGCTCTGCTGAAACTTGCCATAACCTTGGCACCATCACTGCTACCGATAATGATGCAGCGCGTTTCCAGTGGGGCGAAAACTGGCGACTGCCTACGTCAGACGAATTCAAAGAACTCATCGAACGATGCACTTGGACATGGGATAACACAGGTCTGACTAACGGGTATTGGGTGAAAGGCCCAAATGGTAACAGAATTTTCCTTGAGGCAGCAGGCATTGCTGAAGGTGAAGACATCCAATATGTGAATTCAAGAGGTTTATACCTTTCAGGAACACAGGGGGACACTCTTCAAACAGCAGCTATGCTTGGTTTTAGGAGCGGTCAATACCTACTTGACAATACATTACGTTATTGTGGTGCCTCGATACGACCAGTTTACAACGAAATAGCTCCTCCCGACCTCACCCTCTCCACCAACACCGTTTCTCTGGAAGTCGGAGGCTCTTCAATTGTTGAAATTATGGCGGGAAGTGGCAGCTATACGGTTGTCAGCGATAAGCCTTCTGTCGCCACAGCTGAGCTGAACGGCTCGACCATTACCATCACGCCCGTTTCCGCAGGTACTGCAACCATCACTGTCACTGATACTCAGAGCGGACAGACGGCGACGATAGCAGTGACAATTAGTAACAACATTCCCACTGCTGCGAAGGAGACCTTCACCGTCAATGGTGTGTCATTTAATATGATTAAAGTCGAAGGCGGTACGTTTATGATGGGGGCCACCCCCGAACAAGGAAACGGAGCAGATAGTGACGAGCGTCCTGTTCATCAAGTGACGCTCAGCGACTACTATATTGGAGAGACCGAGGTGACTCAGGCACTGTGGACGGCAGTGATGGGCAATAATCCATCCTATTTCACAGGGTCGACTCAGTTACCAGTAGAGCAGGTCTCTTGGAATGATTGCCAAGAATTCATTTCAAACCTGAACTCTTTGACAGGTCAGCATTTTAGTCTGCCAACAGAAGCCGAATGGGAATTTGCAGCACGTGGTGGCAATGTTTCCCAAGGATATACTTATAGCGGCAGCAACAATTTAGACGAAGTGGGCTGGTATTATTATAATAGCTCTAGTCATACTCACGATGTGGCAACAAAAGCATCTAATGAGTTAGGCCTATTTGACATGAGCGGCAATGTTTGTGAATGGTGTCAGGATTGGTATGCTGGCTATAGTAGTGAAGCACAAACCAATCCGTTCATCTCATCTGGTTCTGGACGTGCAGTTCGAAGCGGTGACTATGGCGGCTTTGCCAGGGCATGTCGAATCGCTGATCGTTACCAAGACTGTAATCCTACGCAAAAGGGGCGTAACCGCGGGTTGCGTCTTGCTATATCATCATCAAGCCTATGAGTTTTGTCCCGACTCCAACCATCCTCACATAATCGACCTTGGCCTGCCATCTGAAGTCAAATGGTCATCTTGCAATGTTGATGCCTCAAAGCCGGAAGACTATGGTGTAACCATCCCATTTTCGACGTATTTTACATTTGCCAAGGACTTCGTACCTTTGCACCCGCAAAATACGTCGAATTATGTTTAGTCTGAACGAAACGAACAAGTTCATGGTCTACAGTACGAGTGTAGACCTCCGCAAAGGTGTTGAGCCGTTGTGCGGCCTTGCCCGCATTTGTGGGCACAAGCCGTCCGACGGCAGTGTCTATGTCTACTTCAATCGCAGCCGCACGCTGATGAAGCTTCTTCACTGGGAGCGTGGCGGGTATGTGATATACTACAAGCGTATGGAGGTCGGGCGCATCAGCCGCAAGGTGTTCCTAGCTCATGAGACACCAGTTTTCTATGAGCTCAGATGGGATGAGCTGGTGCTTTTCATGGAGGGTTTATACCCTTCTGCCGCCCGCAGAAAACGCTTTAATATTCAGTAAGTTAGAATAACATTTATTGACTCTCAAAAGCTTGCGTATGTCGTGGTTTTTTCGTACCTTTGTACCTGTAAAACAAACGACCCGGCAATGACGAGCAAGCAGTACATAAAGCACCTGACGGCAGCAGAGAAGGGCATCCGAGGCAAGGATGTCCCGCAGAAGAGCTGTGCCAG
>JAEEGG010012875.1_pt1 | contig 17962 bp, 12 predicted proteins | sample 9134161 | NCBI WGS metagenome assembly JAEEGG01 (sample SAMN16246543, study PRJNA631951) | gut metagenome | biome: gut microbiome; feature: rumen; material: CR-attached | host: Bos | place: Iran: Karaj | collected 2018-10 | reverse complement strand
ATGAAGCAAGAAGCATCGCCGCTAGAGCGGACTTCCAAATGGCTTTTTTTAAGTTTCCATTCATAATAGGTACAATTCTCCAAATTCGGATCACCTACAATATAGCTTGTTTTTTGGCAAATCCTACTGTTCTCTTTGCAAAAAAGCCTTTGCAAAACCCGATCACTCAACGAAATACCGCTTTCCAAGCCGTGTAAACGCTGGACTCAAGCGTAAACGAAATTTTTTTTCTGCCGCTCGTTTCAGAATGTTTACAAATTAAAAGTATTGACGAGCATCACAATGGACTCAAGCGTAAACAAAAGATACTTTCATTGTTATTTTTCTATTTTCTGTTTTTATGTAGATTTTGAGAACAGGCTCAACGTACTCTTTGGGGGTTCCTATGATTAAGAAAATTCTTTCTGCAATATCAATTGGCTGCGCATTCGTCGCATGCGACAATTCCACCGCACCGCCAGAATACAAGCCGACACCGAAAAGCAACACAAGCACCGTCGTACCTGTAGATTACACCGCCGGACGCATCATGAACGCAAGACTCGGTCGCGGAATCAACCTGGGCAACTCCTGGGAATCGACGGGACGCGATGATGCTGGTTGGGGCAACCCTATTCGTGATACGGACTTCGCCGTCATCAAGGCCGCCGGATTCAACTCCGTGCGCATCCCGGTCCAATGGCATCAGGACGCCGACAAGACGACCCACATGGTAGCCCAAACACGCTTGCAGGGCGTCATGGAAGACATCCAGCTCGCCATCAACAATGGACTTGCCGTAGTCGTGAACTTTCACCATTACAGCGACCTGAACTGCGCCGGCGGTGGGGGGAACAAATGGGATCCCGTAAAAAAAACTCAAGTAAAATGCACCTATAACGCTGCGGAATTCGAAGCGGAAAAGGCTCACTTCCTCGGCATGTGGACAAACCTCGCCACGGCATTGAACGTGTTCCCCGACAGCATGCTCGTGCTCGAAATTTTAAACGAACCTTCCATACCTAGAGCCGAGATTGTAGACCAGTTGATGAACGACGCCTACAAAGTCATCCGCGCCGCGGCTCCAGGCAAGACCATCATGTTCGAATCATATCACTTGGCCAAATTTTACGAGTTGCCGACATTGCATCTGCCACCTGACGGCAATATCATCTTCAGCGGACACTATTACGAACCCTACCAGTACAGCCATCAGGGTCTCGGTTACAGCTGCAAGGGCGACCTCATGAAATCAAATATGGCATCGCGCGACATGAACGAATACGCAAATATCGCCAAGGAGTATTATCCTGATATTAACGGCGTTGACCACATTCCTTTAAACATGGGTGAATTCGGTGTTGCCGGTGGTTCAGGTTGCAACTGCCCCGCAGACAGTTCCGTCAGCGAAGCTGGTAAGGCAGAATGGGCCCAAAAGACGGTCCAAGCCGCATGGAAACACGGAATTTCGTTCCATTACTGGTCTTTCGGCCCGACAAGCGGATTCGAAGCCTTCAACATTTACAAGGATATCTGGTATCCAGGGTTCCCGGAAGCACTGCTACAATAGTAATTACGGGCGGACGAGTGTGCCGCCCCAGTGTTCATCGAAAAAGGCTTGGAACAGAGGTTCCGGGCCTTTTTTCAGTTCTTCGACGACTTCTGCAATAGGGCGCTTGCCGCGATAAAGCATGCGGAACGCGCGCTCGAAAAAAGCAATGCGTTCCGGCGGAAACTCGTCGGCATGCAGGCGAAGCGCATGGAGATTGAGGGAAGCAAAGCGGAGCGGGTTCCCGAATGCGCGGCTGCACGGAGGGACGTCGTAATCCACCTTGAGCGTACCACCCACAAAGGCATAGGCGCCCACCTGGTTTCTCTGCTGTACCGCCGTAGTGCCACCAAGGGTCGCAAATTGGCCGATACGCACGTGGCCGCCCAGCTGGCAACCGTTAGCAATGACCGCCCCCTCCCCAATTTGGCAATCGTGCCCCACATGGGCATAAGCCATAATCAAAACACGGGGGGCAATGCGAGTACAACCGCCGCCCTGTGCAGTACCGCGGTTAAGCGTCGTATATTCACGAATAATGCAGTTTTCGCCTATTTCCAAACGAGTCGGTTCACCGGCATACTTAAGGTCTTGCGGAGGCGCTCCGAGAATCGCGCCATCATAGACATGCGTATTCGCCTTAATCGTCACGCCGCCATAGACGCGCACACGAGATTCAAGCACCACGTTTTCGCCTATTTCAGCACCTTCATCGACAATACACCAAGGGCCAATAATCGCGGACTCATGGATTTTTGCGGAAGGATGAACGTAAGCGGAAGGATGGAGCATAAGCATTTTGCGCCTACGGCGCAGTTAGTAGTTACTAGTTAATAGTTACTAGTTGCTAGTTAATAGTTGCTAGTTAATAGTTAAAAGTTATTGGTTACTAGCAGAATTTAGAAAAAGAAAGCCTTGTCTAGTAACTAGTAACTCAGAACTGAAAACTCTTTTTCTACATTTCCCCCCATGGGTGGCATTATCATCGCATGCCTGACGGTACTTTACGCATCTTTGTTCCTATTCTTCATCATAGGACTGTTAAAGACGCATCGCTACAAAGGTCCCAAGGCGACCCCGAGCGTTTCAGTCGTCGTCCCGATGCGAAACGAAGAGGAATTTGCTGAACGCACGCTTGAAGCCCTCGCGGTACAGGACTACACAGGCGAATGGGAAGTGATTTGCGTCGATGACCGCTCCACGGACTCCACCCGCGAAATTCTGGAGAAGTTCGCCGCCACGCACCCGAAATTCCGCGTGCTCAGTCTCCCACAAGACCTTCCAAAAATCGCAAGCCCCAAAAAACGAGCCCTCGAAAGCGCTTTCAAGATTGCCAAAAACGAAGTACTCCTCACGATGGATGCCGACTGCATCCCACGCAAGAGCTGGATTACCACAATGGCAGGACGATTCGTCGATGACATCAGCATCGTGCAAGGGCCCAAGCAGAACAACGGCACACGCTCCATGCCGCACCTCTTCCAAAAACTGGAAACGCTCGGCTATACTGGGATGGAAGCCGCCGGATTCAGTCTCGGTCGCCCGATTGTCGCAAGTGCGGCATGCCTCGCTTACAAGAAAGAATTGTTCTTCAAAGTGGGTGGATTTGGCGACCTCATCAACCTTTCGAGCGGCGACGACGACATGCTCATCCACAAGATGATGAAGATTCCAGGTACAAAAGTCTGCTACAACCTCGACAAGGACGCCGTCATCGAAACGGCCCCAGTCCACACATGGAAGCAACTGTTCAACCAGCGCGCCCGCTGGAGCAGCAACGGTACGAACTACGAAAGCAAAGCTTACGTTCTAATGCTCACGCTAATCTACGCCTACTACATCTGGATGTTTATCAGCCCGTGGTGCGTGCTCTTTCTGGATTTTCCATGGCAATGGTGCGTGTTCAGCATTTTACCCAAATTTATCGTTGACTTCATATTTCTGAGCATAGCCTCTTGGAAACTCAAATCCAAGCGCCGCATGTTAGCCTTCTTGCCAGTGGAACTCATCCAGATTCCGATGATTGTCTTTGCCGTGCCGGCCGGAATAACAGGAATGTTCCGATGGAAGTGAAGGCAGCTACGCTGCAGTTACTAGATACTAGATACTAGTTACTAGTTGGAAGTTACTAGAGATTGCAATAAGAATGTTTCTAGTAACTAGTAACTCAGAACTCATAACTGATGCGAAGCAGCCTCAGTAACTAGTAACTTAGAACTTGGAACTATTTTTCGCCCACGCGATTGCTTCTTCAGCGTTCGTGATTTTGCCGTCAAGTTGCAACTCAAAGCTCTGCTTGATAATCTCGCCCATCTGCTTACCGGGCTTGAATCCCAATTCCATAAGCATTTTGCCCATCAAATAAGGCTGCGGCGCCACTTCGATTAAATCAAGATTTGCAGCCGCTTGCCACAGTTTTTCGGGAAATTCCGCATCGCCCGCTTCCGCGTAAAACTTTCGCGGAGTCGCTTTGGCAAGCAAGCACAAAAGTTTTAAACCACCCAGCTTCACCGCCAATCGACGAAGCTGAGGTGCATCGTTGACGATTCCAAGTGGGAGGTTGCTATACGCCCCCAACAGCAGCGGAACATTTTTCAATAAATGAGTTTCGTTCGTGATACGTTCGAGGAACTTGAGCGCTGTCTCCGGATTTCCGCAAAGAAAAGCCGCAAACGCAAACTCCATCATCTGGTCGTCCGAGAGTGCCACACATTCGGCATTATCAATCGCTGCAGTACCAGCGTCATCATTTGCTTTTGCGAGACCACGGCGCACATTTTCCATGTTGTCGAGCATCTCGCCTAAATCATCCCAGGAACCACGCAACGGAGAAACTTCCGGAAAAAACTCGTTCAGTCGAATGTCCAAGAACGCACGCAACCCAAGCGACGGCTTGCCAGGCTTCAACAGCCATTTCTTGAATTCTTCGAACAAGCGCTCAATAGAAAGGTCCGAAAGCGAAAGAGTCCGGCAAAGTTCAACCGTCTCTGGCGCAAGCGTAAGCGCAAAGCGGCTCGCAAACTGCACACCGCGCAAAATGCGCAACGAATCTTCGACAAAGGCGGGGCCCACATGGCGCAACAACCCCTTCTTCAAGTCATCAATGCCGCCATACGGATCACAAAGCGTAAGCTCCGGCAATTCCATGCCCATCGCATTAATCGTAAAGTCACGGCGGAGTGCCGCTTCCTTGAACGAAAGTTTTTCATTGGTATGCACCACAAAACCGCGATGACCATAACCAACCTTGCTTTCTGTACGCGGAAAAGAGAAATCCAGCGAAAGCCCCTTCATCGCCAAATGGATGACGCCAAAAGCCTTCCCCACCAAATTCGTGCGGCCATACTTCTTTAGTATAGGGACCAGTTCATCTTGCGTAAGGTCATAGACTTCAATATCGTAATCGCGGCAATCCTTACCCAAAAGCGCATCGCGCACCCAGCCACCCACTAAAAAGGCGCGACCACCAGCACTGCGAATATCACCAGCAATGGAAAGCAAACGTCCGGGAAGATCCGGCTCGTAACAGTCACCGGCAAGAGTCAAAAGCGAAGGCATTACTTGTCCGCCCCGGCAGACGAATCCGTTCCAGCCGACTTGTAACGGTCATAAATGCTCATTGTACGCTCTTCCGAGGAATCTTGCAGCAAAGTGGAAACAGGGATATCCTTGGTTGTATCTTTGACATCCGTATTCGCATAGCGCTCATATATGCTCTTACCCGGTTGACCCGTTTCACCTTTCTTTTTCGATTCTTCCTCGCGGCACGTGCTCAGCTCGTTTTCCAAATACGCACGCTGGTCCGGAGAATAATTCAACGTACTCAAGCGGTATTCAATTTCTTCGCAAACAAGGCCCTGGCGCTCACTAGCGCAACCGGCGAACAAAAGAACAACAAAAGCCGCAAACCAAACAAATTTATTCAAAATCATAGATTTACCGCAAATCAATGGATTATCAAAAGTTTGCCTTTCTTTGTTTTTGAGGAACCGCGAACAACGTATTGATAGACACCAGGAGCGACAATGTCTCCGCCTTTCATACGGCCATCCCATTCGACACGGCCACCGGCAATTTCGTCACCACTAAACGAAGCCACCAACTTACCGCCTCTGTTATAAACACCAATGACGGCATCATTTGCAACGTTGTCAAAAATGACATGCGGTTGGAGCCGCGGTCGGAACGGATTCGGGAATACCTTGACATCTTGACGGGCATTTTCCGTCATGTTACCCTCCGTGGCGCGCAAGTCGTTTCTGCTGTAACGGGTCACCCCATTTTCATGAGCGAACCACACCATGCCAAGAGCGGAATCTACCGCAACATCCTGAATCTTGTCACTGAGAAGCCCTTGCCTCGTCGTAAAGTGAAGGACGGACAACGTATCAGGAGATGTCGAACGAGGAGTCAGGCGGTAAGCACCACGTGACGAAGTTCCAGCCCAAAGGTTTCCGCGGGCATCGACATCAAGACTTGTAAAGTTCGCGCTCGTGAGTCCGTTCGTCGAAAGCGGAGACCTTATGGAATCCATGTCCGCATTCCAATATGCAAGTGAAGACCCTGTCACCATCCAGAGATAATCCGTCTTAGATTCATAGACCATATCCAGCGGTGTCGATGACACTCCATAGAACGTTTTTCTCTCAGTCTTGGAAGAATCTATCACGCCACCCGTTCTCTTTGGAGGTGGCATAGTAAACACATCCAAGCCACCACCCGCATCAACAGAGGGCGCGGCACGCGTTCCCACATACACAATCCAATTACCGGTATTTTCATCGATACGGGCAAGCATCGGTCCACCAATCGGCGCAGACCCCACGTTGTTCGCACAGGACATCGTCGTATATTCACCCTTAATGTCGATGTAAACTAGGCTATAACCCTTGTTCGATGCAGAAGTCGTCAAGTAGCCCATATTGTCAGGCGCAAGCGTCGTCGAGACAGCTATCGTAAACGGAGGCCTTTTAGGGTCTTCTTCATAGTTGTCCATGCAATAGGAATTACCTGGTTCAGACAAAGAGAACGCATTGGTTAACGTATCGGCCCAGCCTTTATACAGGAAAAAACCATAACCCCAAAAATGGTACATAGCGCCACCGGCCGGGAGCACCGACAGGACTTTCAAGTTATGTCCGCGAGCATCGGGGCCGTTCGCAAATGCCGGGGCCGGGGGGTATATCGGCACAGGGTCGCTCCACCTAAAATTATTGCCATCACCCGAGAAATAATAGTAAGACAGGCGCCCATTATCGGCAGCAGCAAGGACTCCGCCTGTCGGAAGCGCCTGGAGTTCATAGACACTTTCGAGAGGGAACGGCTTGTAATCGGAAATATCGGTCAGCTTTTTTCCATCGTAGTGGAAAATCTTGTCAGGGCCTGCCAAAACAGCCTGGCCCGACGACAGCAAAGACACCCAGCGCACTTTCGACTCGTAATAATAACGATCAAGAATCTTTTCATCTTTGACGGTCTTATAAACAGGGATTTTTTCGTACAGGACTGAATCCGTCAACGTTTTCCCGCGGACCACGACCAGCGATGCCGACTTGACATCGGACGCCGTATCGAGAGTAGCCTGAGTCAAGCCGTCCTTGTCCCAAATTCTCGTTCCCTCCGTAGAGAACGTCTTGAGTTTTCCGTCTTTCCAGGCAATAGCCTTAATAGTCTTGCCATCGTTCTTAATGACCTTCCAGGAATTCGGGTCGTTCAGCAGCACATCAGAAGCCAGATTACGCCAGTCCATCTTGCGAACGTAGAGAAGGGAATCCGCCGCAACGAACAACGAATCCCCGCGGACTTCCATAGCGCGGATATGGCTAGAAGACAAGTTCGCACTTGCAATCCTTTCGATAGTGAGGATAGAAGTCATTGTCTTCACGCTCATGAACGAGAGACGGTCTTCAAAGGCAATGACCATGACGGTTCCGCTGCCAGTGCCGCCAAAACGGACCATGCCTGGAATCACATGCACATTGCTTCCAGCATAGGACCGACTGACCACTTCCCACTTCCGGCCAATCATCGCCGAAACGATACCGTTATCGCTCACAGCAAAAGCGCCAAGGCTATCGGAAATGACCACGGCACTGATGGACTGGTCGCCCAGACCATTCGACGTCGTGTACATATCGTCGGCCGTATTCGTCCTATAGCGGATACCGCCACCCGTCGCCATAAGCAAGCCATCACCATAAGGAATAGCCGATTTCACAGGAAACGGACTTGAGAAATTGATCCATTCATCAACGGCAAAGGCCGACGTGACAAAGGAGAAGATGCAGATAAGCTTGAGTAGTAATTTCACATTCTAAAATTACAAAAAAAAAGATTTTATTATTTTGCGTTTCCGATAATTTCACTCAATGAAGCGTCCCTCCCCCAAAACAACCTATAATTTTCCTTCTGCGCCATCATTTTTAGCTTCATTTTTTCGAACGCTTCACTACGACGAAGAATAATATTCGCCTTGGAAAGCCCTATCAGTCGGCTCAAGTCGCGAATGCCGATGCCCCCCACAACCGAAAGTTCCACGATCATCCTCTCAAGCGGATCTAGTTCGTCCAGCAGAAGCGAGAATTCGTTCATGACCGCCTCCGGGTTTATCTTTTCGTCGGGAACCACGTACTTCACCGAATCCATGGAGTCGTAATTGTCGTACATCCGTTCGCGCAAGCAAGAAAGCGGCACCATCCTGTCCATTTTTTTCCGGTAGATGCTATAATGGCAATGCAACAACACAGTCTGGAACCATGCGTAGAACCCATTCTTGTTATTCAGCTCCCTCGCTTTTTTACAAAAACGGAGCGCCACCTCCTGAAACAGGTCATCCGCGTCCTCCTTTGTCGCACACTTCTGCAAGCACAATTTGTATATTCTGTAGGAATATTTTTCCCAAACAGAACCAACCCAATTGGGGGGACGGTCACAAAGGAAATCCGTATATGACATAATTTTTTCGTTTCCAGTATTTTCTACTTCCTATAACGAGCTTTAATTTATGAAAATTTTAAATAAATTTATAGATTTTGCAAATTTTGCAAACAACCGTTTGCAAAAACCGTCATTTTGCATTCTTTTGTTTGCAGCAGTAGCCTTTGCTCAAGAGTTCAACATGAACAATATGCCGCCTCCCGAAGTAGGAATGCGGTACTCCACAGGCACTTTGCAAAAGGGTTCAAACGTTATCGTCGATATCGTCATCCCTGACAACTGGCATGTAAACGCGAATATCGCCGCCGACGAATTCCTGAAACCCTCCTCTATCGAGATTTCTGCAAAAGGCGTCCATTTCGGCGAGCCCAAATGGCCGGAACCCATCAAGGAATACAGCGAAGCGCTCGATCTCGAGAATCTCGTTTTCAAAGGCTACTTCCAGATTACGCTCCCCGTCGAAGGCGTCGATTCCGAATACGACAGTTTGACGACTCAGGCGACATTCCATTATCAGGCCTGCGACAATTCCATTTGTCTCGCGCCTTCTCAAGTCACGTTCGGCTTGGGAGCACTCGGCTTTAACAAAAAAAGCACCATGCAGCCGGGATTAAAAAAAAACGATGATGAAAACGGTTCGCTCGAAAACGCTCCGCTAAACGGCTCCGTCAATGATTCACCTATGGAAGGCGGATTCGCCGGTACATTGGCCCTGCTTTTATCGGCCCTGTTCGGCGGGCTTATTCTGAACCTGATGCCGTGCGTGTTGCCGGTGCTTTCACTCAAGCTCTTTAGCCTCATCAAGCAGGCAGGCGAAAGCCGCGGGCGCCTACTTGCGCTAGGCGCCACGACGACGGCGGGTATTCTCGCCAGTTTTTGGTTGCTCGCCGCCATCGTCGCCGCCGTCAAGGCGGGCGGCGGAAATGCCGGATGGGGAATGCAGTTTCAAAGTGCAGGATTCATTGCGTTCATGGTCGTCATCTTGAGTGCCTTTGCAATGAGTTTCTTTGGCGTATTCGAAGTTTGGCTCCCCGGAAGCGCCACCACCAAGATGGACAGCGCCGGACGCAAGAACGGTCTTCTCGGCGCATTTTTCACCGGAGCACTCCTGGTACTCCTCAGCACGCCCTGCTCTGCGCCGTTCCTCGGCACTGCCATGGGTTTTGCCTTCACCGCCTCGACACCGGTACTTTTCTTGTTCTTCACCGCAGCGGGCATCGGGCTTGCACTCCCCTACATGCTCGTAAGCGCGTTCCCCAAAGTCTTGAAAGTATTCCCGAAACCCGGCGCCTGGATGGTGACGCTCCAAAAAGTCATGGGCGTTCTGCTGCTCGGTACGGTCGCATGGCTCTTGTGGGTCGTGCGCGAACAGGCCGGCAACTACGGAGTCGCCATTTTCGCAGTCATCGCGCTCCTGAGCATCATTTTCAGCTTCGCCATCGGGAAAATCGCCCCACCGGGAGTTGCATTTATCCGTGAAGTCGCGGCCGTCGTTGGTTCCGTCGTTTTGCTCGCAGCATTCTGGTTCGCATTCGCCTCACCAAAATACGAAGCCGAAGTCGATGCCATATTCGAAGCAAGAGCCGCACAGCTAATCACGGAAGACGGTTGGTTCCGCTATACACCAGAACTCATCGATAACCTTGCCAAGTCCGGGCACACCGTATTTATCGACGTGACCGCAGACTGGTGCCTCACCTGCAAGACAAACGAAGCGGCCATTTTGAATCGTGAAGATTTTCGCCGCGCCATGGACAGCCTGAAAGTCGCCCGCGTCAAGGCCGACTGGACCCGCGAAACACCCGAAGTCACCGCGCTCCTCAAGAGCATGGGCAAGTCCGGCGTGCCCGCCTACGCCATCTACCCTGCAGGCGACGCTTCAAAACAAATTGTGCTACCGGAGTTGCTGACAACAAATGCGATTGTAGAGAAGATAGTAGGAAGTAGGGAATAATTTCAACGTTCTTGAATCACGCCCATAAATAAATTCACATTCCCTTGCGTAACGGACAAGACGGCCTTTTGCTTGCCTAAGTGTTTTGGCCATCGGACTTGCAATTCGGTGTCGTTCATAGTTGTTTCGAATAAAAGCTGACCATTAAGCGAGAACATGCGAACCATTTTCGTTCTAGGCAAAGATGTGGTGATATTTATTATTCCGTCTTGTGAGATAACACTAGCTTGCTGCGGTGAAGTTTTAGATACAGCTATAGAAGATGCCGAGAATGGACGCGTGTCCGAAATCAGTCTAACAACCATAACGGACGAACTGCTAGACGACACACTCAAGAATGGAATCCCCATAGTTACATTGAACGTAACATATTCCTTGTCAGGCGATTCCGTTATATCAGAAAGGGTAATGTTCATATCAAGGCCATTCCAAAAGACGAACTTATTAAACTCCGTTACATTTGCACTTCCAGGGAAAACGTCCGAAGGACTCGAATCAAAACCACTCCCTTTAGCTTCAATGATATCAACATGCATGTGCCACTCTTTACTATTAACCATCGTAGTCCAAATGGAATCCACATAATCAATATGCCATATCAGCATCCCCGAGTTTTCTTGTCCTACATCCCAACCTTTATTTGTGCGGTATTCCAATAGATACACTTCATCAGGATTTTCAGGATTAGTAATGCTGTAGGCAACATTGTCATCCAATTTATTCAGCTGTATTTTTCCACTAGTTTTGAGTTCTGTCGGCTTTAGCCAACCTAATGACATTCTTTCAAATGCAGAATAAAGAGGAGGAGAACATTTCCGTATATATCCGGCATTTTGAGGACAATTATGGTTTCCCTCATCCATAACGGACCAGGAACCAAGAGTTGCATTTCCGTTATTGCTGTAAAAATCAGGCAGACCTAAAAGATGACTAAATTCGTGAACAAACGTACCAATGCCATTTAAATTACTTGTCGATTTTTCATGCATATACATTTCAGGATCTATTTCGCTAGAACAAGCATAGCGATTAATATAAGGTCCCACATCCCCCACCTTTTTTCCCGAAAGTTTGTCACCTTTTTCACCAAAATAACCAGCATGAGGATAAATAGCAGGAATACCTGTTAGCGGATATGCAGAAATTCCAGCATAAATCATCATAACATAATCCACAACACCATCGTCATTTTCATCATACCACCCAAAATCGATTTCACCCCATTTATGTAAAGAATCTAGAGTTTGAGACAAAGCTAGCCTAGCTTTGTCTCTATCAGCATTACGTCCATATCCACCATAATCAGATTGCATTCCCGGCAACGTCACCGGTCCATACACGTCAAATACGGGACGAAATTTCCCCATGGAGTTCTTTATAAAATAATCTCTAACGCTGCCGATGTTATAATATTCATTGTACCCCTCTTTGTTCAAGTAATCCGTAAATTGAGATACAGGGTCAGCGCTCTTGAACCTAACATCTGCAAATTCTACGAGAACAACCAACACACGGACATCGCCTTGAGTAAGTTTGACATCCGGCTTTGGCAACCGTTGGATAATAGGGAAATTGTCCGCAACACTTGCCACACTTTGTAAAGTAAAAAACAAAACAAGAAACACTGTTTTGAGAAAATTCATACCATCCTCCTACATCCGTAAAAATAAATACAAATTTGCGGAAAAGAAAAAAAAATAAACGGATATGTATAAGGAGATTCCGGCTCAAGGCCGGAATGACATTGTTAAGAATTCGGCACATACAGCAACACCAAACACCCCGGCACGAAAAAAATGACGGGGTGTTTGTAACGTTTTACATCTGGTGAATTACTTCAGCAAGACGTTCTTGCCGCTGATAGAGCCGTTGTGTTCAATGGTTACCGTATAACGACCACTCGGCACATTCCCGGAATTCCAATTCAAAGAATTGTAGCCGGCACGAGCATTTTCGTTGACCAATTTCGCAATCACGGCACCATCAGGATCCATAATGGAGACGACGGTTCGCCCTGCGGACTTGAGTTCAAACGCAACAGTCGTACGAGTCAGCATCTTCAACTTTGCAGAAGAAGGTTTACTTGCACTCTGCGATTTCACCTTGGGAGCAAATTCGTCAACTTGGTCCACATAAATACCATTCAACGACTTCGCGGAAACCGAAGCGTCTGACTTTACAACAGAGCCGTTCTGCATCACGGCGACAAGCTGTTTGCTGTTTTCAGTCGCACTAGCGAATGTTTCAAGTTCCTGAGCGCTGTATTCAGACTTGTCGCCATACCAGGATTCCACGCGTTCACTTTCCAAATCCTTGACCGTAATTTGCGTACGGCGAAGAATTGTCGAAAGAGTGTCACCCTTGCTCACGTAGATTACTTCAAGCGGCTTGTTCTTTTGTCCGCGAAGTTTCGCCTTCGATTCTTCGATAGTCTTGCCCTTGAGGGACTCACCATCGACCGCAACGATGACATCGCCTGCCCGCATATTGCTTTCTGCAGCGGGTGTACCGGGAATAATCTCCGCAATCTTAACACCGTCATAAGACTGGTAAATCGACACGCCAATACCGCCGAACGATTCGGATGCCATGAGCGGAGCTATAGCCACAGAAGCCAAAAGAAGAATTGTCTTCGTATTGATTTTCATTTTCTTATCCTCTTTAAACTTTTATCTTAATGCAAAATTTGTCGATTGAGCATTCAAATCAAAATCGACTTGATAAACTCCAGCAAGGTTCGCCGACGGATTTATCGGGGCGAAATCAACTCGGTAAATTCTAGACTCCTGGTGCATGGTTACCAATTTTGCCAAGAACCGACCGTACATAATCTTTTTCGTTTGCCCCATCACCAAGCTGGATCTTGCCGCATGGATTGTTCCAGCCCAATCTCCTTCAATATTGACTTCCTTATCACTATTTTGAATCAACTTAAACCCTCTTGCAACAAGTTCTTTATCTTCGTTACTGATAGTCGTTCTCCAAATGAAGTTTCCTTCAGCTTGTATAACCGTCCGTTGACCAGGATTGGTAAAGGTGATTGTACTGCCAGATTCAAACTGGATATCGCCAACTTTAATTTCCCCAGGCATAATCTTCAGAGTCGCACCGGATTCAACTTTAACTTTGGAATACATGTCGCCATTGCCCAATGTTTTTTCTTGTCCGGCAGCAACAATCAAGGGCGGAGCCGACTCAATACCATCTATAGGATGCGGTTTATTATCCCAAACATTTTTATACGGCCATTCATTAAAATTACCAACAGGAGGCATAGAGCTATTATACACGGCTCCTTCTTGAGCATACACAGAAGACTCGTTGAAAGGCTTTGAATAAATGTATATATCGCCATGAACTTGAGAACGGGAACGCAGCCAAACACCACCACAACTATAAACGTCTCCAACAATAGATTCTACGCCTACATTGACTGCAAAATCGATACGACCCGATTCAGACGCAATCTTGCAATATCCCTCACCATCGCGGCAAATGGTTCTGTCATTGACTCGTATGGCTTCCAGAGAGTATATTGTGATGTCGTTCGGGAGATCCCATGTAATAGTCAGTTCACCGTCAGAATTATTATCAAGTTCATTTCTTTTCCCGTCACCATCTTCATCAGCATATTGTTCTAGTCTAAAAAACACATTAAAAAAAACAAGATGATACGGATTACCGTCAGGAGAACCACCGCCACTTTTAACCTCACCTACATGAAGTTCCATTTCTTCACCATCAATATTCTTACGGATTACAAATGGCTCTTTTTTCGTGTAACGGTAAATTTCAGTTTTATCATCAACTCCATCTCTATCACTGTCTGGATGGTTAGGATCCGTACCAAACCTTTCCACTTCATCAAAATTGCATATACCATCCCCATCATCATCTCTATCAATCCGAGAATCGCCCCTGCGACCTACCGCTTCTGTTCTAGGAGGGGGGATCAAATAATATACATAGGTGAAAGAATTCAAAGGCATCCACGCCGTCTCTCCACCATTTTTTAGATTTAAAAAGTGGACTTTTCTATTGCCCGCATCATGATAATCATAACCATCGATAACCATAGCATGTTCACCAATCGAAACAAGCAACGGTCTCCCCATATCAATATACGATTTCACGATATCTTCTGTTAACGGAACAACCGCATTTGGAATACTTGGATTAGCCATTTGGTCTTCAACTTCGTCATCCGTTATACTCAACGCCCATGCTAGCGTAGCTTTTGTCTCTGTAGGGGCACCACCTATATCTATACCAAAAGTACCTATTATGTTTTTCGCTTTACCAGCAGAAGAGATTGTGTTTATTTCGATTTCACCTAATATATTCCTACCTAAATATACATCAATTTCATTTTCACGTTTTTCACGAATGACCGTATAAACACCGTCCGGAGTATGCATTTTAATATTAAAAGGCTGCGTTTTCCCATGATACACAATTTCATCCTGCTTTAAACTCCCACCATAAAAAGCGTTTAACATGTGAATTGCAATGGCCCAACAACGCGAATCATCTTCTTCCGTCCTCCGTCCTGTATCATTGGGCCTATCCCACGGAATATTCGGATCATCAACCTTTTCGCCCCAAGTTAACACCAACATCTTAGAATCCTTTCTACCTGCAAATGCAGGGATTCCCAACAAGTGAGTATTGTCAATAGCGGCAGCACTTTTTGTTATTCTATTCCAAAAAGACCCTGCGTCAACTACACGACCTTTATCGTGTTGAACAGACCATAAATAATCACTACCGGTCAGATTTAAATCAACATAAGTTCGACTTGTAGTATCCTGATAAACTATGGAATCACTTGGCGTTTTTACGGTGAGAACGTATCTTCCGGCATTCCTTACCGGATGCCACGCAAATCGGTATAAGCTAGATGTATCATATACGACTTGATTTTCGATAAACGCAACAGGGCTCGGCAATCCTTCTTCGTTATTGATATCGTTAGCGCGATGGCATACCCATATACCATTAATCAAAGTGAAAAACAGACCTTTTCCATTTTCAATTTTAATGCTGTTAGAAGTTATGCTCCCCAGATTATAGGGAATCCTTGAAATTGAAAAATCTGCTTGATGCGAACCGCTTAAAGTTTTATTCGAATCGTTCCATACAATTTGCTGGAACACCATTCCATTTTTGGAAACACCTAAATTTCCGCTTTGTCCAAGAGACAACGTTCCTTTTACAGTCGTTACATCCGCCGTCGGGCATTCCAATGAACTCGACTGGCAAATCCTCACCTTTTGCCCTGCTGAAAGCGTCACATTGCCAATTCCCACGCTGTCACTAGCAGACCATTTCAAATAAAGGTTGCTCAAATTGACATCAGCCGTGTCGTAGTTCTGCAATTCCACCCAAGCAGAACGCGTAGCCGTATTTTCGGGCTGAATGCCCACAAAACGAACCTTGGGAGGTTCTTCGTTTACAGGGTCATTGATAGGTGTCAACCCCGCGACAATGGCTCCGTTTACATAGACCGGGATATTATTCATAATAACAAAATGGTTGGAGTTAGGATAACTGAAGTTGTCCCGCTTGTTAAATGCACTCCAATCCGTATAGTTCATGCCAAGGCTTATCCCGCTTGAATTCGGGAACACGCCCGGAGCAAGGCTTGCCACGTTGATGTTGACGACAAGAAAATCGCCCACCGTGTCAATCGACGTGGTCGCCCCTGCCATGTAGTAAGGGGAGACATTCAACGTTTTGTTCCTGTCAAAACCCAGGAAATATTTTGCATGAACGTCATTCAACGTGTTCGATGTGTTATTTGTAAGTTTCAAGCGGAGCGTCAACTGGCTTGGATTATTCCCTTGTTCGTCAAACGCCTCTACCGAAACGAGATTTTGCGCATACGCACAACCAAACATGGCGCTAGCCATGATTATTTTATGGATTACCTTCATCTTTTCTCCTTTTTAGGACAAGATAAAGCTAATAAAATAATTTTTGTTTTTTTTTGCAAAAAGTTGTTTACATTTGAATAATTTCGAGAATTTCGTACAAATAATACACTATGTTATTTTACTTTTACAATTTTACATACAAAAACATAAATAAACTAAATCAATCCATTTACTTAATTAGAAAGTTCAATAAAACAGATTGATAATTTTCTTTTTCGTTATAAAAAAAACGATACCACAAAAAAGGTGGCTTAAAGCCACCTTTTTATTTTATGAAAAAGAACTGGATCCTTCACGCATCCGCGTTCAGGATGACAAACTCTAAGAGACCGTCTGAAGCGACCTTGCCAGTCCTAGACTCGCTTGCCTTCGCGTTTGTAGCGTTCGATGCATTCGGAGTAGAAATCGAACGTCTGCTTGGCAATCGTCTTCCAGCTGAACACGTCAATAGCACGCTTGCGGCTGACTTCGCCCATCTTTTTCGCGAGTTCCGGGTTTTCGAGAATCTTGTTAAGCTTGTTCGCAAAGTCCATCTGGAAGGCCTTCGGATCTGCCGGTTCAAAGTTCGTCGCGGACACGGCTTTGAGCGGCACGAGGTAACCCGTTTCGCCATCGACGATGATTTCCGGGATACCGCCGACAGCGCTGCCTACGACCGGCGTGCCGCAGCTCATGGCTTCGAGATTGATGATGCCGAACGGCTCGTAGAGCGACGGAGTCGCAAACACGGTCGCATGGCTGTAGAGCACGCGCAGTTCCGTATGCGGCACGGCATCCTGGATCCACACGACGCCATCGCGTGTTTTCTGGGCTTCTTCAATCAAGCGCTTGCATTCGTCGGCAAGTTCCTGCGTATCAGGCGCCCCGGCACAAAGCACGACCTGGGCGTTCTTGTCGATTTGCGGAATCGCCTGGATCAGCTGGCTGATTCCCTTCTGGCGCGTAATGCGACCCACAAACAGCACATACGGGCGATTCGGATCCACACCCCACTTCTTCAAAATTTCTTCGTCGAACGTCGGCTTGTAAAAATCCGGATCGATGCCGTTGTAGATAACTTTCACGCGGTCTTCCGGCACTCCATACAACTTCATCACATCGCGTTTCATGCCTTCGCTCACGGCAATCACGCCGTCTGCAGCTTCGTAAGCGGTACGTTCAATCCAGCAGCTCATGTTATAGCCGCCATCGCCGAGCTGTTCCGCTTTCCACGGACGGTGCGGTTCTAAGGAATGCGTCGTGAGAATCAGCGGGCACTGTAACAAACGGCTCGCCACTACGCCACCGAAATGGCTGTACCACGTATGGCAATGAATCACGTCGATATCCTTCAGCGAAGACATCCACTGGAGATTGATGTCCAGGGGCTTCAGGATTTTCTTGAAACGTTCATCCGCAGGTTTGCAATCAAGTTTCTGGCTAAAGCCAATTGCACGGATGTTGTCGGCATCATCATTTTGCGGTCCGAAGCAACGCGCTTCGATGTGGCAAAGTTTGGAAAGTTCCTGGCTGAGAAATTTGACGTGGATTCCTGCACCGCCGTAAATTTCTGGCGGAAACTCGTTAGTAAGAATAGCAGCGTTCATTATTCAGTAAACAGTGGTTAGT
>JAEEGG010012873.1_pt1 | contig 17964 bp, 15 predicted proteins | sample 9134161 | NCBI WGS metagenome assembly JAEEGG01 (sample SAMN16246543, study PRJNA631951) | gut metagenome | biome: gut microbiome; feature: rumen; material: CR-attached | host: Bos | place: Iran: Karaj | collected 2018-10 | reverse complement strand
AGAATCTCCTGTACAACTTCCTGAGGAGTCATTGAAAGAGCCTTCTTAAGTCCCTGGAACGCGCCCATTCCGAGTGCTTCGTCTATCTCTTCGGGGTTGATGACACCGCACCCGTGAAGTGCTACGCGGCGCTGTTTCTTGTAGAAATTGATATCTTCCTGACTTGAAACCTTGTCTCCGGTAACGGGTTCCACATAAAGAAGCCGTTCCACTATCCTATTGTTAATGATATCCTGCTCGACAATCTCTTCGACATCAGCTTCACTGACCATACGATAGAGAGTGTTCTCGGGATAGATCTTGACGAAAGGTCCCTGTGAACAGAAACCGAAGCATCCGACAAGATTGACGGTGACTTTATCTGTAAGGCCCTTTTCTTCGAGAACGTTCTTGAACTTCTCCATGATCTCTTTGGAATTGCTCGAAAGACATCCCGTACCGCCGCAAAGAACAATATGTCTCTTTTCATCCGCACCGGTAAGTTTGGAATCGACGCATCTCGTACAGTTTGCTATCTTCTGTTCAAGTTCTTCAACCGTATTTATCCTGTTCACGCCGATGCCTCCTTTCTGAAGGATTCGATGATACCTTCAACCTGTGCGGGATCAACCTTTGGATAAACCTTGCCGTTTATGCTTACCGCAGGCGCAATACCGCAGGCTCCGATACATCTGAGGGCATCAAGGGTGAAAAGTCCGTCTTCGGTAGTCTCACCCGGACGTATGCCGAGAAGCTCTGAAAATCTGTCGATGACATTCTGAGCTCCCTTGACATAGCATGCCGTTCCCAGACAGCAGCCTATAACATATTTTCCCTTGGGGGTAAGTGAAAAGAATGAATAGAAAGTGACAACCCCGTAGATCTCCGCGACCGAGATTCCGGTCTTTGCGGATACTATCTCCTGAACCTCCAGAGGAATATATCCGTATTCATTCTGGATATCGCTCAGGATCATCATGAGTGGGGTCTTTTCGTCGCAGTACCTGTCACAGATCTCTTCGATCTGCTTCACGGCTGCTTCCTGTAATTTGGCCATGAGAACCTCCTAAGTAGACTTAATAGTATATAGACCACAGAGAACAATTTTACCATATAGTGACTGTCATAAAAAGTAAAAAAGAGCCCGTAAGCGCTTACATATGACGATCATAACAGGACACATATGCATGGTTACTTTTTTTTCGGATTATTGTAAGATTTTCCGTAAGATGACGTTTATAGAGGTGAAAGGAGGAGCCTGAAGATGAATGATGAAGAGATAATCCGGCTGTATTTCGACCGGAATGAACAGGCTATCACCGAATCATCCGCCAAATACGGAGCCTACTGCTCCGCAATAGCCGGAAATATACTGTCCGATGTCGAAGATGTCAAGGAATGCGTCAATGACACATGGCTCCGTGCCTGGAATTCCATCCCGCCTGCAAGGCCATCCATACTGCAGGCATTTCTCGGAAGGATCACAAGGAACCTTTCCTTTGACAGATACAGAAGTTCACACCGTAAGAAACGTTCGGACGGAAAAGTGAATCTGGTGCTTGATGAGCTTCAGGACATTGTATCGGGACACGATGATCCTGAAAGCACTGCACTTGAGAAGGAACTGATACGCGAGATAAACAGCTTTCTTGCATCATTATCCGATGAAAAAAGATATATGTTCATACTCAGATACTGGCATACATACGATATCTCCGAGATTGCAAAAAGGCTCAGGATAAGCGAGGGTAAGGTATCAACCTCATTATCCAGGATAAGGAGATCTCTTAAGGAGCATCTTACAGGAAGGGGGTACAGTATATGAACAGCGATAAACTGTTTGAATTACTTGGTGATATAGACGAAAAAGAAATAGAAAATGCGGAAAAGTATACCGGCAGGAAGAAAACCGGCAGGATATTCATGTACATCGCACCTGCTATCGCAGCATCGGTGCTCATCATAGCAGCCGGCATGCACTTTATGCGGCAGAGTTCAATTGAACCGCATCAGACGGGCCATAACGGCATACGCATCATAAGGGCTGTCAATGCGCCGTCTGATTATGAAGACATGGACATGGATGAGTTTATGAACAGTGAGGTTCACAGAAGCTGGGCAACAGAATTTGTGAGCAATAACTACGCCTCGGCAGAGATCCAGCCGGACATGTCGGAGTATTACAGGTCTGTCATGGAAAACACACTCATTGCAGATGATGAAAATACCGTATGTTCTCCCTTAAATATCTATCTGGCATTATCGATGCTGGCAGAGACCTCGGGCGGAAATTCAAGACAGCAGATACTTGATGCACTGGATGTTTCCGATATAGACCAGCTGCACAGCAATGTTGCCTCGATCTGGAATGCCAATTATGTGGATACGCCGGCGGTGACCAGCCTCCTTGCCAATTCTGTATGGCTGAATGATTCCGTAACATTTAACGATGCCACACTTAATAATCTGGCAACCAACTACCATTCATCCTCTTACGTTGGAGATGTGGAATCACCGGAAATGAGTGAAGAACTCAGGAAATGGATCAGCGAAAATACTAAGGGGCTGCTTGATGAGTATGCAGATGATATCAGCCTGACCCCTCAGACCGTAATGGCCCTTGTCTCGACCATATATTATAAAGCCGGATGGTCGGATGGATTTATGGAACAGCTCAGCACACAGGAAATCTTTCATGGAACGCTCTCCGATTCCGAAGTGACCATGATGCATAGCGGAAGGTATATGCCCGTTTATCTTGACGATGATTTCACTGCACTCGGTCTTCCTCTTTGTGACAGCGGGGCAATGTATTTCTTCCTTCCTGATGAAGGTGTGGATGTAAATACGCTCGTATCAAGACCTGAGATCTTCGATGTTATCTCACCCAAAAAAGAAATGGATGAGCACTGGGAGAACCCCTTTGTCTACCTTGCGATACCGAAATTCAACGTATCGGAGGAAACAGATCTGTTAAATACAATGTCCTCCCTGGGCATCACCGATGTCATGGATCCGGCCGTATCGGACTTTGCGCCCCTTTCACCGGATGCTGCAAATTTCTATATCGGCAAGGCAGAGCATGCTGCCATGGTTGAGGTAGACGAACAGGGGGTCATCGGAACCGCATACACTTACATGGACGTAAGATCCGGCGGAACCCTGATCATAGAAAACGAAATGTATTTTACCCTGGACCGGCCCTTCATGTTCATCGTAACAGGCTACGACGGATCCATACTTTTCTCCGGAATAGTAAGGAACCTCTGACGGATCTACTCTACATTCTTCAGCGCAACATCCATGGGGATCCTCCTGATCCTTATGAAATCTATAACGGAAACAAATGCATATCCGATGAGCAGAAATACGATCGACAGGATCATCGATGTATTCTTCATGTAGAATGTAAAGTATCCGTCAAAATTGAGAAGAAATACCTTGAATGCCCACAGCATCAGACAGTATCCGATCACAAATCCTGCCAGCGCGCACAATACCACAACCATTGCGGTTGGCAGGATGTACAGGGCGCCTATCTCACCGTTTTTAAAACCTAGGATCTTGACCATGGATATTGAATGCTCGTTTTTCTCAATGATGATCTTGGCAAGGAGATATATAAGTGCAGCTGCCATGATCACGAGAGCATACTTGAACACTTTAACTATTGCACCAAAGGAATGTTCGAGCTGAACCGTCACCTTCCTGATATCATCCGTGGTGATCACATTTGCTATATACTCTTCATCGATATCACTTATCTCATTATCGGAAAAATATCCTGTAAAATACCCTTCTTCTTTTCCGAATACCCGGTTGAACTCATCTGAACCCATGAATGCGGCAATACCGCCATCATAATCCACATATCCCCCGACAACGAATTCATATGAAGTATCCTCATACTCCTCATGAAGAGTTATGGTATCGCCTTCTCTTATACCGAACTTATCCCTGAATGCACTGGATATATACACACTTCCATTCTCTGCATCTTCCGGAATGGTGATGTAAGAGCTGTCCGGTATGATACCGTACACAGTCACACTCTCATCTCCGCCCGTTCCCATTCCATCGCGGAATGCCGACACGGACTTGGGATATAAAAGTGCTGTCGCACCAAAGGGCTCTGCGGTATCCTCGGATGTAACTATTATATTGTCATCATCATCCTTATAGTTCATCAGCATGTACTGATAATCCGCAAATACCATTTCAGGTGCCCTGTCGGAATAGGCATCCAGGGAATCCGGCAGTCCGAACGCAAAGCACATCATCAGCTCTATGAAGATCACTCCGAAGATAAGTATCACGTAGTTGGGTATATTCTGAAACAGTATCCTCAGCCTGAACCTTCTGATAAATGACCATGAAGGAAGCCTCATTGCCTTAGCCCTTCTGGTTCTGACAAGATCATGTCTGAGGAATCTTAAGGGGCTGATCTGCAGCTTTCTTATGATGACGAACAGATTGATGAAGAACATCAGAAGCAGAGGGATCACTGTAGTCTTGATAAGTGCTGTGGAACTCCACTTAAGACCGCATGAAGGAAGACTGTAGCTTTCATAATACAGGTTGACCATCAGATCCTTGAACACCGTATATCCAAGCAGATTACCGAGTCCTGCTCCTATCAGTGTGACGATGACCGGCATGGTCATGTAATGAACCGTAAGTTCCTTCCTGCTGTAGCCGGAAGCCCTGAGCGTTCCGATAACCGTTGATTCCTTATCGATGGTGTTGCTGATGGTTATTGCGAAGATAAAGGCTATGACAGCTATCAGGATATAACACAGGATCGCTGTTGCGGAAGAGTCTCCTTCAATATCGGATGGTGCAAAATTACTTGCCTGCCTTACATACTCCGGAAGATAATCCTCCATCTCATTATCATAGACAAGACTCTGGGTGATAAGGGACCTGAGAAACCTTTCCGACCAGTCAGCCTGCTGAATCTTATCCTCAGGTTTTACATCGTACTTATATGCATAATTGTAATGTGTCCTGGCACTGATCATATCGAATGCTTCAGGAGTCACCATTGCCACATCAAATCCGAAGGCATCGAACATCATGTCCTTGTTGGATTCATGAAGCGTCAGATAATTGACATAGGAAATAAGTCCGACAACCTCATACTTCTTTCCTCCGACGGTGATGCTGTCTCCTATATCCACACCGATATTGTGAGCATGCATTCTGTCTATGGCAATCTCGCCCGGATCCTCCGGTGCTCTTCCGTAATTGAAGGATGCCATATCAATAACAGAGTCGCTTCTGAATATCCTCACATTGGCGTCCGCTGTACCGTCATTATCAGCATCCTCCGGTTCTTCTTTGTAAAAATGTTCATATATGGTCGCAGTAACGGGTACAAAGCCTTCTTCATCCAGATCATATCTGTCAGAGATCCTGCCCCACTCCTCATCCACTGCCTTTATAACCTCAGCATGTGCCTCATCATATGCTTCATCCGCGGCCTTTTTAAATTCCCCGGATTGCCTTGCCTCATTAATGGCGGAGTCAAGATTCTCTTCTATAGCCTTATCTGCCTGTTCCTTTATGATCTGTTCATCCGTTATTCCCATGGCCATACACTGAGCCCTTACGGCATCTGAGATGCTCTCCCTGACACTTTTTTCAAGCTCTTCTTCTATGGCACCCAAGACCTCTTTATCCGCCTCTTCCATGCCCTTTTGGATAAAGTACTCCCGGACATCCGCAAGCTCTCCCGTGCTGATGGCATCCAGCATTTCCCGGGATGCCCTGCCTGAGAGTTCAAACCTTCCGTCCTCCAGATTAAGAGCATCTCTGTTGGCGTAAACAGAAGAAAGCATACTGTCATGTCCTATATACATTCCGGATATGACACTTATCATGATCACCATAAATACTATGATGACCAGATACTTATGCCATTCAGAAACAAGTTCTTTGGGGATTCTTTTGATAAGTGGATTTCTCATGCGCTGCCTCCTTACCACTCAAGCTCTGAGGCAGGTATCTTATTGTCATTGAGATCATTATGGCGCACCACTCCGTCTCTTAGCTTGATCACATGATCTGCCATATTTCTTATCGCTTCATTATGCGTGACCATAATGACAGTGCTGCCATATTTCTTATTGCAGTCTTCAATGAGTGCCAGTATTTCCTTGGATGTCTTATAATCAAGAGCTCCCGTGGGCTCATCGCACATAAGGATATCCGGATTCTTAACCACAGCTCTTCCTATTGACACCCTCTGCTGCTGACCTCCCGACAGCTGGCTCGGGTACTTATATTTATGTTCCTTAAGCCCGAGAGTTGATATGACTTCCTCCACATCAAGAGGCTTATCCGAAAGGTAAGCTCCGACCTCAATGTTTTCCTTAACGTTGAGATTGGGGATAAGATTATACATCTGGAATACATATCCGAGATGCTTTCTTCTGTAGAGGGTAAGCTGGTGTTCGTTCATATCCTCAAGCTTATCTCCGTTGATGCTGACATATCCGGAATCCGGAGTATCGATACCGCCTATTATATTGAGCAGGGTTGACTTGCCCGAACCTGATGGTCCAAGGAGTACACAGAACTCTCCCTTCTTAACCGTAAAATCCATGCCACGCAGCACATCCTGCCTGGCCTCGCCTGTTCCAAAACTCTTTTTAAGATCTCTGATCTCCAAAAAATCTTCCTTCATACTGTTCCTCCAAACCTTGATAAGTGGTCTGTTCGAAAAGCATTCCCGAAACCGCAATAAAAAACCGGGTACAGCCTTAACTATACCCGGTCACATATTTGAAGATCTGAAACCTCACGCATAGTTAAACTATACATGAGTCTCGCAATTTGAAACAAGCCAGACAGATGAAATAACTGTCATTATGTTGACTTGCTGCGTAAAACGCCTGCTACTCCCCCATGGGAATTCCTGAACCAAACCTATGAAATTCTGAATCATCAGACAAAACGTTTTAGTTAGTCTTATCTAACTTCAAAGATATATTACCATCAATAATATAAATGTCAATAAAAAAATACCCTCCTCACCGGTTGCCCGGTGGGGAGGGTACATCTCATATCATTGTTTATTTGAAATATGCAACTGCTTCCTTCAGATCTGCAGACAGTCTGTTCATATCATCGGCATTATCGGAAACCTTGCCCACATTGCCGGATACAACGGACAGAGAAGCAGATACCTCTTCATTGGTAGCTGCCGTCTCAGCCGATATGGCTGACAGCTCTGCGACCGCCTTAAGGATGGTATCCTTGATGTTCTCAAGTCTTGTGGTGATGGTGAGCACAGACTGGATCTCTTCAACGGAGCTCATGATGTTGCTGTCAAGATGTGAGAACTTCTCCTGTGTCACATCGAACATCTCCTTCTCCCTGGTGATAAGTTCACCCACAATCTTGGCCTGTTCGACACACTGGGTGGAAGATTCTCCGATCTCAGCAACAATGCTCTTGATCTGGTTGGCAGATGCTCCGGACTGTTCGGCAAGTGCCTTGATCTCTTCCGCAACAACCGCAAAGCCTCTTCCCACTTCTCCGGCTCTTGCAGCCTCAATGCTGGCATTAAGGGAAAGCAGGTTGGTCTGGGATGCGATACTGCTTATAAGAGCAACCATCTCATTGATCTTGCTGATCGATGCATTGGTCTCGTTGATACGCTTTGTGATATCCCAAACAGCCTGAACCGACTGCTCGGAAGATGCGATGACCTGACGGATACACTCCGCCGCTTCCTGATTGGCGTCTGACATCGCATTCGAATTACGGTTCAGATTATCAACATTATCAACAGCCTGAGTGATCACATCACCCATTTCCTGCATATTATTGCTGATATCATATACGTTCTCGGTGATGGTGTTGGTGGTATCGGTAAGAGCCTGCATGGCATCTACTATCTGTACCACCGAATCCGAAGAATCGGATGCCATATTCGAAGTACTTGCTATGGCACTGTTGAGAGAATCTGACGAATTCCTTATCCTGTCTATGGAATCCTTAAGAACTTCACACAGCACATCCGAAGAAGTCAGAAGCTTATCGATCTCACGGACACTGGATTTGGAATTTATCCTGATGTTCGTATCACCCTTTGACAGCCTTTCAACGCCCTCAGTGACAGTCTTTAAAGGTGACGCGAGTTTAACGGAACCGAGCCATGCGATCACGGCAAAGACAACGATACTGATGATACTGATGCCGGCGATGATCATTGTAAGGGTTCCTTCCTTACTGTTGATCTCATCGGTGGGCTTGCATGCCAGCACCATTCCGATAACCTTGGAACCTTCTTTTAAGGGCATGAAATATACAAAATAATCCGTACCGCCCAGTTCAAGTGCACGGCTGAAATAATCCTCACCCTTATTTATCGTCTCCCACACGTTCGAAGGAGCACTATATCCCTTCGTACCTTCGATGGTACTCATGATACACTGATTACCCTTGTATACGGAATAATCAACTCCCGTATCCTTCATGGAATCAAGATAGAATGAATCATAATCCGATACACCGGCTTTCTGCTCGTCGGCGACCATCTCGGATTCATAATGTTCCATAAGACCTATTGAAGCAATACGCATCTCATCCTTCATATTGTCTTCAAGGTCATATATCATGATATAAGCTGTTACAAGGAAAAGGATCGTCGCAACTAATGTCAGTGGAACAAGAGCATACATCAGAAGCATCGTTCTCATGGATATTTTCTTCATACGCTTCTACCCCCGCGTAAATACAATGGTCCTGATCACTATATCGGCAGCAAATATTGAATCCTTTAGTCAATACTATATCATACGGAACTGTATTAAGAAACGTTGTTATGAGAGCCCTTCGATCTTACCTTCTCTGAGAAGGCCCAGGAATACATCCGTTTACTATATTTATTGATTTTACCATATTTTTTTCGTGGCGATTACAGTTTTATGATGATATACTGACCATGTGGGAACTTTTCATCATTTTAGTGTAAACAGGGGGATGATATGGCACTACTTGAATCAGGTGAAATGTATCTTGAGACCATACATGTGCTTTCGCTGACATCCGGCAATGTCAGGGCTATAGATATCGGTGAGTACATGGGGTTTTCAAAGCCATCGGTAAGCAGGGCTGTCGGGATACTGATAAAGGACGGTTATATAACCAGGGATGAGGACGGATCGATAAAGCTTACCAAATCCGGCGAAAAGATTGCAAAGCGTATTTACGAGCGTCACACAGTGCTCACAAAGCTTCTGATAAGCATCGGTGTGGATGAAAAGACCGCTTCAGAAGATGCATGCAGAGTCGAGCATTACATAAGCGACAAAACCTTCAATGCGATCAAATCACACATAAAAAACCAAGGCTGACATTTCATCTGCAAGTCCGGCTCCATTAGGGGCTGATAACACCGGAACAGCATACAAAAAGGCGGGGTATCCCCGCCTTTTCGTATGCGTATTATCTGTCTGATGGTCTCATGACTCTTCGGGAATCTTTGCAATGGAATGAATCTCATCCCGTCTTATAACAGAAACCCTTACAAGGCTTCCGCTTTCATCCTTATACTCTTTGTCATAATGCATTCCGATGGACTGTGCCGTCTTGATCGACGGTATATTGGCTGACTTACAGTATGAATACAGCGACTGATGATCCGTATTGGCAAAGGCCCAGTCTCTGACCGCCATTGCCGCCTCCGTAGCATATCCCATATGCTGACAGTTCCTGCGGATATGATATCCGATCTCGGGAAGCCATACCTTATTGATATTCTGTATCGTCAACCCGCAGTCTCCGATCACTTCACCGGTATCCTTAAGACATACGGCCCAAAGTCCGAATCCATCAAGCCTGTATCTGTCCATATTCTTATGTATCCAGTCCCTTACTTTCTCCTCATCGAATCTGTAGGGATAGTACTGCATGCTCTCAGGATCGGATAACACAGCATAAAGCGCATCATAATCCTTATCATTCATCTCACGAAGGAAGAGCCTCTTAGTTTCAAGGATCACCTTTCCGTCATCAGATACCGCTTCCTCCTCTTCTTCAAAGGATATGGTCTTAAGAGCAGAACCCTCCTTCACTTCATTTTGCCAGATAGCGGTCTCAGTCTCTTCTATCTTAGCCCTGAGGGTAGACATATTGAGTTTCTCAGCAACAGCCGGAGCATTCGGGCTGTCGGAATTAACATAGAATGTAAGGACGCACCACGATCCGTAGAAAATACATATAAGTGCAAAGGTGACAAAAACGGGGAAGGATATGGCACCGTTTCCGCACTGAATAAAGAAAAAAACAAGCCCGCCTCCCGCATACAGTGCACCGTTCCTGGATTTTCTCCTGAGCATGACAAGCTGGTCATTATATGCATCCAGCATTCTCCTCATATGGACGCTGTCACGTTCCGCAGCTGCTTTACCCTTTGACTTCGGGGCTTTGCGGGTATCATCAGCAGGTATCTTCTCCTCTACATAGATGCTTTTCCAGCTGAAGAAGAAAAGCAGTGCCAGCACTAGGATACAGGCGGCTATGAGTATGATATTTCTTCCGGCATCATCCGATCCGCTGAGCATTCCGCACAGGCATACTATCACGATGGCAAAGCCTGCTATGGCGGGACCGGGGATATTTACTTTTTTCATTTTAGGACCTCTTTGAAAGCAATCCTTGGTTCCTCGATCATTGCATTCGGCTGCCCCGGGTTTTCTTCGAATCCGTAATTCTCCAGACTGATCCTCTTTTTCTTAAGGAGTGAGCGAATCATCAGATAATCTTCATTTGATCTTCCCTTTACGGAATAGTATCTGAACTGTTCTCCCCTGTCCGTAACAGTCCTGAACCTGACGGTGTAGGCATTCATCCGGGGAGCATAATATCCCGATAATCCCGCTATTCCACCCATTGGAGGAACGACCTCGATATCGTATCTTCCCTTTTCCGCATAATAACTGTCCAGCATTTTCCTTGCCTGACGGGGGTTTTTAAGTTCGGAAGTTTCATTCTTATATTTCAGTAAGATACGGTAATCCTGTTTCTTATCTATCCTTTTCTTCCATCTCCAGGGTTCGGCGGTCCTGTTGTATTCGATCCGCATATACAGGCCCAGAATAAAAAGTGCCATAAATACTATGGTCATAATGATTGGAGCTATCATCTGCTCCTTTACAGTGACCGTCATCAGAAACACCGATAGGATGCTCATCATTAATCCCATAAAGATTATCCTGTCAGCAAAATCCATCCATCCGTCGAATCTGATATCAGGCATATAATACTCTGCTCTCGCCTGCCTTCCTATATATGGATTATATCTTATGTATATACAGTTAAGATATCTGTCATCCGGAAGAGGAGTATCGGTCCACTTCTGAATGATCATATCCGCCATCTCAGGAAAGGAAAGCGGATGGATCTCAGAGACAGTACCAAGGCGGGTATCCTGATAATAAGCCATACCCCTGAATATTATCACACCGACATAGGAGCCGGGATCACCTGCCGGAGGATTCGCATAATAATACCTGTTCCAGAAACAGATCTCATCGTCTTCTCCAAGCAGTTCAAAAAGACGGAGTACCATTTCCCTTGAGGGAACGGTGTTCCGGTAAACTCTGCACAGATCATCGGATACTACTCCGACTTCAAATCCTTCTTCTGCTATTTTCTGAAAAAAATCTTTGTTCATATATCACGGATCAAGAAGTCTGGCATTTCTCAAGGTGCAGTATGTATATCCGTCATCCATATATGTATCAAAGGTTCCGATCACAGTGATGGTATCTTCATATTCCGGATAATCATCCGGAAAAGCATACTCATCAGACAGAACAAATTCAATACCCTGGGAACAGCACAGTGTTGCATCCTGTATGATGCATGCACAGTAGAATTCATCAGATATTTCAGGATCGGTACATACATACATTCCGTTCATCTTGACTGTCTTACCGATATACCTGTCCGGCTCATACAGCATATCGAAAACCTGAGAGTATACCATTGTGGAGGACAGTACTGTAAGGTCCACATCAATGCCTTCGGTGGAAGTATAGATCTCCTCCATCTCTTCTGGATCCGGAGCTCCTTCATTGATGCCGCTCTGCCTTTCATATCCGTCTCCGAAATCAAACAGACCTTCATCGGAATCATCCAGAGGAACTATTATCTCCGTAACGGTATCATTCTGCACAGGATCTGCAGGTCGTGTTTCATCATTTCCTGCATCATATGCCTGCATCCCCGCTTCCAGCACATCGTTAACAGAAGGTGTCTGTGATACCTGCTGACTGCCTGCGTTGCTGCCGCATCCGGAAAGAAGAACCGACATGCAGACACAGCTTGTTAATATCATTTTCCTTTTCATTTAATTACCTTTTTTCACCATTCCTATAATGCAGCATACACCGAAAACAATTGCATCTGCAGCTACTATGGTCGATCCCACGGGTGTTCCTGCAAGTATGGATATCATCATTCCTGAAAGTGCACATATAACCGATAAAACAGCGGAACATATCGTCACGCTTTTAAAGCTCTTAAAGAGCTTCATTGCGGACAGTGCCGGGAAGATCACCAGTGCCGATATGAGCAGTGAACCCACCAGATTCATGGCAAGCACTATTATCACCGCTGTGATAACGGCTATGATCAGGTTATATGCACCGGCATTTGTACCTGTAGCCTTCGCAAAATTCTCATCAAATGTTACCGTGAAGATCCTGTTATAGAACAAAATAAAAACTATAACCACTATAAACGAAAGCACTATGCAAAGCCATACCTCCGACTGTCTCAGAGTCAGTATCGATGTGGATCCAAACAGAGTGCTGCACACATCTCCCGACAGGTTGGATGATGTGGAGAAAATATTCATGAGCAGATAACCGAATGCAAGCGCTCCCACAGAGATCATGGCTATTGCAGCATCACCCTTTATCTTTGCATTCTGTCCGGTGCGAAGAAGAAGTATCGCACTGAGTATGGTTATGGGCATCACGATTATCATATTGTTGGAAAGTCCGAATATCCCGGCAACAGCCATTGCACCAAAAGCAACATGGGACAGACCATCACCTATGTAGGAAAATCTCTTGAGCACCAGTGTCACTCCCAGAAGGGATGAGCAGAGAGCCACAAGAACTCCTACTATCATGGCATATCTTACAAAAGGATATTGAAGGTAAAAAAACAGCTTATCGATCATTGTCTTTTACCTCCTTGTTTTTTGCGTTATCATTATCTGCATCCTGCTCCGCATTGACACCATTTTCAGATGCATTTTTCACTGCTGTCTCAACTGCATTTTCTTCAGATGCATTTCCCTCCTCAGTCGCAGCTGTGCCCGAATCTTCGCTCATCATGATGGAATACGGATTCTTTTTTCTGGGCTTAAAGAGCGGCATGCTCTCATCGTCTCTCGACTGTCTCATCAGGAAGAATCTTCCCAGCTTGCTGCCCAGGTATTCTTCCCTGGTTCCGAAGAATACATTTCCGCCTATATGAAGTATATGATCTGCATACCCTACAGCGGCTCCGATATCGTGAGATATCATGATTATGGAGACACCCTCTTTGTTAAGCTCTGCTATGAGGGAATACATCTCTGCGGTAACCTTGGGATCAAGTCCGGAAACAGGTTCATCCAGAAGAAGAAGCTTTCTTGTGGCACAGAGAGCTCTTGCAAGAAGTACTCTCTGCTGCTGCCCTCCCGAAAGTTCCCTGTAGCTTCTGCCGGCAAGATCCGTTATCCCCATACGTTCCATATTTTCTGAAGCAAGCTTCTTATCCGCAGAAGTATAAAAGGGCTTAAAGCCCGATCTCCCCAGGCACCCGGACAGAACTATCTCTTTGACGGAAGCCGGAAAATCCTTCTGAACATCGGTATGCTGCGGAAGATATCCGATCTCATTTTCCTTGAGACCGTCACCTTTTATGATCTCACCCTTAACAGGCTTCTGAAGGTTCAGAAGCGTCTTCATAAGAGTGGATTTACCGGATCCGTTCTCACCTACAATACAGAGATAATCTCCCGCTTCCACTTTGAAATTGATATTTTCCGCAACGATCTGTGAACCGTAGCCCACAGACAGATCATTTACGGCAATAAGTGCCATAACTAACCTCCGATCAAACCTGCACAGATATAAGTCAGATATCTGCGCCAAAATAGTTCTCACACAAAATAACAGTATCAGTTCAATGCTTCACTTAAAACGTTCAGATTTTCCTTCATTATGGAAAGATATGTTACTCCGTTATTGATATCATCCATGGTGACCGACTGAATCGAATTCAGCACAAGGATCTTCTGGTCACCTGTAGGTGTATTATTTCTGATAGTCTCTGCGATCTTGCCGTCGCTTGTTTCAATCGTAAGGATGCATCCGAGATTCAGTTCATCTACTTTTCCGGCAAGGAAGGTCACTGTCTCGAAGCTTGCTTCCGTCTCTGCAGAGCATCCTGCAAATGCAGCATAATAGTTAAGATCATAATCATCCGTAAGATACCTAAAGGGGAATCTGTCTCCGAAAAGAAGCGTGTTCATGCGAGAGTTTCCGATAGTCTCTTTATATTCTTCATCAAGAGAAAGCAGCTTTCCGGTATATTCCGCAGAATTTTCCGCATATTCAATGCTATTATCCGGATCAACCTTATCCTGAAGCGCTTCTGAGATGACCTCGATGCATTTTACCGCATTCTGAAGAGAAAGCCATACATGCTCATCATATTCGGTCTCATCCTCATCGTGGTGATGATGCTCTCTGTCTTCATCTTCGTCATGTTCATGATCGTGATCCTCATCTTCATCATGATCGTGGTCTTCATCTTCGTCATGATGATGGTCATGCTCATCCTCTTCCTGCATTCCTTCCACAACCTCTTCTTCCTTAACACTGTCACCCAGCACTTCAAGAAGATTAATGACTACCATGTCCTTATTTACCGCTTCACTGAGTGCATCCTCTACCCATCTGTCGGATTCACCCCCCACATATATGAACATATCGCAGGTGGCGATCTTCATGATATCATCAGCGGTGGGCTGATAGCTGTGGAGATCCACACCGTTATCAAGAAGGAGTGTAACCTCTGCGTTAGCCGGATTGCTTCCGAGAACGTTCATAACCCAGTCATACTCCGGGAAGATAGTTGTAACGATGCTGATCTTATCCTCACCTGAGGTACCGTCAGGAGACGCGCATGCGCCCAGGCTGCAGATCACCATCATTGTGATCAATAATAATGAGATTGTCTTTTTCATAGTATCAATTGCCTCCGTTTTATAATCTTATTATTCATATGAACGGAGTATGCTCAGCTGTCCATACGTACCTTCTCTGAAACCGGTGTGTCATAAAGCAGGATGTATCCTGATCCCCTGCCCATAAGAAGCACAAGAATAAACACCACAGCTGCTACAATGAGCGGATTTACGGCTCCACTTGTCTCATACAGTATGCACTCACACATATGAATGCATTCACATATGGGGCACTCCTCTCCGCTACAGTCATGAATCATCTCTTCAGCAATATACGATGCGGAAAAGAACATCACCAGCATGACAAGTGCTGTCAGAAAGAGTGACAGATATTTATTTTTCAGATCATTTATCTTCATCTTCTCTTCCGCACTCTTCACAGATCCCGTAGAAAACAGTCCTGAGAGGGTTCAGTTTAAATCCGTGCTCTTCACTTAAATGCTTTCCTATCTCTTTAAGTTCCTCACAGTGAAGGTGTATGAGCTTACCGCATTTCTCGCACTTGCAGTGAAAGCACATCTTATCCTTCTTATGAACTCTCATCCCCACAAATTCAAAACATGCAGGTCCTGCAGCATTCATGATGTACTTATTAAGCAGGCCCTCATCCACAAGCTTTTCAAGCTGGCGGTAGACAGTTGCCTGTCCGATGGGCTCTCCCTGCTTTTCAAAATACTCGCACACATCACCCGCGGTGATATGGTCACCTGTGTGCTTTTCGAAGTATTTGAGCATTTTCTCGCGCTGTTTTGTTTTATATGTGGAACCGCCCTTCATACTTTTACTCCAAAATAAAATGAGAACTATTCTCATTTTCAAATTGAGAACCGTTCTCATTTTTATCATATTGGGTTCAGTTTGTCAAGAAATGCTACTGCTTTGTCTTAGCCAGGTACTTTTCTGCGCTTTCCACATCCTTTACAAATACTCCCTTGCAAACATTTCCAAGCAGAGACTTTATTGCCTTAAGCTTATCAGAGGAGCTGCTGACCGCTATTACCAGAGGCTTTTCACCATCATCCGCATCAGCTGCCTTCACCGCCTCGAGATTCCTTACCTGTTCTTCGGAAAGGATCAGGCTCTCCTTAAGATTTTTAATGAGCAGGGCTTCGAGAGCATCATACATGACAGGTTTGCTGAGATAGTCGGTGAAGCCTTCCTTTATGTAATTATCCCTGGCACCGACGATCGCATCTGCTGTCAGGGCTATGACAGGAGTCCCTTCAGCCAGGTGCCGCTTTTTCATCTCGGCAAGTGTCCGGGTTCCGGAAAGCCCCGGCATCATCTGATCAAGGAAGATCATATCAAACTGCTCCCTTTGCAGGATCTCCAGACATTCATCACCCGATTCTGCGGTGCTGATCCTGATCCTTGTAACCTCCAGCAGCCCCTTGAACACCTCAAGGTTCATTTCATTGTCATCTACCACCAGCACACGTGCCGCGGGAGCTATAAGCGACGGTCTGTATTCCTCCCTGTGGTCCTGTATTCTGATAAGATTCTGTGCAAAATCCCCAATGGGAGTATCATCAACAACAGTCTGCTTCATGGTTGCGGTAAATGTGGATCCCTCTCCGTATATACTATCCACACTTATCCTGCCGTCCATCCTGGTGACAAAATACTTTGTAATATTTAATCCCAGTCCGGTGCCTTCGATATTTCTGTTCTTATTTTCTTCAAGTCGCTGGAATGAACCAAACAGCTTCTCCCTGTCCTCTTCCTTTATGCCGATACCTGTGTCGGAAACGGAAAAGTTCAGCATTGAACTGCTCTCATCAAATGAAACCTTTACAGATACACTTCCCTGCGGAGTGTACTTGATTGCATTATTGATGAGATTGAGCATGACCTGTCTGATCCTGATCTCATCGCCATGCATTACCGAGGGAATGCTCGGGGATATCTCAAGATCATATTCCAATCCTTTATCACGTGCCTTGTTCATCGTCATGTTAACGACATCATTCATGACGGATGCAAAACCGTAATCAACGGGAACCAGCTCCATCTTGCCGGATTCGATCTTGGAAAAGTCCAGTATATCGTTAATGATCGATAGAAGTGTCTTGCCTGCGCTCTGGATATCAAGGGCATACTTCCTAACGGGATCTGCAGGTGAAGTTCTGAGTATCATCTCATCCATACCTATTATGGCATTCATGGGTGTCCTGATCTCATGGGACATATTGGCGAGGAAATCACTCTTTGCCTTATTGGAGGCATTAGCCGCATCCTTCTCAAGTTCGAGAACCTTCCTCTCGTATGAAGCCTTCTGCTCTTCCAGCTTCATTGCCTCCATACGCTCGGTATATTTCTTCTCATTCCGATATCCTATAAGGTAGAATGCTGTGATCATGGTAAATATAAGTATGCATACTATTGTGACGACTATGATCTGATCACGGACCTCGGAATACATTTCATGGTCACTTACCACCAGTACCACACTCCAGTCATTGGATATGCGGTTTGTATATACCGTTGTCTTCTCATCCTGCCATGTATATGAGAAGCTTCCGTATCCGTTATCATTTATGGCTCTGAGAAAATCCTCCCCTCCGGGGATATCACACAGATCAGAGCCCTTCAGCGAGCCATCCTCGTGTGCAATTATCAGACCGTTTTCATCAACAACGAATCCGTATCCCTTACCGGATATGGTAAGTTCACTCATCATGGACTGAATCCCCTCCAGCTGGACATCCAGCGCGATAACGCTC
>JAEEGG010012871.1_pt1 | contig 17964 bp, 16 predicted proteins | sample 9134161 | NCBI WGS metagenome assembly JAEEGG01 (sample SAMN16246543, study PRJNA631951) | gut metagenome | biome: gut microbiome; feature: rumen; material: CR-attached | host: Bos | place: Iran: Karaj | collected 2018-10 | reverse complement strand
GAATAATATATGGCTTGAGATGCCTGAGGTGTTGAAGGAACTTCTCAGAGACCATACCACTCAGAATAATATCTTCTGGGCTACTCATGATTATGAATCCCTTGGCAAAGGTTTTAATTATAAAGACGAGATACTGCCTGAGAGAGTAACGCGTGAATATGGCGAAGTGATTATGCCTCGGGTATTGAAGTCTAAAAAGCTACAGACAGAACGCTCCAAAGATATGGCTGAGGTGTTTACGCCCTCATGGGTTTGTAATGCTCAGAACAATTTGGTAGATGAAGCATGGTTTGGGCGCAAGGATGTCTTTAACGTAGAGAATCCTGATACCCATACTTGGGAAACAAACCCTTATAAGATCACATTCCCTGAAGGAAAGACTTGGAAAGACTATGTACGCGCCACCCGTATGGAGATGACTTGTGGTGAAGGCCCCTATTTGGTAAGTCGCTACGATACAACTACGGGCGAAACGATACCTGTGAAAGACCGCATAGGGCTGCTTGACAGGAAACTCCGAGTGGTGAGCGAGAACGTCGATGAAAGCGGTGAGTGGTTAGAGTGGGCTCAGAAGGCATTCATGAATGTCTATGGCTTCGAATGGCAGGGCGACAATCTGCTCTTGGCTCGTGAGGCCTTGCTTTATACCTTTATTGAGTTCTATCAGGAGAAGTTTGATAAAGATCCTCTCGTTAAGTCTATCAACTACATAGCTTATATTATTTCTTGGAACATCTGGCAAATGGATGGTCTGAAGGGCGTAGTGCCCGATTCTTGCCATGAAGAGACAGAAATGATTGATCTCTTTAGTGGCGAGGGGAAGGTAAAACCATGCCAGGGTTGTGTGGACGGTGGCTATTACCACCATAACGGCATATATTGCCTACTACGGGATTGGGGCTCAAAAGACCCTGTGACTAAAGAAAACAATCGAAAGATACGATTTATTGACCTCATTAAGCAATAAAGCCTATGGCAACATTTGATTCATCACTAAAAGCCAAACTCATCTACGTTTTTGCTATTCCAGACGAAGCCCATAAGGATTGTCTGAAGATTGGCGAGACAACGCTTATCGAGGATGATGGTAGCAACCTCGATGCCAATAGTGAGATTCTGAAGCAGAGTGCCCATAAGCGCATTAAGCAATATACAAAAACAGCCGGCGTCGCTTACGAACTGCTCTATGTAGAGAGCACCATCTTTATCATGAACCACATGGTTATGACGTTCAACGATAAACAGGTGCATAAGGTTCTGGATCGTAGTGGTGTCAGGAAGAAAGAGTTTGATGCTGTTGAGGGAGCAGACGAGTGGTATTGTTGCGATCTCGAAACGGTGAAAAAGGCCATCAAAGCCGTTAAGCGTGGCGAGAACAGTTTGAAACCAAGCGATGTTTCGACGAATAAGAACCCCATAGTTTTGCGTCCTGAACAGAGAGAGGCTGTAGATAAAACCAAGATGCGTCTGGAGAAAAGCGGTAAGATGCTTTGGAACGCCAAGATGCGCTTTGGTAAGACCGTAGCAGCCTTGCAACTTATCAAAGAACAAGGATACACTCGCACACTGATATTAACACATCGGCCTGTAGTAGATAAGGGTTGGTTTGATGATTTCAATGTCATCTTCTATGATCGCGACGATTATCAATATGGTTCGAGAGCCAAGGGCGAATCATTTGACACGCTTGAAAGTAAGGTTTCAAAGGGTCAGAAGTATGTCTATTTCGCCTCCATGCAAGACCTTCGAGGTTCAGGACAGGTGGGAGGAAAGTTTGACAAGAACAATGAGATATTCTCTGCTCCTTGGGATTTGATCATCATCGACGAAGCCCATGAGGGAACAAAGACGGAACTAGGACAGAATGTTATTAAGGAACTTTTGAAGGAGCATACGAAGATTCTCCAACTCTCAGGCACTCCCTTCAACCTCTTCGACGATTATGGCGAGGAAGACATCTACACTTGGGACTATGTGATGGAGCAGAAGGCCAAAATGGCTTGGGATGTTGATAATCCATACGTCCCCAATCCTTACTGTTCATTACCAGCTATCAATATCTATACCTACGACTTAGGAACGCTGATGACTGAGGGCGATTATATAGAAGATGAGCGCGCCTTCAACTTCCGGGAGTTTTTCCGTACGAAAGATGACGGTACCTTTGCACATGATGTTGATGTAGATAGATTCCTCGATCTACTTTGCAAGGACGATAAAGACAGCCTGTATCCGTATAGCAACGATAAGTTCCGTCGCATTTTCCGTCATACGCTTTGGGTGATACCAGGCGTAAAAGCTGCCAAGGCTTTGAGCAAGAAACTCAAAGATCACAAGACCTTCGGAATGTTCGAGGTGGTAAACGTAGCAGGCGATGGCGACGAGGATCAGGAATCGACGGAAGCACTGAAGGCCGTAGAAAAGGCCATGGGTAAAGATCCTGATGAGACATGGACGATTACCCTTTCTTGTGGTCGCCTAACTACTGGAGTGAGTGTAAAACCATGGACGGGCGTGTTCATGCTTTCAGGCTCATTCAGTACATCAGCTGCTCAATACATGCAAACCATCTTCCGTGTTCAGACGCCATACGAGAATCATGGGCGCATGAAAGAAAACTGCTACGCTTTCGACTTTGCGCCAGATCGTACGCTCCGTGTATTGGCTGAAGCAGCCAAGGTATCCACTAAGGTTGGCAAACAAGATAAAGAAGACCGTCTTATCCTAGGCGATTTCCTGAACTTCTGTCCGATCATCAGCATCGAGGGCTCTCAGATGAAACCCTATGATGTCAATAAGATGATGAGCCAATTGAAGAAGGCTCAGATTGAAAAAGTGGTGCAGTGTGGTTTTGAGGATGGCGCCCTCTACAATGATGAACTTCTGAAACTGACGGAGGTAGAACTGAGGGACTTTGATGAACTTAAGCAAACCATAGGCACCACAAAGGCTATGGCTAAAACAAGCGATATCGATGTCAATAATCAAGGCTTTACCCAAGAACAATACGAAGAAAAAGAACGTATTGAGAAAAAGCCACCCAGACAGAGAACTCCTGAGGAACAGGCAAAGCTTGAAGAGCTGAAGGCCATGAACAATCAGCGTCGCAATGCCATCTCCATTCTTCGTGGCATTTCTATCCGTATGCCATTGCTCATTTATGGAGCAGAGCTCAAAAACGAGGATGAAGAGATCACTATCGACAATTTCGCATCTCTGATTGATGACCAGTCATGGGAGGAATTCATGCCAAAGGGTGTTGATAAAGAGAAGTTCGAGAAGTTTAAGAAATACTACGAACCCGATGTTTTCCGTGAAGCTGGTAAGCGTATTCGCGAGATGGCCAGAGCTGCAGATAAGTTCACCATCGAGGAACGCATAGAACGTATCGCTACCATCTTCAACACCTTCCGTAATCCGGATAAGGAAACCGTATTGACACCTTGGCGAGTGGTGAACATGCACATGGGTGATTGTCTGGGAGGATGGTGTTTCTACGATGAAGAATTCAAGCAGATGCTCTCAGTACCTCGCTATATAGATCAAGGGCAAGTCACCAAAGATGTATTCCGCACAGATAGCCACATTTTGGAAATCAATTCCAAGAGCGGTCTTTATCCCCTCTATGTCGCCTATAATATATATAGGAGTAGAGTTGAGGAAGCCAAAAAGAAATATGGCGAAGTGGGCCTTGGATTCTCAAAGAGCCTTTGGGACGCAACGATAGAAGAAAACATCCTCGTGGTATGCAAAACCCCGATGGCTAAGAGTATTACGAAGCGCACCCTCGCAGGATTCCGCCCAGCAAAGGTAAACGCACAATATTACAAAAACTTAATAGAAAACATTTCAGAACACCCAGAGGCTGTAGTCAATACCTTCAAGGATGGTAAACACTTCTGGAAGATAAATAATTATTCAAATATGAAATTAGATGCAATAGTAGGCAATCCTCCATATCAAGTAATGGATGGTGGTGGTACTGGTAGCAGTGCAGTCCCTGTATATCAGAAATTTATGTCACTTGCAAAGAAAATGAAACCTTTCTATATTTCAATGATTATGCCTGCAAAATGGTATACTGGAGGAAAAGGTCTCGATGACTTCAGGGAAGAAATGCTTAACGATAAACGTATTGCTTTCATTGCTGATTTTGACGATTCCAGGGAATTGTTCCCAACGGCAGATATTGCTGGTGGAATATGTTATCTATCATGGAATAGCTCACATAATGGACTATGTGAATTCGTTAGTGTAAAAGGAGGAAATAGAATTAAACAAGAAAGAGATCTTAGTGACTCTTCTGTTTTTATTCGTGAAATTGGTGCTTTGAAGATTATTGAAAAGATAAAAGCACATAAAGAAAAAGACATGTCTATGGTTGTATATAGTCGAAATCCCTTCGGATTTACTAGCAATCAAGACGGAAATGCAGCCCCCTTCCCCGATTCTGTTCATATGTTTACTAGTAAAGGATGGACTTACGTGAAATTAAGTGATGTATCATCAAATGCAGACTTAATAGGAAAATGGAAAACTATGATGTCAAAAACAGGCGCAGAACATGCGGGCCAGTCAGATAGTAAAGGGATGAAACGTGTTATCTCTAGAATAGGCGTTTTATCACCTAATGAGATCTGCTCTGAGTCATATTTGCTACTAAGTGTTTTTGATAGTAAAGAAGAGGCTGAAAATCTTGTAAGTTATATGAAAACTAAATTTGCGCGCTTCCTCCTTTCTTCTATCCTATTGACTCAAAATATTGCAAAAGATAAATTTCAGTTAATCCCTCTCCAAGACTTCAGTAAACCTTGGACGGATGCAGAACTCTATGCAAAGTACGGCTTGACAGAAGATGAAATAACCTTCATCGAGTCAATGATTAAACCAATGGAATAATTATAGGTGTGAAATAAAATATAGGATAGTTGTTGTTTAAATAAAGAATTATGAATCAATTTATTAAGGCATATATAGCATTTAAAACTTTCTCATCTAATACAATTTTAAGGGTTGGTTATGGCATTACTTTTCTTTTTGCTCTGGTAATGTCGGTTTTATTTGCATTTCTAACAGTCCAATTGTATAAGGTCCCCATTAAAGATGTTCAAATATATGCTAATAAGGTTTATGGTGGTGATGAGAAAGATTACTCCGTGCTAGAAGTAAAAATGGATTATGGACTTGATGTGACAAAAAAATACAAGAAAGATTACGATCCTGGGATTAAATTATATATTTATCAAACAGATAATTGGCGTAATAATAAGGAGATAAGATTATGTACTATTCCACATTATGGAATAAAATCTTTAGGTTTGAATTTTGATTATGATTATAAAGAAATTACCAAATTCTTGACTTTAAAAGAATATAAGAAGTATGGTAACACCAATTTTATGAATAAAGTAAATTCTGTGTTTGCAATTCACTTTATTGAAAGCAACTTACCATGGACAAGTTTTAAGGAAGAAGCCATTGACACATTTGAAATAAGAAAATCAAATGTTAAAGAAGCTATTGAAAAATATGTTATAAAAGCTGTTGATAAAGAATCTGCGATTTATCAAAGAACAAAACTTATAGTAGATACAATAACCGGGCTAGATAGTTTTTGTTCAGAAGGTTATGTTGCATTTGCTGATTCTGGATTAAATAGACCTATTGACATATTTAGTTCGCCATCATTGACAAAGCCTAGTTTGTTCTCACTTTTTGACATATCTCAAAGTTATTTTCGTTTTACAGTTGCTGTACCAGCAGAGGTTAATGGGGCTATGATTGATTTTGATTTTGGTGGTGCAACAGAGTTTTCAAATATTTATCCTGAACCCGATAATGTTTCAATGAGTAGAATTTCATACCATAATCTTGAAAAGATAGCATACATTAATACTCATGGGCTCTGGCTACATGCAAAGTTTAGACAAATGGAGAATATCCAGATTTTTAGGATGTTTGTAATGACAACATTGCTTGGCTTTTTTGTCGCATTGTTGTTCTCGGCTGGATGTAAAGGACTAAAAACAGCTAGTAGAAGATATAAAATCAAAAGAATTAAGGAAGAAAAGAGCGTACAAGTACAAGATCAAGAAAATATAAAATGCGAAACTGGCGAGAGTTAAGACGTTTGTATAATTGTAATTAATACCGACAAAGATATGTATAAAGAATCAGAGGCATTAACGGTATATCAGCATCTATTAGATCAAACTCCCTATGGTCCTAGAATCATAGAGATGGGTGCGGACAAAACATGTAAATGCTATGTTCTACCCAGAGATACTATCACGGATATGGGTAAGGAATATGGCGAGTTAAAGCAACCATGTATCTATATCCTTCTTGGCAGAGATACAGAAGGTCGCCCTATGGCCTATATTGGCGAATCGAAGGATTTTACTGATCGTGAGAAAGATCACGAGATAAAAAAGAAATTCTGGGATAAGGCCTTAGTGTTCGTCTCGAGAGCAGATAATATCTATCAGAGTGAGATAGATTATCTGGAACATCTTGCCCAGAAAACAGCCAATGATGCAGGCAGTTATAAACTAGATAATTCCAGGATAGAGCAAGAGCCCGGTTTGCAGCCTACAAAAAAGCAGGAGATGAACCGTTTCTTCAAAGATATCGTATTCCTGACTCGTATTTATGGTTGCACAATATTTGATAAAATAGAATCACCTGCCCCACCAAAGGATGAATCCCATCCTAACGAAGAGAGTAGACCTAACGTATGGATCATTCCATCCAAAAAGAGCAGGTTCGATCTCGAGGGTTGTTTCAAGGCATTTGGTGAGGTCTATTGGACGATGACAAACAACTATAAGCAGATGAAGAAAGGCGATAGGGGCTATATCTATAGTGCAGAACCAGACAAAGCTATTTTATATAATATAGAGGTACTTGATAGTCATCTACCTTATAGTCCCATGATGGATAAGGATAATCAGTTCTCGAGGGTTCCAATTGATATGAAGAAAAGAATGAAAACGGAATTCGCACATATTAAGTTGATAAACAAGCTGGAAAAAGAACCCTTAAAGCTTAAATGTCTCGAAGAGAATTCACTGAATGGTGCACCGCAAAGTGCCATGATGATATCGCAGGAAAAGTATCAGAAGATTTTCGAGTATATCGAGAGCCATGCTAAACCATTTATTGAAAGAAACAATAATCTTATTCCTTGCAGATTAAATAGAAATTCTGTTGCAAAAGGAATCTTAAATCCTGACACGAATGAGCTTACAGTGTTAAAGGGAAGTAAGATCAACTCTAGTGAACTGCCCAATTTAAAAGATGCAGCACGTGAGAAAAGAAGGAAAATAATGGATAAATATGCCAAGAATAAAAATGGCGAAATGATTTTGAAACAAGATGTTATCTTCGACTCCCCAAGCGGAGCTGCTAAATTTTGTATAGGGGGTGCAGCTGACGGCTGGGAATCTTGGTTAGATAACGCTGGAAAACCTATTAAGGTTTATCGGAAATAATTAAATGGGGAGTCAAATAGAAAAAACAAAGTTTATTTATATGGTGGATTAATGACACAAAAGGGACAAAATTATTTTGTGTAATAAATTAAGTGTCAGGTGGTAACAGTAAATTTATAATATATGGTAACATATAATGATTTGGTGAGACAGTTGAATGAATCCTACGAGAATTCGCGGAACCCTCATAACTATGTAGATGACTTGAAGGAGATGAGGGAATCCGATAATATAGAAAAGATAATTAACCTATACTATGATATTATGCAAAATAACTATTGGACTTTTCGAGGAACTTGGGGGAACAATGAATATAAATCAGCTCTAGAACAAGAACTCAATAATAACATACTCAGGATATTTAAGGAAACTAAAGACCCAAGCGAGGCACAATTTCTAAGATGCCTTGTTAATCTTCGCGGTGAATACAATCAGTGGGCAGGAGTTATAATAAAAGAGGCCAACAACAAGAAGAATCTGTTGAATGCAGATGCACAAGCACAAGAAGCCCTATCTGTTAAGATTAAGTATGATGATGCATGGATAAGGATAAAAGAATGCATAAAGGATAGTAATGGATACTATAAAGTGTTAAAAGAAGTAGGTTCCCTTCTTGACAAAATGAATGACTATGGTTATATACATACCAAATCAGAGAAAGATAGAATTAAAGAATATGGATTAGGGAAAATCGACTATTTAAAATATGTTATAATTGCTATTTGTTTCATTGGATTTCTAGCCTTTGAATGGTGGCTCCTTTCCAATGGTGGAGGAGCTTGGTTTCTTGTTATACTATTCCTACTTGTTTGGCTAAAAGGTAAGTAGGATGCCCTTGGATGATTTATTTTTCGGAGTTAAAAGGTTTGTGAAGGTGTGATTAATATCTAATAATGGCTCGCAGGTTTGCGGGCTATTTTTGTGGAAATAATTGCAAGTATGAAGATTTCTTCTTATATTTGAGCTACACTCAAATGCTGATATCGCTCGAAAAAATCAAATAAAATTTGGATTTTTGCTCGCTTATTCGTATCTTTGCAGGCAAATAATGAAAAATGTGCAGGTTGCGACCTGTAGGAACGATATAGTTGTGTATCCAACAGCATTCCCTTCAGAAACGAAAAAGACCAAGTAATTGTTCACGGGAAAAGAAAGCTGCCAGGGTTCACTGCTCTTTTGGGCGTGGGCATTGGTGTTTTCAAAGACCCGTGATGGGCGATTGGTCTTGCCTCGTTTCTGGTTTTGACGACATACCTCCACGCTTTTCTTTTGATAACACATTATTTATTATATAAGAAAGGAGGGTCTATGTATACTAATGTTTATCGAAGTTTAAAGTGGATCATCGAGAAATTCATGGAGAAGAAGTCTCTTACCATGAAGGATTTTAATGAACTCTGGATAGAAGATAAAGAACTAAGTGGTGGTTTGGAAATGGGAAGAAAGACATTCTATAACTACCGACAAGCTCTCAAAGATAAATTCGGGATTGATATTTGCATGAAAGGGAAAGGCTATGCCTATTACCTGAAGAATCCAGAAATCATCAGGGATAACAGTCTCATGAACTTCATGCTTAATACATTGGCGATGGATGAGAAACTGATAGGCTGTAAATCGCTGATGAATCGTATCGTTCTTGAATCCATTCCTTCAGGCGGTGAGAAACTGGAAAGGGTTACTGATGCCATGCTTAAAGCCAATAAGTTCGGATTTGAATATATCAGGTATGGGTCTTCGGAACAAAAAGAGCATATCGCGGATATCTATGGTCTTGTGCTGTATAACCAAAGATGGTATATCCTGGCTGGTTTTGGTGAAGAAAAGAAATACACATTTGCGCTTGACAGGATGCAGAGGACATGGATAACTTCTGAGAAATCAATGATTGATCCTGCATTTGATGCAGTCGCCTACTTTGATGAATTCTATGGCATCTATAACAGTGGCAGGGAAATGATGAAAATCGTCATCAGAGCTTTTGGGGATGAAAGTTATTATCTGCGGGATTTACCTATCCATGATAGTCAGAGAGAAATAGGCAGCGGGGGCGATTATACGGACTTCATGATAGAATTAAGACCGAATAAGGAACTTATCAGTTATCTGCTTTCAAGAAAGAACAGGCTGAAAGTGCTATCTCCAGATTGCATTATTGATGAGATGAAGGAGGCTATAGGGGAAATGTCGGCACTATATAGCTAATTTTACCAGATTTTAATGATTTTATAAAAAGGTGGGCAAACATTTTACCCACCTTGCGGTTACCTTTGGAGCCGATATCTAAGATATCAGAACAATTATGTATAATTTAAAAATTAGATTGTATGAACAAAACAATGAATCCTGATCCTATCGAAGGGATTTTGCAGCAGGGCGTAGAAATGAATGAATTCAGAAACGCTCTGCTGCAGATGAAGAAAGTGAAAAAGCGAAAGAAGGGCATGAAAGTGGCAGAGGGGGTCAAATACCCGAAACACTTAACAAAGAAATTACTGAAAGTATGCGGCTTTAAATGGCAATCACCTCCTAAGATCATCATCAAGATAGAAAACCATTTCCACTCGAATGTGGATAATGTCCATCAATAAGACTCTTAAAAACTAATTAATCAACCATAAACTCTGAACCTAAATATAATAATGTATAACAAAAACTTAAAAATCAATATGGAAGAAATAAATAAAGATAAGACCGGAAATAATATTCAGAACTATTTCTATGGTAATGTAAAAACTGTCGTATATGGAGATTGCCATATCCATGAGGGTGTATGCACTCCAGATAAGAAGAAGGTGACGGACGAGCAGATTAGTAATGCTATCATCTCTATTACTGGAGAAGAGAAGCCTCTGAATGAGAAACAGCTGTTTCTTGGTGTTATTTGTGTGCTGCTGAGTAAGTATGGCTGGAGTGGTAATTGGTCTGCCTGTTGCTCGCGGATAAATAAACTCCCGATGAAGGATCGCTTCGAGAAAGAATGTGATTATAATAGCATCAAGATACTGACAGCCTTCAAATTTGCCAGTATAGATTATAAAGACTGGAGCAGCTATGAGCCAACCAGCAGTGAACGTACTATCTTTAAGAAATGTAAGGCTGTGGCTGATGCCTTTGATGATGCTCTCAGCCTTCCTATAGAGTAGATTTCAGAGAAGTCATTTACTTCTCATTTACTTTTCACTACCTTTCCATTTACCTCAAATGGGAAGGTTTTTTTTATGCTTACCTTCGCACCAGAATTTTAAACATTAACAATTAAAAGGTCGCCTTGAAGGGGGCGACGTAAAACAAAACTTCAAAGATGAAGAGAAGAAATTTTTCAACGGTGCGAAAGATGACAAGAGGTGTGAGAATGATACACCAAGACCTGCTTACGGAACATCCGCTTGATCCCGTGGCTGAGCGTATCCTGGATTGTATGCGTGGCAGGATCAGTCCTGCGCTGCAAGGTCATTTCATGCAGCTGCTGCGTAGCTTCGATGAGGATATGCAGATTGAGATGGCGGATGATCTGCTGGACTTTTCGAGTGACCATATCGCACACACGACGGGTGTGATCTCAGCAGATGTGATTCTAGACCTTGGGTATAAGATGATTGCCTATGAGCACAATATCCTGAAGAAAAATGAACGCAGTAGAATTATTAATAAGGTTCGCGTATGAGCACACAGATTCTGACAAAGGAGATGATGAATGATGGACAGCACATCACATCAATAGAGATTGCAACGCTTATTGGGAAACCTCACAACGATTTGATGAAAGCCATTAGAAAGATGGAGCCTGCATGGGAGCAGGAACATCAGGGAAAATTTTCCCAGATGTTTGTCAAGGAGGATTTACCCCATGGTGGATACAGAATGAGACCTTGCTTCTTGCTGAACAAAATGGAGTCTCTCTTTATTGCTACCAAGTTTAATGATGTGGCTCGTGCCAAGTTGGTGCTCAGATGGGCTGAACTGGAGAGTAAGAACCTCTCAAAAAACTTCTCACAAAAAGAAGGTGTCAAATTGCTGGAGACTGAAAGTGAAATCATAAAACGCAGCGATGAGATTATGAAAGAGAAGATCTCTCTGGAGAATGAAGATGCAGTTGGTTGCTTCACGATGTCGCAAGTGGCTCGCAGTCTGAGAATGAAGTATGAAGACCTCTGCAAATTACTGAAGTCTCATCAGATTATCACTGAGGAGCGCCCCTACGAACTGCTGCCTCCGTATAATGCCATGGGGTTTGAGGCTTATCGTTATCATGAAGGGTATAAACTTGATGGTACCCGCTTCAGCAACAGGTATATGGTGTGGACACTTGAAGGCATGGCATTCGTTAGGGCTAAAGTTCAAGAATTAAGGATTGAGAAGATTGAAGATTGAACATAAATAATAGAATAAAACAATGACAGAAAGAAAACTGAATTTTGCAGAGCAGGCAGTGCAGGTACTGACGCTCGAAGAGCTCGAAAGGAGCTATCATGAGAACTTGCCTACGGGCGATCCTGTAGGAGGAATCTATCACTTCGCCCTGATTCAACAGGTGCTGGAGATCTTTGAAAAGCGGGGGCTGAAACCCGTTGTACAGGAGATTTTCGCGGCTGCGAACCGTGATTCGAAACGTCCTGGTGTGACACTTCTTCCGCAACTGGAAGAAAAGTATGGCGAAAGGTCTATCGAGGCTCATTTGCTTCGTAGAGTGTATGCTAACGTCGAGATTCGAAGTGATGAGACTGACGACATCGTGACCTGTCTCGCAGTGGCTTATCATCAGAAGGGTATTCAGCTTGGCATCGGACCAATGGTGAAAGTATGTCACAATCAGACGATTCTTGGGGCTCAGGATGTCGTTTCGAACTATACCTGTTATGGTGGTCAGCGCCGTAAGGACAGGTACACGCTGGAGATGGTAATGGACCGTGCTCAGCTGTGGGCTGATGATTATGAGCCGTATCAGAAAATCAGGGCTGAGAGGGTGTCTGCTATGAGATCTGCGCTGATGGATCGTGAAGGGATGCTGAGGCTGATAGGCCTGCTTGTGGAGAAGCGTATCCTTCATGATACGAATAATGATGTGCTTCGTATTTCGCAGCCTTATCCGCTGAATTCTTCGCAGATCAATGAAACCTCGGAGCAACTTATTGCGCTGATGCGCCATGACGAGCCCATTTCATACTGGGATGCTTATCAGCAGCTGAATACGGTTCTCAAACCCAGTCGCATGGATATTCCTCAGGTGCTGCCGCAATCATTGGCATTGTTTGAAACCATGTACGAACAGATCTAAGACAAAAGAATATGGATACGTTTGAAGCAAAGAATTTGCTGGAAGAGAGTGTTCGCTGCGTGGCGCGGATGATGGAACAAATAAGGCTCAGGGAGTGTGAGAAAGTGATGGGACTTGACGAACCTATGCAGGATCACCTGGCTCAGTGTTCTCAGACTTTCGCACCTTACGAAGGTTCTGATTTTGAAGAATGTATGGAATATCTTCAGCGTCTGCGTGATGGTTTAGTGAAAGCTTATGAGCATGAACACCAGAGCAGCATAATAGCTGATAAGAATAATGGCGATTACGATATGGTTCATATCTGTGACATGGTGATGGGTATGATAGGCCACGGCTTCCCTGATTATCTTGTGGAGTGTGCGAAGGAGATAAATACTGTTGTCAAGAAGAATTTCCCATCAGGAAATTACATCCAGAGTGATAAAGGTTGTAGCAAATTGCTCGAAAAAATTATTCCTAAAGCAGCAGATATCATCAAGAAACATCATCTGCAGATGTGGAGAGATGGGGACTACAGTTTGCCTCTGGGCTATCTGGAGAGTTGGATAGCTCGCCGTTATTGGAGATAATAATAACATTAAAAATACAAACAACAATGATTGAAGAACAATTTATTGAAAAGCCGGAGGGAAAACCGGTAAAAAATTTCCGCGCGAGAGTTAAGATGTACGGCAATGATGTCGTAGTAGTTAATCCCATGGAGTCCCGTGAGAGCAATCGTAAGATGATCAAGCAGAAGGGGAAGAGTTCGTTCTATAAGAGCGAAGGGGAGAAGGATAGTTCATACTCCATCCACATCAACGTGGATGCAAACGATCCGGATCCAGTTGCCACCATGCAGGAGCGTTTTGCAGAACTTACGAAAGGGGAACTGAAGAGTGAACTGAAGCTGAAGGTAAAGGGCAAGCTGCTCTATGATACTCCTAAGCTGAAAGTATATCTCAACAAGACCTCAAAGCAGGTAGTGCTCCAGACTACACTTGATTGTGGTCCTACTATCGAGCGTGAGCTGCTCCAGCTTCAGGGCGACATGGGTAAGATCATCGGCGCCAACTACTCTGAGATTATAAAGGTGTTTAACACGGTCAAGAAGGAGGAAATAAACCTTCCCTCAGACCAGCAAATTATTGATCGCGTATAATGGAAATATTAGTAACAGTAGTGGAGGTGGGCGCATACTCTGAGCGCCAGTATCAGCGACAGGATGGTACCACGGAGTATTTCAAGAGTCGTGGATTTGTCCTCAAAAGGGGAGGCGATACCATCTATGGAGAACTCACGGGCGAGGCGGCAAGTAAGAACCGTGATACGCAGTACTACCAGAACCAGCCTTACATCGTAAAGGGTTTCTGGAAGCAGCGTGTCTGGGGTGATAACAACGACCGCCACGAGAACTGCTTCTATATTACGGACATTCAAAGCTTGTAACATTTAAGATTAAACATTAAAGATTAAACATTAAAGATTAAACATTAAAGATTAAAGATTAAACATTATAGATTAAACATTAAAAGGGACTGAATGTTTACATTTCAAGAAAATACTCATTTTTCTCAGGCACTTCCTTGTACAAAGGAAGTGTTCTGGGAGCAAGTAAAGAAGCCTAATACGGCTTGGCGCATTGATGCCCGTAGGGCAATCCTGGCAGCTGTGGATGCTTCGAAAACTCAGGGAGTCGCGGCTATTCAGACCTGGCTTAATAATGCGGATTATCAGAAGTTCCTGCTGAAAAAGCAGAATCTGAAAAAGGAATCTGCCAAAAAGGCCTGGGCTGCAAAGAGCGATGCGGAGAAACTTTTGGCTTTCGCTCAGGAGATCAAGGATAATTCTACTGCATTTATCTTCAGTTGCTATGAGTTTGATGAAACTGAGACAGGCCGAGGTTCTCTATTCCGTCATCGTCGCCTCGCAGATTGTCATCTGAATGGTCTCGTCATGCTCGACATTGATCATGTGGATAATCCCATGCAGATTTGGTACAGGTTGCGTGAGATTGAGGAACTGATGAGGCGTGTGGCTCTGGTATACATCACCAGTAGCGGATTTGGAGCCCGTATCGTTTTCACGGCTGATATCAAGGATGGCAATCTCGCAGATAATCAGATTGTCTTTGCTCAAAAGCTGGGCTACCAGCCTGATGAGAGTTGCATTGATGCGACAAGAAACTCTTTTTCTCCTAAAGAGGAGGATATCCTTTACATTAACGAAGAACTATTATTTGATTACTATGACGAAGATTTCGACAAGCGATTCACTCCTGAGTACCGTCAGAAGAGAACTCAACCATTATACCATGAGTTTCCTTCTGTTCATAAAGGCACGGATGCGGAGAATAAATTAGGCACGGATGCAGAGGATAAATTAGACACGGATTCAGAGATTAAATTAGGCACGGATTCCACGGATTTACACGGCTTTAAAAAAGAACCCGAGAATCCTGTTGCAGTTAATAAAAGCTGTGATAATCCGTGTAATCCGTGCCAAAAATTAAAGTGGAGAGGTTATGATATTCAAGGGATTGTTGATCAGCGCTATGCTGCTAAGCTACCCTGTGCAGATGATAGCAACAGACATAACGAGAGTCTTAAACTCGCCACAGACCTCCTGTTTATGCTCGATGGAGATAAGGTTTTGGTACAAAGGATCGTCGAGGCACAATCGTGGGTCAAAGAGATTATTGATGAACGCGATGAGAACGTGGAGCAGACCGTCGCTTCCGCAGCCGAATGTGTAGCGCAGAAGGAGAAGAAGTATGCCTCTTCGCAGCCGTCAAAAGTGATGCTTGAAGCCATCAAGGCTTTTACAGGTAAGACCTATCAGGAGATTGTCAAAGGCATATCAGATGAGAATAGCGGCAAGACAAAATCGGCCATTCTGAATGCACAGCTTGATGCCTGGGGCGCAGAGATCGAAGCACTATTCCCGCATTATCCTATGTTGCAAGATGTCTGTGCTGGTCTGAAACGAAGCCAGTATCCTGCGGCGATCTTCGTGGCTGGAGGAGTGATGATGACACTGATGACACGTTGTTGGTATAAGTTCTACCATCGTCCATATCAGGAAAGAAGGTTGAATTGCTCGCTCTACATTATTGGTCATCCTGCCAGCAATAAGTCCATGGCTGATGATATCTACAAGATTCTGTCAGCACCAATAGCTGCTGCAGATAAGGCTGGAAAGGCTGCCTTGAACCGTTACAAGCAGGATCAGAAGAAGAAAGCGGCCAATAAGGAGGGTAAGGATAAGCCGCAAGGCATCATCCGTATACACCCTGCGCGAACGTCGAACGGTCAGCTGATTCAGGATATGCTGAATGCGAAAGAGACGATTGATGGTAAGGAGATACAACTCCACATGTTCACTTTTGATACGGAACTCGACAATGCAACGAGTTTGCAGCAGGGTGGTTCTTGGATCAATAAGCAGAGCATGGAGCTGAAGGCCTTTCACAATGAGGAAGATGGTCAGATGTATCAGAACTCTGATTCGCCTGTAGATGAGTTTAATGTGACATGGAACTATATCTATACAGGTACGCCCATCGCTCTGAAGAAGAAGGTCAATGAGCGCAACTTCGGTAGTGGTCTCTCGACACGACTCGCGGTGATTCCCATGCCCAAGACAAACTGTGAGATGATAGCCTTTGAAGAGAAAGACTCTATAGACTGGCAGCGTCTGGAGCGTATGAAGACATGGGCATTTAAGTTGGATACACGCTTTGGCGAACTACCGCTTTGGCCTTTGGTGAAGAAGCTCTATGAATGGTCGGAGTATCGTATGGAAGACTGTAAGGAAGATACTTCTGAAGACCAAAGAGATGCTTTTGAACTGATGTTGAAGCGCGTGCCGTATCATGCCCTCAATTACTCTGCGCCTTTCATCGACATGCGCCACTGGGATAACCTCCATCAGCAGGGCAGTTATTGGACGGGAGAATATGAAGTGGATGAGACTGACTGGAAACTCTGCGAACTCTTTGCACGCATCCAGTATGCTACGCAGCAGCGTTTCTTCAGTGTGATGGCTGAGAAATACTTCACTGACATGAACAATGATGTGCAGATTACTGGCAAAAGACGTTCCCAGGCATCTATCAACGGTTTCAATCAACTTCCTGATACCTTTACGAGAGAGGATGTGGTAAGGTGCTTTAATTATGACAAGGTAAAGGCGGCAGATAAAAAGATCGAAAGATTAATATCAGAAGCCTTTATTGTGAGAATAAACGAAGGTAACGATAAGGGGAAGTTCAAGAAACTTCAGAATTATTTAATGTAATTGAGTTATGGCGACATGGCGACATGGCGACAAGAATATAATTATGAATTAGTTTAAGTTTAAAGTTTATGCAAGAAGTAAGTATTAATAAGCAAACGAATCTCTCTCCTCACTTTTCGTTAGGAGAATTAACAAAGACGAAGCACCAGACTGCGGATGGGAATATCCCTTCGCATGTGGTGATTGAGAACTTGAAGCGTATCTGCGAGAATTGGTTAGAAGATCTTCGTTACAGCTATAATACGCTGTATTGTCTGCAACCAGGGGAGGATTATGAGACTTCCAAAAATGTAGAACCGATTATTATTAATTCAGGCTATCGATCTCCAGCTGTGAATAAGTTGGCTGGCGGAGCTAAGACTTCCAATCATCTTTCAGGGTGCGCAGTGGATATCCGCTGCGTTGGGAAGGAGCAGATGATCCGCTATGCGTCGATATTGTTGGATATCGCTGATGGGACCAAACAGGACTTCGATGAATTACTATTAGAACAACATGGCTCTGTCTGGTGGCTGCATTTTGCAGTAAGGCCAAAGGATAATCGGAGGAAGATTGAATTTTTAAAGACTTAATCACAATAGGGTCTGGCAAAGATGAGTGCCAGACCCTATTATGTTGTTACAGACGTATGAGTGTAGAGCCGAGCTTGTCGGTGGTGTAGCTCCACACTCCGTTCTTGCCTTCCTTGAGCTGAGCCACGCCTGGGGCATCATACTTGCCATAGCCTGGGATGTCGATGGGCTGTGTGGGCAGGAAGTCGCCTGTTACCTCGACCTTGACAGCCTTGGGCGCAAAGGTCAGAGATCTTCTGCGCCCACGGTATTATTATTGTACCCGATTGAATGTGATTGGGACAACACGTCCGACGGCATCACGATAAGTCATGCCAGTCATGGTAATCTGATTTTCATC
>JAEEGG010012868.1_pt1 | contig 17967 bp, 14 predicted proteins | sample 9134161 | NCBI WGS metagenome assembly JAEEGG01 (sample SAMN16246543, study PRJNA631951) | gut metagenome | biome: gut microbiome; feature: rumen; material: CR-attached | host: Bos | place: Iran: Karaj | collected 2018-10 | reverse complement strand
GCTTTGAGTGAGACACATTGTTGCCAACCATTGCCTTCTTTCCGGTGATCTGACAAATTCTTGACATATCTATCTGTTTTTATTCGTTTTTTGCTGTATTCTCAAAACAGGGTGCAAAATAACACATATTTTTTCATTCTGCCAAACAAAACATCCTTTTTTTATGTTAAAGGCGCGTGTTGGAATAGATTGGAACGTCTATTCCGCAGAATTCCTTGTCCAAATACTTGAAATAGCCCGTGCAAGCTATCATGGCGGCGTTATCGGTGGTGTATGAGAAAGGCGGAATATAGACCTTCCAGCGGTAACGTCTGGCATGATCCTGGAACGCCTCGCGAAGTCCGGTATTGGCCGATACCCCACCCGCCACTGCAATGCGGTTTATGCCGGTATCCTTGGCTGCCTGACGCAGCTTCTTCATGAGTATCTCGACTATGGTACGCTCAAGTGATGCGCAAAGGTCCTCCTTGTGATGCTCTATGAAATCCGGATCCTCCTTGACCCAGTCACGCAGATTGTACAGGAACGATGTCTTGAGTCCGCTGAAACTGTAGTTGTATCCGGGAATATTGGGCTTGCTGAAGGTGTATGCCTTGGGATTTCCCTGACGTGCCAGGCGGTCGATTATCGGACCTCCGGGATAACCGAATCCCATTACCTTTGAGCACTTGTCCATGGCCTCGCCGGCAGCATCGTCGATGGTCTGTCCCAGAATCTCCATTTTGTTGTATGATTCAACCTTGACGATCTGTGAGTTTCCGCCTGATACCAGCAGACACAGGAACGGGAACTCCGGAGCATTGGACTCCTCACCCGGTTTGCGGATGAAATGGGCCAAAATGTGTCCCTGCAGATGGTTCACCTCAATCATGGGAATATTCAGTGAACGGGCAAAGCCTTTGGCAAACGAAACACCCACCAGAAGTGAGCCCATCAGACCCGGACCACGTGTAAAAGCAACCGCGCTGAGCTGCCCGGCATCAATTCCGGCCCTTTTCAACGCAGTATCCACCACGGGAACGATGTTCTGCTGGTGAGCGCGCGAAGCAAGTTCGGGTACCACTCCGCCGTACTCCTCATGAACCTTCTGGCTGGCCACCACATTCGACAGAAGTTCGCCGTTGCAGATCACTGCAGCCGACGTATCATCGCATGATGACTCGATACCTAGTATATAAATGTTATTATTATTCATCAGCCCATTTTTTTGCTTTCGGTCTGCAAAGTTACCACAAATATTCTCTTATTTTGCACCAATTTGATTACTTACCTTACTTCATACTATGATTTGGAACCAGAAACTGGAATGTATGTCGCGCGACGAGATGCGTGAACTGCAAAGTGAGAAACTCAAAAAGATCGTAGCGCACGCCTACAACAACTCGCCTTTTTACAAAAAAAGATTCGATGAACACGGTGTTCGTCCGGAAGACATCAAAAGTATTGACGACATTGTAAAGCTGCCCTTCACTGTCAAGCAGGACCTTCGCGACAACTACCCCTTCGGTATGATGTGCGTTCCTATGACTGACATCCTGAGACTGCACGCCTCATCAGGTACAACCGGTAAGCCTATCGTTGTAGGTTATACCGCAAAGGACCTTGACAACTGGTCAGAGGCTGTAGCCCGCTGCCTTTCAGCCTTTGGATTGGGCAGTGATGACCTGGTGCAGATATCATACGGATACGGCCTTTTCACCGGCGGTCTGGGCGCTCATGACGGCGTAACCAAGATTGGCGGTACCGTTATCCCCACAAGTAGCGGTAATACACAGAAACAGCTCCAGCTCATGCAGGATTTCGGTGCTACAGCAGTTGCCTGCACCCCCTCCTACGCTCTCTATATGGCTGAGGAGATCCGCAAGCAGGGACTCGATATCAAGAACTTCAAACTCAAGGTCGGTATTTTCGGTGCAGAACCCTGGACCGAGGCAATGCGTAAGGAACTTGAGGACAAACTCCATATCCGCGCATACGACATCTACGGACTTACCGAGATAAGCGGACCCGGCGTAGGCGGCGAGTGCGAGTGCCAGAACGGCACACACCTCTGGGAGGATCTCTACTACCCCGAGATCATCGACCCGGTTACACTGCAGCCTGTTGAGCCCGGCCAGAAGGGTGAACTTGTATTCACCACCCTTGACAAGTGGGGCATGCCTATGATCCGTTATCGTACACGTGACCTCACCTACCTCAATTATGACAAGTGCGAGTGCGGCCGTACCGCAGTCCGCATGGGTAAGATTCTGGGCCGCAGCGACGATATGATGATCATACGCGGTGTCAACGTATTCCCGTCACAGGTTGAGTCCATCCTGCTTGAATTCCCCGAGTACGAGCCCTACTTCCTCATTGAGGTTGACCGTGTCAACAACACTGACACATTCGACATCCAGGTTGAGGTCAAGCCGGAGTTCTATACTGACCAGGTCAACGAACTGGTACGTCTGCGCCAGCGCCTGACTGCCCGCATCCAGAGCGTCATCGGCATTCAGCCTGCCATCAAGATAGTACAGCCCGGTACAATCGAGCGTTCAACCGGCAAGGCAAAGCGCGCCATTGACCACCGTAAATTCGAGTAATAACCTTAAACATTACCTAATATGCTTATCAGACAGATCTCTGTATTCCTTGAGAATGAAAAGGGCAAGTTTGCCGAGATAGCAAGGCTCCTTGGCAACAACGGTATCAACATGAAGGCTTTCACCGTTTCCGAGTCTCAGGATTTCGGTATCGCCCGTATCATAGTTGAGCGCGACCAGATTGAGCGCGCATTCAACCTTATAAAGGCTAATTCTTACGCCGTAACAATGACTCATGTGGTATATCTGGAGTGCGCTCACAAGCCCGGCGCCATGGCTGAGGCTATGGAACGCCTGTCAGCAGCAGGTATTTCAGTCGAGTACATGTACGCATTCGCTGACTCTTCATCAGAGTTCTCACGCGTCATCATCCGCCCCGACAATACCGAGCTCGCAAACCAGATTATACAGGAATTATAAAAAATGTTTCGGGCGCTTGAAGTACCTGTTTTTTGTGTACTTTTGCACCCGAATTCAGGAAAGATGCCAGAGTGATCGAATGGACCGGACTCGAAATCCGGCGTACGGCCTAGCCGTACCGTGGGTTTGAATCCCACTCTTTCCGCAAAAGCCAGGTTTTCGCCTGGCTTTTTGCGTAAAGAGTGGGATTCGGTAAACCTCTTTTTAGTTTACTACGTAAACGCGCTCACTCCGTTCGCTTGGCGGCCCTCCGGGACCGCGGTCTCGCTCCAAGCATTCGCTCGCTCCAATACTATTGAACCTGCGTATTAACCTGCGTGATGGGCTTTGTGTTTTCTTAACTAATTTGTTGATAAAAGGGAACCTTTTACAAATATGTGATTTCAGATAGAAATTGTAATTTTGCGGCCAGAATACTAAACACATTTCTCTATAGCAAATGGGCGGATTTTTTGGAGTCGTCTCGAAAGCGAGATGCATCAATGATCTTTTTTACGGTACTGATTATCAGTCACATCTTGGAACAAGCCGCGCCGGTATGGTAACCTACCACCCTGATCTGGGTTTCAAGCGCAGCATACACAACCTTGAAAACGATTATTTCAGAAGTAAGTTTGAATGCGAACTTGACCGTTTCTGCGGCGGAAGCGGTATCGGTGTTATCAGTGATACCGATGCTCAGCCTATGCTGATGAACAGTCACCTGGGCCGATTCGCCCTGGTTACCGTTGCCAAGATCAACAACAAGGAAGAGATTTGTGAAAAACTGCTTGCCGAGAACATGCACCTGAGCGAGTTCAGCAGCGGCAAGATAAATATCACAGAACTTATCGCCCTGCTCATCATAAAGGGCAAGGATTATGTTGACGGCATTGAGAATGTCTACAAGACAATCAAGGGATCCTGCTCCATGCTTCTTCTTACCGAACAGGGAATCATTGCTGCCCGCGACTCATGGGGACGCACTCCTATCGCATTAGGCCAGAAAGACGGAGCAATAGCCGTTACAACAGAGACTACGGCATTCCCCAACCTGGGATATGAGACAAAGTTGCACATGGGCCCCGGCCAGATAATCAGGATTACCGAGAACGGCTATGAGGAACTGCGCAAGCCCAATAAGAAGAACCAGATATGCTCATTCCTTTGGGTTTATTACGGATTCCCCACCAGTTGCTACGAGGGACGTAATGCCGAGGATGTACGTAACGAACTGGGACGCGTTATGGGACGTGATGATGATGTCGAGGTTGATGGAGCATGCGGTATTCCCGACAGCGGTCTGGGTATGGCTGTAGGTTATGCCGAGGGTCACAAATGCCCCTATGTAAGAGCAGTTGCCAAGTACACTCCCACATGGCCCCGTTCTTTCATGCCTACTGATCAGGAGAGACGTAATCTTGTAGCCAAGATGAAGCTTATCTCAAACAAGGATATACTTAACGGCAAGCGTCTGGTATTCTGCGATGACTCAATCGTACGCGGCACACAGCTCAAGGATAACTCACGTGACTTCTATGCATCAGGCGTAAAGGCCGCACACATGAGAATCTCATGCCCGCCGCTTATCTACAGCTGCCCGTTTGTAAACTTCTCGGCCAGCAAGAATGACCTGGAACTGATCACACGTCGTATCATTCAGGACTTTGAGGGTGAGAATCCCAGCCAGGAGACACTCAAGAAGTATGCTACCACAGGCACACCTGAATATGAGAAGATGGTTCAGGAAATAGCTAAGCGTTTACAGCTTACTACATTGAAGTTCAGTTCGTTGGAGGCGTTGGTTAAAGCCATCGGCCTACCCAAGGAAAGCATCTGCACACACTGCTTCGACGGAAGCTCCTTCTACACCTTGGAAGAGCAGAACGAACAGTAAAATAGTACAAAAGGGGTCTGTCCCCTTTTGTATCATTTTAAAGCATATTCTCCAGGACGGCAACCGCATGGGTTATGTCGTCCTGGAATTTTTTATGGTCTTTGAGATAGTCAGCACGACCGCCGGAGAGCAGTGACAGGAGTTCGGGATTGATCTGATCGGCATAGTCCCCTATTATCATCTCGATGTCATCCTTCTGCCAATCCAGCGTAGAGTGCTCATAGACTCTGAGTTTCTGGTGCAGAAAGGCGTAGGCGGTCTCTATGCTGTCTTTAGTTATCATAGCCTTCGGGGCGGAACTGTTTCTGGTCTTCACTGTAGACGTAGCCTTGGCCCTTGAGATAATCTTTGAGTTCCTGAGGGTCGCGGTCAAAATTGATGCACAGTGATTCAAGGGTATCAAATTCCTCGTCACGGAGGAGCATGTTTATGCTTGATACTAGTATTGCGGGGTCTTTTGGCAGGTATTCCATTATTCTGAAATCATTTCGCGGAACTTACGCATTCCGGCTGTAGCAACTTCTTTTATGTGTATTACTTCGCTGACATGAGCGGCAGCGGCGGGGTCCGGATCGATCATGTATATTTTGCATCCTGCGGGAGCATAGTGGTAGAGTCCTGCAGCAGGATAAACCTGCATTGAGGTTCCTACTATGAGCAGGATATCGGCCGTACTAACGGCATCGGCGGCTTTCTGGAGGTTTGGAACCTGCTCGCCGAACCAGACAATGTGCGGACGCAGCTGAGAGTTGTGAGGGCCTCCCTTATCGCCTATGTTGATAGCTTTGTAGCCGATGTCCTGCACGTAGCGCTCGCTCCACCAGTCCATATCGGTATATGTATCCTGGGGACGTACCTTGGTAAGCTCTCCGTGCAGATGTATGATATTGGTACTGCCGGCGCGCTCATGCAGATTGTCGACATTCTGGGTGACAACCGTCACGTCATAATCCTTTTCAAGCTCAGCAACGATTCTGTGAGCCTCATTGGGCTCTACTGTTGCCAGCTGGGCACGGCGTTCATTGTAGAAGCGCAGAACGCGTGCAGGATCGCGATACCAGCCGTCAATGGTGGCAACGGCCTCTACAGGCTCGTTGTCCCATAGGCCGTTACCGCCACGGAAAGTGGAGATACCGCTCTCAGCGCTGATGCCGGAGCCGCTCAGTACTACTATTCTTTTCATTTTACTATGTTCATCTCATCGAGCAGATAGCCGGCACCGCCGAACTTATCCATCATCCAGAGCACGTAGCGGATGTCAACGCAGATGCAGCGCTGCAGCTCAGGCTCAAAGATGACGTCACCGCTCATAGCCTCCCAGTTGCCGTCAAATGCAAGGCCGATAAGGTTACCCTCGGCATCCATTACGGGGCTTCCTGAGTTACCGCCGGTAATATCGAGGTTGGTAAGGAAGCATACGGGTACATCACCGTCGGGACCGGCATACTGGCCGAAATCACGGGCCTCAAAGAGCTCTTTCTGACGGGCGGGAACGCGGAACTCATAGTTGGTGGGATCCTCCTTGTCAATTACACCCTGCATTGATGTGTAATATGTGTACTTCTTGCCCTCCTTGGTGGTATAACCCTGAACGGTTCCGTATGTGAGACGGCAGGTTGAGTTGGCGTCGGGATATGATTTTGCACCCTTTGTCCACTTCATAAGGCCTTCAGTATAGAGAGTTGATGCAGGATAAAGCAGTGCATACTCACCTGACGGGAAAGATCTAGAGATACGGTTGCGCAGTTCAACCAGTCTGGAGTTCAGCTGACGTGCGGGATCATCGGCCAGAGAGTCTGCATTGGCTGCGCTAAGCTTTTCGGGATCAGTGTATACGCTGTATTCGAACAGGGTGTCTACATTGATGTCTGAAAGGTCAAGTGAATCCTTGGCGTTTGCGTTATCCGCATAGAACTTGATCATGGCCTTGGTAATGTCGCGGTCAAGTGATGCGCTGTAGTTGCGGTAGAATGACTCCCTGCTTGCTTCATTCATGGTTGCAAGCCTGAGGAGTTCAATATTGCCAAGACTCTCGCTGTAAACGGCATTGCGGATATTGTACTCGGTTGATGCCTTTACGGCCTTCTCAATATCTGAAATGGCATTTGCGTATCTGGCAGCACGTTTGGGCTTGGCATTCACCCACTCCATGAAATCGGCCTCTTTCTGACGTTGGCGCTCAATCACATCCAGGTCAGCGAAGCACTCCCTCATTCCCTGCCATTTCTTCCAGCCGTTGGCCGATGAGGCATACTTGTTGGCATACTGGAGTCCGATGGTATCGTTGGAGCGCATTCCCTGCCACATAACGTCCTGACGGACCGTGCGGGCTGCAATGCGTACATCCTGAACCTCCATCATCTGCTCCAGCTGTGCGGCAGTCTGGAAACGCTGAGTGCGGCCGGGATAACCCATTATCATAGCGAAATCGCCCTCGTCCATACCCTTGAGTGATATGGTCAGGAACTTCTTGGGACGCAGGGGAATATTATCCTCGCTGTAATCAGCAGGTTCTCCGTCTGGACCGGTATAGACACGGAACATTGAGAAGTCACAGGTGTGACGGGGCCACATCCAGTTGTCTGTCTCACCGCCGAACTTACCGGCCGATGCAGGAGGTGCGCCTACAAAACGAACGTCGCGATATATCTTGTTTACTATAAGATAGCGCTGGTTGTCATTGTAGAAACCAGTCTGCTGCACCTGACACTCAGTATCCTTGTCTGTGATCTTTTTAATCAGGGCTTCAACCTTGCTCTCTTTCATGCCGGTTATATCAATCATGCTCTGAAGGAATGTAACCGTAAGACCCGGTACGGGGATCTCCTCTTCACGGCTCATTGCCCAGAAACCGTCCTCCAGATAGTTGTGCTCGGGAGTTGACAGTCCCTGAATGCTTGAATAGCCGCAGTGGTGGTTGGTTACCAGAAGTCCGTATTCTGAGATGATCTCGGCTGTACAACCGCCTCCAAAGTGTACCACGGCATCCTTGATTGAGGCTTTCTTTTCATTGTAAATTTCTGATGCACTGATCTTGAGTCCCAGTTTCTTCATATCGGACTCATTCATCTTCTTGATTGTGGGGAGCATCCACATACCTTCATCGGCTCTGACCGATGAAACTGCCATAAGCAGGGCAAGTAAAACTATTGACTTTTTCATATCTGATTGTTAATGATGCAAATTTAGTATTATTTTCCTACCTTTACAATCACCAAATGAATTGACAGTCATGAAAAGGACATTCAGACTATTCATAACTATACTGTTCTTATTCAGCCTTGCCCTTCCGGCAAAGGCCCAGTTCCAGTTGCTTGAATGCAAGACCTATGAGTTCGCAAAAAGGGACTCAGCACTCCATCTGGATGTATATAAGCCGGAAAATCCGCGTCAGGACAGAGCGGCTGTCATAGCCCTATTCGGCGGCGGTTTCTTTAGCGGCGCCCGCAACAACAGGGAGATGAAACAGGTGGCTCAGGCTCTTTTGGAACGCGGATTCACGGTCATCTCAATTGATTACAGACTTGGATTCCAGGATAAGGAGATGGTTGCCAGCCACAGTTCACTGTTCAAGCTGACAGAACTGTTCCAATACTGCATTGACATTGCCACCGAGGATTGCGCCGCAGCTGTTGCCTGGACATGCGCCAATGCCGGGATGCTGGACATCGACCCGTCCAGGATCATACTCACCGGCAGTTCAGCAGGAGCCGTATCGGTCCTTCAGATGGATTATTGCCGCGCCAATTCACTCAAGCAGGCGTCAGTACTGCCCGAGGGATGGAAACCGGCTGCAGTAATACCCTATTCCGGCGGTATAATGTGCCACAAGCGTGACCTTAAATACAAGACAGCCCCCGCTCCTACAATGCTCATGCACGGCAAGAAGGATAAGATTGTGAATTACAAGAGTTTCGGACTGCCGCTTTCATCCAAACTGTTCGGCTCAAAAAAGATAAACAAGGCCATGAACCATCAGGATATACCGCATTGGTTCATCAGTTTTGAGGATGTAGGTCATGAGGTGGCAATCTGGCTGCCCGGTTCAACTGACCTGTTCTGCTCATTCGTTGACATGGCTCTGGCCGGACGAACCACAACCCTTGAGGCCGATATTACCGACTCAGACCTCAAGCCCGCAAAATGGGCACAGATGGGCATCCTGCAGCTTTACGGTGGCGGCGGTCCCAGAAAGAGATAAACCTTACAACACTGACCTTATATGAAGATTGGAATTATCGGTGCCGGCTGGATAGCCGACAAGATGGCTGAGACACTCACAGGCCTTGACAGTTCAATGAAGTATGCCATTGCAGCCCGTGATCTGGGACGCGCACAGGAGTTCGCAAAGCATTGGGGATTCCAGAAGGCCTACGGCTCATACAAAGAGATGGTCGAGGATCCTGAGGTAGACCTGGTTTACGTTGCCACTCCCCACTCCCACCACTTTGAACACGCCAGCCTGGCCATCAACGCCGGCAAGCCCGTCCTCTGCGAGAAGGCATTCACTGCCAATGCACGTGAGGCCGACGCCCTGCTCAACCTGGCTCACAAGAAAGGAATCTTCATTACTGAGGCTATCTGGACACGCTATATGCCGCTCTCCATGAAGGTAAAGGAGCTGCTCGACTGCGGTGCCATCGGCCAGCCACGTCTTCTTAACGCAAGCCTTTGCTATATGATGGAGTTCAAGGAGCGCATCCTGCGTCCCGACCTTTGCGGAGGCGCGCTTCTGGACCTTGGAGTCTACAGCATCAACTTCTGCCGTATGTACTTTGGGGCCGATATCATCAATGAGAGCACAAACTGCATCAAGAGCGATACCGGAATGGATATGCACAACTCAATAAGCTGGTCATACCGTGACGGAAAGATTGCAAACATCCAGTCCAGCACACTCTGCCTGTGCGGCCGTCTGGGCCAGATATGCGGCACCGAGGGCTATCTGATCGTAGATAACATCAACTGCCCCGAGCGCATAACGGTCTATAACGATTACAAGCCTACGGCTGTCTTTGAAAAGCCCTCGACACAGATAACAGGATACGAGTATCAGGTGATAGCCTGCAAGGAAGCCCTTAAGAACGGCTGGCTGGAATCACCGTACATGCCTCATCAGGAGACCCTTGACATCATGAAAGTCATGGATTCCCTCCGCAAGAAATGGGGTGTCGTATATCCGATGGATTAAACCTTCTCCTCGCCTATCATTATAAAGCGATAGAGGTTGCAGCCTATGAAGTTGCCGATAACCAGGCAAACATAGAGCAGCAGCACGCTACCTATGTTCTCCTTTATGAAACTGAAGGGAACTGTCAGGTAGTAGAAAGCGTCTGCTATGCAGTGCGGGAATCCGCAAAGGATGAACATGGGGACTGCAAAGAGCAGCGGCAGCCACTGGTTACGGCGTGCAAACGTAACTGCTGTAGTCATCAGGAATCCGCAACCTATTGCAAGCAGACCGGCTTTTACGGGGCCGATGGCCAGACGTCCGGCCAGGATCTTCTGGGCAGCCTCCTGCAGCGGCATGGGAGAAACTCTGGCAAGCAGAGCCACCAGCAGACAACCTATGATATTTCCTGCCAGGATAAGCAGCAAGTCACCGACCTGTCCCTTCTCAATGAAACCGGCAGTACCGGTATAGAGCTTGAGCTTGTAGCAAACCACGGTGATAAGACCGAAAGCGAACATGACGGCACCTACAACACCGCCCAATGCCAGAAAACCGAAACCTGCTATTCCTATGCAGATTCCTGCCAGGATAGATGACTTTAAGATTGTACTGAACTTTCCCATATTCAAAGAATTATGGGCACAAAAATAATTTTCAATTTTCAATTTTCAATTTTCAATCCGACCTACTTATCAACAGGTTTTGTGCTTCTTAAGCTCCTCCTCGTAGTTATACAGGTTGGTGGGATAATCCCCATTGAAGCAGGCGGTGCAGAGCTGGCACTTCTCCATTGAGCGGCCGGATGCTTTGTAGAGGGCCTCGAGTGAGAGATAATAGAGTGAATCGGCTCCTATGTAGTCACGGATCTCCTCGACTGAATGCTTGGCGCCGATAAGTTCCTCATATGTGCCGGTGTCCACGCCGTAGTAGCAAGGGAATGCGTACTTGGGGCTAGCTATGCAGACATGAACCTCGGTGGCTCCTGCCTCACGCAGCATACGTACAATCTGACGGGATGTTGTACCACGCACGATAGAATCATCGATAAGGATCACACGCTTGCCGTTCACGATACTGCGCACAGGTGACAGCTTCATCTTGACACCCTTGTCACGGAGTTCCTGGGCAGGCTGAATAAACGTACGGCCCACATATTTGCTCTTGAGCAGACCCATCTCATACGGAATGCCGCTTGCCTCAGCGTAACCCATTGCGGCGCTCAGGCTTGAATCTGGCACGCCTACAACGATATCGGCCTCAACAGGATGCTCCTCATAGAGCAGACGGCCTGAGAGTTTGCGGAACGAGTGAACGTTGCAGCCCTCAATGTCGCTGTCCGGACGTGCAAAATAGATGTACTCCATAACGCACATACGGTTGCTCTTGAGCTTTGAATAGTCATTGGAGCGTATGCCGTGATGATCTATTGATATAACCTCACCGGGATTGACGTCACGAATGAATTCGGCGCCGATGGCATCGAACGCGCAGGTCTCGCTTGCAACCACATAACCGTTGCCCAGCTTGGCAATTGAGAGCGGATGGAATCCGTACTTGTCACGGCAGGCATAGATGCGGTTGGGAGTCATTATTACCAGTGAGAAGGCACCCTCAATCATGTTCAGGGCGTTGATGATATTGACAATCCTGTCCTCCTCGCTGGGATCCTTCTTGATCAGATGGGCAAAGAGCTCACTGTCTGATGTGGTCTGCAGCAGGCTGCCGCGACGTTCAAGATAATAGCGTAACTCCTTGGAGTTGATGATATTACCATTGTGTGCTATAGCAAAGTTGCCCGTGTAATGATGGAATGTAAACGGCTGGATGTTCTCCATTCCGCCCACATTGGTAGTCGGATAACGTACGTGGCCGATGGCTATGTTTCCGGTCAGTTCATCAAGATGCTTCTGGCCGAATATCTCAATAACCAGACCGGCGCCCTTGTGCAGGTGGAACTGCCCCTCTGAATCGGCCGATACTATACCGCAACCCTGCTGACCTCTGTGCTGCAGGCTGTGCAGTGCATAATAGGCATACTGTGCGGCGTTCTCCACACCGTAGATGCCAAATACTCCACATTCGTGATGCAATTCCTCCATATCCGGTTATTTATACGTATTCGTCAATTCTCTTTATAGCCAGTCCGTCAACACCTATCTTGCAGAACGCATAGATGAATGCGCTTGCCTGACGTGCGTTGGTAATGAGCGGAATGTTGAAGTCAACGGCTGTACGCCTGATCTGATATCCGTTCTGAAGCTCACGTGCAGTGTTGTTCTTGGGGATATTGATAGCCAGGTCAATCTTACCGCCGCGCATATAGTCAATTACGTTAGGCTTCTCCTCTGAATCCGGCCAGTGAAGCACCTCCTTGACGGTTATGCCGTTCTCCTCAAGGAACTTGGCGGTACCGCTGGTGGCGTACAGGTTATAGCCGTAATCACTGAGTATGCGTGCTGCATCCAGCAGGTCGATCTTGGACTTTGTCGGGCCCGATGAGAGCAGGACGCCCTTCTCCTTTGAAGGAACGCGTGTGCCAACAGATATCATACTCTTGAGCAGAGCCTCATGGTAGTTGTCACCTATGCAGGCAACCTCACCCGTTGAAGCCATGTCTACGCCCAGTATGGGATCGGCCTTGAGAAGACGTGCAAATGAGAACTGTGAGCACTTGACACCCACGTAGTCAATATCGGCAAACGTCTTACCGAAGGGCTCAACCTCCTTGCCCAGCATGATCTCTGTAGCCATGCCGATGAAGTTGAACTTGGTGATCTTGCTTACGAACGGGAAGCTTCGTGAAGCACGCAGGTTACACTCGATAACCTTAATGCTGTTCTCCTTGGCCAGGAACTGTATGTTGAAGGGACCTGAGATATTCAGGGCACCTGCAATCTTCTTTGATATCTTCTTGATCTGACGGATGGTCTCGTAGTAGAGCTTCTGAGCCGGGAATACCACGGTAGCGTCACCTGAGTGAACGCCGGCAAACTCAATGTGCTCGCTGATGGCGTAGCACTTGATTACACCGTTTTGAGCCACGGCATCAATCTCAACCTCCTTGGCACGCTGCAGGAACTCGGTAACCACAACGGGATGCTCCTGACTAACCACAGCTGCATTATTAAGCGCTGTCTCAAGCTCCGCACGGTCACTTACCACGCGCATCGCAGCACCTGAGAGTACGTATGAAGGACGAATCAGCACGGGCAGACCCACCTCATCAACAAAACTCCAGATGTCATCCATGCTGGTAAGCTCCTTCCAACGGGGCTGGTCAATACCCAGAGAGTCACACATCTCGGAGAACTTCTGACGGTCCTCAGCCATATCGATTGACTTGGCCGATGTACCCAGGATGTTCACGCCCTCGTGGTCAAGCAGCAGGGCCAGGTTGTTCGGAATCTGTCCGCCGGTTGATACGATAACGCCCTTGGGAGCCTCCAGATCGCATATATCAAGTACACGCTCCAGTGTCAGTTCATCAAAGAACAGACGGTCACATGTATCATAATCGGTACTTACGGTCTCAGGATTGTAGTTGATCATGACTGAACGGTAACCCATCTCCTGAATCTTCTTTACGGCAGCCACACCGCACCAGTCAAACTCAACGCTTGAACCGATTCGGTAAGCACCGCTACCCAGAACAATTACGGACTTGCCGTCCTGCTCAAACTGAACATCGTTCTCTGAGCCGTTATAAGTCAGATAGAGGTAGTTGGTAAAGGCGGGATACTCACCGGCAAGCGTATCAATCTGCTTTACAACCGGCAGAATGCCCAGACCCTTGCGGTATTTGCGTACTGCAGCCTGTTTCTCATGCGGATTGAGCTTGTCACCGGCAATGGTGATCTTACCAATCTGATAGTCGCTGAATCCCATGCACTTGGCCTCACGCAGCAAGTCCTCGCTTACCTTCTCAAGACCTCCTGCAGCAGCCAGCTGCTCCTTAATATTGTGGATGTTTGCCAGACGGCACAGGAACCACTTGTCAATCTTGGTAAGGTCATGCAGCTTGTCAACGGTATAACCCTGAGCAAATGCCTGCTCAATGGCCGGCAGACGACGGTCTGTAGGATTGACCAGCTCGGCCTCAATATCGGGAACGTTGACGTTGTTGCCAACGAATCCGTGCAGGCCCTGACCAACCATACGCATACCCTTCTGGATAGCCTCCTCAAAGGTGCGTCCTATTGACATAACCTCACCGACAGACTTCATTGAAGAGCCGATCAGACGTGAAACGCCCTCAAACTTACCCAGATCCCAACGAGGTATCTTACATACCACATAGTCCAGAGCGGGCTCAAAGCAGGCCGACGTAACCTTGGTAACAGAGTTGGGAATCTCATCCAGGCCATAACCCAGACCCAGTTTGGCGGCAACAAATGCCAGAGGATAACCCGTAGCCTTTGATGCCAGGGCCGATGAGCGGCTCAGACGTGCGTTAACCTCAATCACGCGGTAATCATCAGAGTTGGGATCCAGAGCATACTGGACGTTGCACTCTCCTACTATACCCACGTGACGTATGATGTCGATTGCTATGCGGCGCAGCTTGTGGTACTCATGGTCGCTGAGTGTCTGTGACGGAGCAACAACCACGCTCTCACCGGTGTGAATACCCAGCGGGTCGAAGTTCTCCATGTTGCAGACCGTGATGCAGTTGTCATAACGGTCACGAACAACCTCGTACTCAATCTCCTTCCAGCCCTTGAGTGACTCCTCGACCAGGATCTGGGGAGAATATGAGAATGCCGATGCTGCAACCTTCTTAAGTTCCTCATCGTTGGAGCAGAATCCTGAACCCAGACCGCCAAGTGTGTAGGCAGCACGTACGATTACGGGATAACCTATCTCCTTTACAACCTTGAGGGCCTCCTCCATATTGTTGACAGCCTCACTGCGAGGTGTCTTGACGCCGATTGAGCGCATCATATCGGCAAACAGTTCACGGTCCTCAGTGTTGATGATGGCCTGAACCGGAGTACCCAATACCTTGATGCCGTATTTCTCCAGAATACCGCTCTGATAGAGCTCAACGCCGCAGTTCAGGGCTGTCTGACCGCCGAATGCAAGCATGATGCCATCAGGATGCTCCTTCTGGATAACCTTCTCCACGAAAGCGGGAGTGATGGGCAGGTAATAGATGGCATCGGCCACACCCTCGGATGTCTGGACCGTAGCCACATTGGGATTTATAAGGATTGTGAACTTGCCATCCTCACGCAGGGCCTTGAGGGCCTGTGAGCCGGAATAGTCAAACTCACCTGACTGACCTATCTTGAGTGCTCCTGAACCGAGCACAAGTACTCTCTTCACATCTTCCATAGCATCATTTCTTAGTGTAATTCTTCATGTTTTCTACAAAAAGACCGAACAGGTTACCTGTATCGGTAGGTCCGCTCGATGCCTCAGGATGGAACTGGGTTGAGAAGAAAGGCTTTGTCTTATGCTTGATACCCTCATTGGTACCGTCGTTCAGGTTCTCGAACATACGCTCCCAGTCTGAAGGAAGTGTATTGTCATCGATGGCAAAGCCGTGGTTCTGTGATGTCACAAAGCACTTGTGAGTGCCCGGAATGCGTACGGTCTGGTTGTGACCGCGGTGACCGTATTTGAGCTTGTATGTCTTGGCGCCTGCGGCAAGAGCCAGAAGCTGGTTGCCAAGGCAGATACCCATGATGGGACGGTCCTGCTGGAGAGCCTTGCGGATATGCTCCACGGTTACACCGCACATAGCAGGGTCACCGGGGCCGTTAGAGATGAACAGACCGTCATAATCCTCGTTTGAGAAGTCATAATCCCAAGGTACGCGCTTGATCTGAACGTCATAGTCAAGCAGGCAGCGAAGGATGTTGTTCTTCATTCCGCAGTCTACCATGAGCACCTTGTACTTGCCGTTTCCGTAGTGCTTGATCTCGGGGCATGAAACCTGAGCTACCAGGTTGTCCTTGTTGGGATCATAGAACGGAATATCCTCATCACCGAATACTATCTTGCCCAGCATGGCGCCTTTCTCACGCAGACGCTTGGTAAGAGCTCTTGTATCAATGCCGTAGATTCCGGGAACCTCCCACTTCTTAAGCCATTCACCAAGACTCTTGGCCGAGTCCCAATGGCTGTATTCAGCCGAATACTGAGAAATGACAAGAGCCGAACACTGTATTCTGTCCGACTCATAGAACTTGGAAATGCCATTGACTACCTCGTCACCGGGAACTCCGTAATTGCCTATCAAAGGGAATGTAGGCACCAGGATCTGTCCCTTGTATGACGGGTCACTCAAACTCTCCGGATAACCGGTCATGGCTGTGTAGAAGACCAACTCGCCCGATACGGACTTCTCGTAGCCGAACGAGCGGCCACGGTACCGGGTACCGTCTTCAAGAATAAGAACTGCTTCTCTGTCCATCTATCTTTATTACAATATCTTCTTTATTCTCTCCATGGCCTCGATGGTACGCTGTCGGTCAGCAAACGATGTTATGCGGAACCAACCTTCGCCGGCAGGACCGAACCCCGATCCCGGGGTAACCACTACCCCCGCCTCTCCAAGCAGCCTGTCAAAGAACTCCCACGAACTGATGCCGCCCGGAGTCTGTGCCCAGATGTAGGGAGCGTTCTCGCCGCCCAGGGCTTTCAGGCCTGCCTCATTGAGGCTCTGACGAATTATGCGTGCCGTTTCAAGGTAATAATCTATTGTGGAGCGTATCTGCTTCTGACCCTCGGGTGTATAGACAGCCAGCGCTCCGCACTGCGATATGTAAGATGCGCCGTTGAACTTGCAGCTCTGCCTGCGCTCCCACATTCCGTTCAGTGCAATCTTTCCGCCGTTACCGTCACTTACCTCAAGCTCGCGTGGCACTACCGTATAACCACAACGTACACCAGTGAATCCCGCTGTCTTTGAAAAACTTCGGAACTCAATTGCGCACTTCTTGGCTCCCTCAATCTCGTAGATTGAATGGGGAATTAGGGGATCACGGATGAATGCTTCATAAGCGGAGTCGTACATAATCAGAGAACCGTTCTCCAAGGCATAATCGACCCACTTTTTGAGCTTGTCTCGGGTAATAACTGCACCCGTCGGATTATTCGGGTAGCAAAGATACACAATATCCAGCTTTTCTGTAGGAATATCGCCCGTAAATCCGTTCTCTTCATTGCAAATAATGTACTTGATGTTGAAACCGCGCATCAGGTTGGTATCGACATATACCGGATAGACAGGATCGGTAATGCCAACCAGGTTATCTGAAGAGAGAATATCACCTATGTTTCCGGTGTCGCTCTTGGCTCCGTCATTGATGAAAATGTCCTCGGCAGTGAGCTCTACGCCAAGGGGTGCATAATCACCTTTAACTATAGCTTCCCTGAGCCACTGATAACCGCGCTCAGGGCCGTAACCGTGGAATGTGGACTTATCGGCACACTCGTCGACAGCCTTGTGCATGGCATCAATCACAGCGGGTGCAAGCGGACGGGTTACGTCGCCTATGCCCATGCGGATGATGTCAGCCTCGGGGTGTTTCTCACTGAAAGCCGCAACTCTCTTGGCAATGTCAAGAAAGAGGTACCTCTGCGGCAGTTTTGCAAAGTTCAGATTAGCTTTTACCATTATTCTGTAACAGTTCCGTCAAATACAAATTCGGCAGCACCGGTCATGAGGACCTCCTTAGTCTGGGGATCCCATTTGACATTCAGCGTACCGCCGTCCATTATCACATCACAACCGTCGGCATCAGTATATCCCTGCATGGCCGATGCAACCGCAGTAGCGCATGCGCCCGTACCGCAGGCGAACGTAATGCCGCTGCCGCGTTCCCAGACACGCATACGGATGTGTTTGCGGTCAATCACCTGGGCGAACTCAATGTTGGCACGGTCCGGGAACATCTTATGATGCT
>JAEEGG010012867.1_pt1 | contig 17968 bp, 16 predicted proteins | sample 9134161 | NCBI WGS metagenome assembly JAEEGG01 (sample SAMN16246543, study PRJNA631951) | gut metagenome | biome: gut microbiome; feature: rumen; material: CR-attached | host: Bos | place: Iran: Karaj | collected 2018-10 | reverse complement strand
GTGAAGCTGGGCCGGATCCTCCCTGCGGAGACCGAGGGATCACGGCTGTGGTTTCGGATGCAGGATCTCCGAGCGCTCCGGCAGGATCTGGAAAACGATAACGAAAGTCTCACCAGAAGACGGAATAAAACCCGCAAAACCGGCAGGGAAACCTACAGCTCCTACATTACCCGGAACAGTACCAACATCGCCTCCGTAAACATGGTAACCAGCCTGCTCAGCATGTACTCCGACGGGCTTTCCCTGCCGGAGATCCGGGCGGTGCTGGCGGATGCGGCAGTAAAAATGCTGTATTCCCGGGGGCTTTCCGCATGCCGGGATCTGGGAGAGTGGTTCAGCCGGGGCAGCCATGAAGAGGTGTATCCGCTTATTCGGGATCTCCTGCCGGATCTTATGCGGGATCTCCGGGCAGCCCGGGATTTTCGGAAGGGCTGTCCCGGCATCTTCGGGCTCCCCTACGAGTACGAGCCCGGGGAGGATGCCCTGGGCTTCCTGTATCTTTCCATAATGAATATCGGAGACCGCAAAAGCTCCGGAGCCTATTACACGCCGGTTTATGCGGTAAAGCGCCTGATTGCGGGACTGCCGGAGGACTGTCTTGCCGGCGAAGGCGCCATTCTTGACCCCTGCGCCGGAGCCGGGAATTTTCTGATAAACCTTCCGGAGGCAGTGCCGGCAGAGCACGTTTACGGCGCGGACATTGATGAAACGGCGGTTTTTCTTCTGAGAATCAACATGGCTCTCCGTTACCGGATCACTGATGCGGCATTTTTGCAGGAGCATTTTGAGAGGGCGGATTTTCTGAGACAGCCCCCCGCCCGGAAATACCGGGTCATTCTGGGAAATCCCCCCTGGGGCTATCGCTACAGCGCCGGGGAGCAGCAGTATCTCCGGGAGCATTTCCGCTGTGTCAGCGGGAGCGTTACGGAGTCCTTTGCGCTGTTTCTGGAATGCTCCTTCCGCCACCTCGCCCCGGGGGGCTTTCTTTCCTTCATTGTGCCGGAGGCGGTTCTGAATGTGCGGTGCCATGCTCCCGTCCGGGGATTTATCATGGAAAGATCCTCCATCAGGTATCTGGCGGCTCTGGGGGATATTTTTCCCGGAGTGCAGTGCCCCAGCGTGATTCTGGCCCTGGAAAACACCGGAAAGCCGCTGGATACTGCCGGCATGCGGGTGGAGACTCCGGGAGAAAGCTTCGTTATCAGAGAAAGCCGGCCGGTCTCCCGGGAGGAGTTCAGCTTTTTGATGAATGATGCCCGAAGCCGGGTGATTGAAAGGCTGGAATCCTGTCCCGGAACTCTTCGCCTGGCCGGCAATGCCGATTTTGCCCTGGGGATCGTCACCGGAGATAACAAAAGGCACATTCATTCCGTGCCCCGGCAGGACAGCGAGCCGATATTAAGCGGCACCATGATATTCCGGTACGGCTTCCGGCCCCGGGACAAGCAGATTGTGTTCCGCCCGGAGGAATTTCAGCAGTGCGCTCGCCCGGAGTATTACCGGGCTCCCGAAAAGCTTATTTACCGCTTTATCTCCCGGGAGCTGGCTTTTGCCTACGATGATCAGAAGACCCTGTCCCTGAACAGTGCCAACATCGTTATCCCCAGAGTTCCCGGTCTTTCCGTAAAGTACGTGCTGGCAGCGCTGAATTCCCGCATGGCTCAGTTTTACTTTTCTCTTAAGTTTAATTCCCTTAAAGTGCTGCGCTCCCATATCGAAGCCATTCCGCTGCCCCCGGCGCCACCCGCCGTTCAGGAGGAGATCGCCGCTCTGGGGGATCGGCTCACCATCGCGAGCAGAACCTCCCCGGAGGAGGCCCGGACTCTTTATGAGACCATTGACGGCAGAATCGCCGCTCTTTACGGTCTTTCGGAGGAGGAGTATCGGACGATTCGGGAACAGCTTCCGGATCCTCTGCTGCTGCCGCCCCCGGAGCGTACTTCGGATCCCAAAAAGGAGAAGAGCTCCGGAAATCCCGCCATACGGCGTCCCCCGGGCCGCAAAGGAAAGGCTCAGAGCGCGGAAACCGCCCTGGAAACAGCACCGGAAAAAGCAGCAGATAAAACGGCAGGAACAGAAACATGAGCAAAAGAACAGGAGACAGCCATGGCAACTAACCGAGAATTTCTGGAGTACACCCTGGAGCTCCTCGGGGATCTTCCGGAGATCACCTTCCGCCCTATGATGGGGGAGTACCTTTTGTATTACCGGGGGAAGCTATTCGGGGGACTTTATGACGGCCGCCTGATGGTAAAGCCCGTGCCGGCTGCCATTGCTCTTCTGCCTGATGCCGCCCTAGAGGAGCCTTACCCCGGCGCCAAAAAAATGCTGACCCTGAGCAGTCTGGAGGATCGGGAGCTTCTGGCGCGGCTCGTAACCGCCATGTATGACGAACTCCCGGAGCCCCGCCCCCGGAAAAAGAAGCCGTAACTCCGGGCTCTGGCGCGGTGAAAGACAAAGAAACGCCGTCAATGCCTGTCAATGCGGAGTATTCTCACATTTTGTAATATCTTTTTAAGTTTTGCCATTATGCGAGAGGCCGATTTCATTATACTTCAACCATGAACTCGGGAACGGCGGTTTTCCGGAAGAAGGAAAACGGTTCCTCTGAGACAGGAATGTGGGAGATAATATGAACAGACTTGCAAAAATAATGGCTGTGGCCCTCGGCGCCGCCAGTCTCAGCCTGGCTGCTTCCGGGGCTGCTCTGGCTGCTCCGCCGCCTCATCATCATCATGACTGCCGTCCGGGACATCATTGCCCGCCTCCGCCCCCGCCGAAGCCGCAGCCCAGTCATCATCATCACAAGGGATCCAAGGGCTGCCCTCCGGGAGCCTGGAAGCATGATCACCGCTGTCCTCCGCCTCCTCCTCCGGGACCGAGACTGCCGCCTAACGAGCCGCCGCGTCATGATCCCCATCACGGCCCGCATGATGATCCTCATCATCATCACCACCATTAATTTGGCGGACAGTTAACAGCCGGGGCTGCCAGAAGGCAGCCCCTTTTGTTTTTTTAGCGGCGGCCGGATTCCTGCTCGTGTTTTTTTTCTTCCCGGGAGTTTTTCCGGCGTTCCCGTTATTTTCCGGCAGCAGACGTGATATCATGAACTGCGCTGCGGGCTTTCTCCGCTGTCTGCGTGAATAAACGGGAGACTTCGTAATGAAACTGCTATGGCTGGGCATCTTCGCCAGCGCGGCAGCGCTTGCTCTGCTGTCGCTTTACTACGTCGCGCGGAGACTTGCCGGGGTTTTCGGGTACCGGAGGGAGATGAACCGGAGCGAGCGCCGGAAAATCTTTTCCCTGTCTCTTCTCACAACCCTTGCCGTGCTGATTCTTCTGGGGTTTCTTCTCAATGTCGTCAATGCGGCGGTGTGCCTGATGCACCTTGCGGCTCTTCTGGCCTGCGCAGATTTAGTCTGCCTCCTGATGACAAAGCTCCTCCCCCGCTGGTTTTCCCGGTTTTCCGAAGTTTCCATCGGGAGAACGAGCTTTGCGGCGGCAGCTATTCTCACCGTTACGGTTCTTTCCGTCGGGTGGTATCTCGATCATCATGTCTGGCGTACCGAGTATACCGTTTATACATCCAAGCCCATCCCTCCCTTCAAGGCGGTTCTCCTTGCAGATGCGCATCTGGGAACCACCTTTGATGCCGCGGGTTTTCGGGAACATTTAAAGGCCATCCAGGCGGAAAACCCCGATATTATCTTTCTCGCCGGGGATATCGTGGACGATGACACCGCAAGGGAGGATATGATTGCGGCCTCCCGGGATCTCGGCCGGCTTTCCTCCCGGTACGGCACCTACATGGTGCACGGCAATCATGAGAAGGGGTATTACGGCGCCGCCCGCCGGGGCTTCAGCGCCGAGGATTTCATCCGGGAGCTGGAAAATAACGGCGTTCGGGTGCTTCTGGACGAGAATGTGTCTCTGGAGGGCGGAATCCTGATTTCCGGACGAAAGGATCTCTCCGTGGCCAAGGAGCTTCACGGAACCCGGCTCGCCCCGGAGGAGCTTCTCAGGGGGCAGGATCTGGCAAACACCTATGCCGTAGCGCTGGATCATCAGCCCTTTGAATATGACCGGCACAGCGCCGCCGGCTTTGATCTGGTGCTTTCCGGTCACACCCACGGCGGGCAGCTTTTTCCGTTCAATGAAGTCGGCCGCTGGCTCGGGGCCGTGGATCTGGTATACGGCCACGAGAGACGCGGCGGAACCGATTTTATTGTTACCTCCGGGATCTCCGACTGGGCTCTCAGGTTTAAGACCGGAACCAGGTCCGAATATGTGGTGATAAATGTGCTTCCCCGGGACGTCAGGTGAGGCTGTGTCCGCTTTTATTCCTTTAGTATTTCTTCTCTGTCCCGGTACGGCGCTCTTCTTTTTCTGTCCCTGCGCTTTTCTTTCCTGCCGCCGTCCGGCTTCTTCTTCCCGCGGCTGGGCTTTCTGGCGGTTTTCGGCGGCCTGACCTCTGCCGGGTCTGCTCCTTCCGGACATTCCGGAAACAGAATCTCGGACTCTTTTCACAATTTGTAATAATTTTTATGAAAATGTCATTATATTTCGGCAGTTTTTGACTATACTTAAGGTGTGAATTGAAAGAAAACACAGATTTCAGCGAATTATCTGTGTTTTTAAGGTAACGGGATAAACCTGAATACTTTAAGGATGACCAAAATGAACAGATTCGCCAAACTGATGGCAGCGGTTATCGGAGCAGCAGCTCTTTCCTTTGCCGCTTCCGGGGCTGCCATGGCCGCTCCGCCGCCGCCTCCTCATCATCATCACCATTGTCCTCCGGGGCATCACTGCCCGCCGCCGTGTCCGCCGGGAGCCTGGAAGCATGATCGCCGGTGTCCGCCGCCGCCTCCTCCTCCTCCTGCCCGCCATCACCGGCCGCACTGTCCGCCGGGAGCCTGGAAGTATGATCGCCGGTGTCCGCCGCCTCCTCCTCCGGGACCGAGACTGCCTCCGCCGCCTCCGCCGCATCACCACCATCATTACTGATGATGGTAAGCGGTTTCTGAGCAGCATGCCGCATTTGAAAACAGGGGCTGAGCAATCAGCCTCTTTTTTTGTCACTGCCGGGAGCGATTTATGTAGCAGCCGGGAGCGATTTATGTAGCAGCCGGGAGCGATTTATGTAGCAGCCGGGAGTGATTCCGGCACGGGATTTCCTGAACCGGACTTACCCCCCTGCCACGGCGGCAATTTCCCGGAAGGCCTGCTCCGCTTTGACGGGATCCAGGCTGGAATAGTTAATGAGGAGGAAATGCTCCGGAGCCTGATCTCCGGGCACATGATATTCCGACAGGGTTTTAACCAGGATTTTCCGTTCCCGGAGCCGCTCTTTGAGCTCCCGGTCGGGGATATCAGCACGGAGCTCCAAAAGAAAGTGGAGTCCGGCCCGGTTTTCATGAACCCGGGAGATGGCCCCCAGTCCGGAGGCGTCAATAGCCTTAAGAATGCTCTCCCGCTTCCTGGTGTAGTAAAGCCGCATTTTGTTGATATGCTTCTCCAGAAAGCCCTGATTGATGAATTCCGCCAGAGCCAGCTGCTCGAAGCTGGAGACGGTGCAGGAGTAGAAGGAAAGCTTCCGGTAGAAGAGATCCGCAAGGTCAGGGGGCAGCGCCATATAGCTGATTCTGATGGTGGGGGTCAGGGTTTTGGCGAAGGTGTTCAGGTAGATCACCCGGCCGGCCCCGTCCGAGCTGAACAGGGTGGGCAGGGGGAGTCCGGTAACCCGGAATTCGCTGTCATAGTCATCCTCGATAATATAGCGGCCTTCCTTTTTCAGGCTCCAGGACAGCATCTCGAAACGGCGTCCGGCCGGCATGGTGATCCCCGTCGGAAAATGATGGTTCGGGGTGATGTGGGCGATTTCCGCGCCGGACTCCTCCAGCTCGGAAACCCGGATCCCGTCGCTGTCCATGGAAATCGGGAGAATGCGGACGTCATTGCTCCGGTAGATGCTCATGAGCTTCGGGTAGCCGGGGTTTTCAGTAGCGTAGAGGCGATCCCGGCCCAGAAGCTGAATAATGAGGCTGTAAAGATATTCGGTGCCGGCCCCGATAATGATTTGATCGGGATCCGCCAGAAGCCCCCGGAAGGAGCTCAGGTGCCGGGAAATGGCCTTGCGGAGTTCGGGAAGCCCCCCGGTCACCGGGATCTCCATGAGCCTTGCGGGGTTTTCCGTAAGGGCCTTACGGGTCATCCGGGCCCAGGCGGCAAAGGGAAACAGTCCGGGATCCGCATTATTGCCGGAAATGCTGATAAAGTCCCGGGGCTCCGGAGCGGGGAGGGCGATATCCAGGGAGACTGCGGTTTTCCGGGGGGAGATCCTTTTTCCGGCTGCTGCCGCGGCGTAGTAGCCCCGGCGGGGCTCGGCCCGGGCATACCCTTCGCAGAGGAGCTGCTCATAGGCGGACTGCGCGGTAATGACGCTGATGCCGTAATTCCGGGCCAGAGCTCTTTTGGAGGGGAGCCGGGTACCGGGCGGGATGGCTCCGGAAATAATGTCGTCTCTGATTTTTCGGTACAGGAATTCGTAAAGAGACCCCGCGGCCTCGGCGAGATTGTAGGTGAGCATGATATCCTCCGGGGATTGGTCTCAGGCCGGATGGGCTTCGTATCCCTGACTTTGCCGCCTGTTCCTGACCTTTTCCTTCCCTGACTGTTTTCTCCGTTATTCTACCCGTTATTCGTTTTCGCTCCAGAGGTTTTCAAAAGCATCGCTCCCGGGCATGGTTTTCCGGAAGGGGCTGGTATGGTCATCCTAAAGGGCATCTGGTCTTAAGCGCGTTATCAGTGCCGGCGCGGTTTTCCGATTATTGCTCGGTTTTCCGCCGCGATCCCGCCCTTTGCCTCTCCCTGAGGGCTTCAGGGCGGAGCGGAAGGACAAGCTGCGGGGGCAGATCTGGCATTATAAAAAATGTTATTTCTGGTTATTTGTGTAATATCAGATAGGGCCTATCATTAAGGCGTTTTCCAAAGGATTTCCGGGAAGATGACCCCGGAGCGGATTATTAAGGAGAAGGCAAAATGACAGAAGCTGCAGAAAATACAGCAGTAACAGCAAATACTGAAGAGACGGCAAAGGCAGCCAAGACCCAGGCGGATCTTAATCGCGGACTTGCCGAAATGCTCAAGGGCGGGGTGATCATGGATGTTACCACTCCGGAGCAGGCCCGCATTGCCGAAGAGGCCGGAGCCTGCGCCGTAATGGCTCTGGAGCGCATTCCGGCGGATATCCGGGCTGCGGGCGGGGTGTCCCGCATGAGCGATCCCGCCATGATTCGCGGCATTCAGGATGCGGTATCCATTCCGGTAATGGCCAAGTGCCGCATCGGACACTTTGTGGAGGCTCAGATCCTGGAGGCGGCGGACATCGATTACATTGACGAATCCGAGGTGCTGTCCCCGGCCGATGATGTTTATCACATCAATAAGCATGACTTTAAGGCGCCCTTTGTGTGCGGCGCCCGGGATCTGGGGGAGGCGCTCCGCCGGATCGCCGAGGGAGCCTCCATGATCAGAACCAAGGGCGAGCCCGGCACCGGCGATGTGATTCAGGCGGTGCGGCATCTCCGGAAAATCACCTCCGAGATCCGCCGGGTGACCACCCTTGACGAAGACGAGCTTTTCGAGGAGGCCAAGAGACTCGGAGTTCCTCTGGATCTCCTTAAAGAGGTGCGGCAGAAGGGCCGGCTCCCGGTGGTGAATTTCGGGGCCGGGGGCGTGGCCACTCCCGCGGATGCCGCTCTTTTGATGCAGCTGGGAGCCGACGGGGTATTTGTGGGCTCCGGCATTTTTAAGTCCGGGGATCCCGCAAAGAGAGCCCGGGCCATTGTGCAGGCGGTAACCAATTATCAGAATCCCGCGGCGCTTTTGGAGATCTCCCGGAACCTGGGGGAGGCCATGGTGGGCATCAACGAGCAGGAAATCAAGCTGATTATGGAGGAACGGGGCAAGTAGGCCGGTCTCCCGGCCGCAGGCGGCCGGGGGATCCGGGCATTGCCTGAGAAGCGGACACCGATGTGCAATTATTGCGCAATTTCTGTTAGAACCTATCAAGGAGGATCACAGCATGATAGCGGGAGCTCTGGCCCTGCAGGGGGCCTTCAGGGAACATCTTAAAATATTTGCAGAGCTGGGGGCGGAAACCCGGGTGGTACGGCGGCGGGAGGATCTGGAGGGGCTGGACGCTCTGGCTCTTCCCGGGGGCGAGAGCACGGCGCAGGGCAAGCTCCTCCGGGATCTGGGGCTTCTGGAGCCGCTCCGGGAGCTTATTCTGGCCGGACTTCCGGTGCTGGGAACCTGCGCCGGTCTTATTCTGCTGGCCCGGGAAATCGGGGAAAACGGCGAACGGCATCTCGGGACTCTTCCGGTGCGGGTACAGCGCAATATCTACGGCCGTCAGTCCGGCAGCTTTGTCTGCGAGGGGCGGGCCGGATCCTGCGAGAGCTTTCGGCAGGTCTATATCAGAGCTCCCGGCATTACGGAGCTTCTGGATCCGGAAACGGAGATCCTGGCGGAAGCCCGGGGCCGCATTACCGGGGTGCGTTACCGGAACCAGTTCGCCTTTGCCTTTCATCCGGAGCTTGCCGGGGAGACGGGTCTCCATGAGCTTTTTCTGCGTTCCGTCCGCGCTCCTGTCGTGAGGAGGGCGGCATAACAGCTCTTTTTTATCTCCCTTTTTACGGCGCCTGACCGCCCCGGGATTTTACGGAACGCTTTTACCGGGAGTATAATCTCCTGAAGAGACCCGGCATGCGGCGCGGCTCCCAGGCAGCTGAATTTTCAGGGCCGGCTGCTCCAGAGGCCCTCCGGGAGACAGATAAACATAAGGTTAGAGTGAGAAGGGATTCTATGCGGCATTCAGGAAAGATTATTTCAGGCGCTGTTATGACTATTTTACTTGCGGGATTACCCCTTTCCGGCTGCTCGGGCACCGCGGAACCGGAGATGCTGGATTACAGCGGCGGAGCCGCTGTGGGCATGCCCAACCCCTTCACTTCCTATCAGTCGGTGGCGGAAGGGGAGAACGTCGTGGGATTTACGGTAAACAAGAACTTTGTTCCCCCTGCTTCATGGCAGGGCCGGGCTCCTTTGGTGCAGGTTCTGGACTCCTATCCTGACCGGAAGAAAATGCTGCAGCTTATTTACGTGGATGGGGAAAAGCGCAATCTTTACGTCCGCTATTCCAGGCAGTTTACCTCTCGGGAGATGAACGGCGACTACAACGAATATCCGGTGGAAAAGGACATCCCCTTTAACGGCGACACCGCTCATATCCGGGGCAGCAAGGAAGGCTTCTTCACGGCCGAGTTCAGCTGCCGGGGGATTTCGATAACGGTGCTCTCGGATCTCCCGCTGCAGGGCAAGGATATTGCCGGGATCTGCTCCGGAATGTAGTGTTTTACTGTTCTTAAAGACCGTCGGCGCCTGAGGTTCCGGCGGTTTTTTATTTTCGGATTCCTGGCGGCCGCCGGATTTTTTTCAGGAAGGAAGGCGCACCCGGAGAGCCGGTCTTACGGCATAGTTATCGTCATAGCCGAAATCGAAATCCAGACTGCCGTCTCCGGTAATCAGACAGGCAGACTCCGATCCGTAGTCCCCGGGGGTTCTCAGCCAGTAGCAGCATCCGCCGTTGAGAATATAGGTTCCGGTATCAGCCACCTCTGCCATGACATACTGAGAAGGGGGACAGCTGCGGGATTCCGGAGTCCTGAGCCGGCGGCAGAGTTCGTCCCTGCTCAGAATAAAGATCTGATCCTGAGTGTTCTGGCCGTTCCCCTGATTTTCCAGATCCGTCGTGATGATGAGGTTTCTTTCTTCCGGGGTGAAGGCGGCTTCCATGAAGTCATGATTCAGCCATTTTCTGAGATAGCTGTTTTTCCAGAATACCGGTTTCAGATGTTTGGTCATGGGCTTATGATCCAGCGCGAACCTGGAGAGCAGGAGCGAGAGACGACTTTTCGGATCCTGCTCCAAAACCAGCCAGGAGATCGGAGTTGTGCTGTCAGGGTTGCCGTCTTCATCCTGATGATAGCGGCCGAACATTACATATTCCGTGCCGTCTGCGAGTTTTTGCCTGACAAGCATAGCGGGAACCTCAGTTTTTGGGTAAGTCTGTAACGGCGCCTGATATCCTGGCAGGCTCGGCCATTGCGGGGAGAGATCTCTTGTCCGGCAGGGAATTAAGAACTATCCTGCGGATTTCAGGCAATATTTTCCGGTTTGCGCTGCTCTTATTTTGTGATTTACCTCTGACTCCCCTGATTATTTTTTTAACTTTAGGACTCTTTTTGGCTAATCTGTTAAGAAAACGTTTTCTTTACTTAGCAGGAGGTCTGTATGGCTTATGGGAAATCTCCGGAGGCTGAAGAGGAGTTCGAATTCAACCTGATGGGCGATGATATTATCAAGGCCAAGGAAAAGGCTTTTGCCCTCTGTCTTAAACTGAGCGAAACCAGTCCCCTGAAGTTCAAGGAGTATTCGGCTCTTCTGAAGAAGCTTCTGGGCTCGGTGGGTAACGGCATTTTCATCGAACCTCCCTTTAACTGCAGTAACGGCAAGAATATCCATGTAGGCAGCGATTTTCTGGTGAGCAGCAACGTCACCATCTCCGATGAGGCTCCGGTGTATATCGGGGATTACTGCGTTATCGGCCCCAATACCCTCATTACCACCGTGTCCCACCCGCTGTCTCCGGCCCAGCGCCGGGAGCATGTGGCCACGGCGATTTCCATTAAAATCGGCAATGATGTCATGATAGGCGCCAATGTGGTAATCCTGCCGGGCATCACCATTGGCAATAACGTTATTGTGGCTGCCGGAGCCGTGGTTACCAGGGACGTGCCGGATAACTGCATGGTAGGCGGCATTCCGGCCCGGGTTATGAAAAACCTGCCGGACGATACCTGATTCCCGGCGCGGCCGGAAACTCTGTTTGCTGACCGGAGTGCTCAGAAGGGCATTCCGGTTTTTATTTCAGGAGTTTCACGAAGTCATCTTCTTTCCCGCTTCCGGCCGCTTTTGCTGATGAGCCCCGAAAATATTATGCCCGGCAGCAGTCGGAGGCGTGCCATTGCGGCGGGCCCCGCGCGGAGCTTTCTCAGCAGAATCATCAGCATTGGCACCTTTTGTATCCGGAGCCAGAGAGCAGCGTAAGCCAGCTCCTTCACAGTTTTCCGGAATTTAGGGGCATATTATCGCCTGTTTCGGATAGCTGAGATCCGCATTGGCGCTTCCGGTGCCGTTTCCCGCCGTGAAAAAGGCAATTTCACAAAAGCCGATTTACAATGCCATCAAAGGCGTTGATACGCAAAACTGAGCTCATTGTTAAGAAAAATAGCTTTTTTGGAACTGTAAGCGATCTTTTTTGAAATCCGTTCTGAACATGTCTAGAAAATCTGCCGCATCTTAAAGGTATGGGAATAGTTATTATCATACATATAGCAAAAGTAAAAAAAGTATGAAATTTGGTGATTTTTCTCTTTGCAAAAGCAGAATCCCCCATATAATAGGCTTCGTCGTTAACAACCAATGAGGTGATACAAGTGGTAGAAATAGCAGAAAATCCGCAAACACAAGATGCTCCTGAAACTTCAGTGTCAGATATTACGGAATTAAATAATAAAGGGTACAAGTTATATCCCAAAGTAAAACTCTATGATGTTATTTTCAAGCGTTTTTTTGAGTCTGATGAAAACTTAAAAAAGCTTTATGAATCAGTAAGCAATCGGAAAATCAGAGTTGAAGATATTGAAAGGGTTACTTTGGAGGAAGGAAAATCCTTTGAAACGCAGATGACCAACGATCTGGGTTTTCTGGTAAAAAATGCCGATGGTCAGGATGAGTTTCTGTTCCTGGTAGAAGCTCAGAGCACCTGGAATGATAATATGCCGTACCGTTTCTGGGATTACCTTGTGGAGATCTTCCGGAATTATACCCGTGATCATCACTTGGACAAGCATCACAAGCGTCATTTTTTTCTTCCCCGGCCGTGCTTTTAGGAACTGTCTCAAAATAATTTGCATTTCTTGAGACGTGTAAATACCTACAAAAAGATGTTGCTCTTGCATCATCCAAGGTGGGTAATACACCAAAACAGTCCGTAAGTCAAGAGGTTTTTGAGATGCCGAAGTCAGACATAAGAACACTGAAGATCAAATATGATCTGACTTATGGCGATCCTGACCTCTTTGAAGAGTATTTACGTCAATATAATTCCTGCCTTAGAACTTTTTATAATGCTCTGGTTGATAACCCTGAAATAAAATATAAGGATGCCGGGGGATTAGTCGAAGATTATTATCCTGAAAAGCATTTAATTGATTCATACCTTTTAAATGCCTCCTTTCAGGAGGCTCAGGTTCTTTATAAAAGACACAACATTACAAGAGTCAAATCTGGAAAAGAAGCCCTTGGCCATAAGTTTATTTTCGGAGGCAGAAAACAACTTGAACGAAGATCAAAAGGTTTAATATCCAAAGAAGAATTTAGAGAAAGCCGAACGGCACCTTTATGTGTTATAGGTGAAGCAAATAAGTCCGGAAATGGAAGATTTAAAATACGTGATTTCAAACACGTTGATTTTGCTATAAAAGGAAAAACGGTTTTCACATTTAAACTGCATGATAAAAGATTAAGAATCCTTGATGATTTGAAAAAGTTACAAGATAATAAGGAAATACCTATTATCTATAAAGTTACTAAAAATAACATTTGTATTTCTTTCGACAAGAAAAAGGTCAGACGGGAATTTCCTAAATTAAAAGCCGAAAGACATCTGTCTATGGATTTGAATCCGGAGTTCATAGGAATAACTGTTTTTGATGATATAGACGGACAGCAGAATCTCAAAGCAGCTTTAGTGCTTGATTTGTCTGAAATCCTTAAAAGACATGAGGATTCCAAGTCAGCTTCTAATTCTGAAATTTCCAATTATTATAACAATAAAAGAGCCTTTGAACTCAAGGAATTAAATCAGTGGATTTTCAATTTAGCTAAACATTATGGAGCACAATATATAGACGTTGAAAATCTGCATTTTAAACATGCAACAGGAAGAAAATGCACAACTCAGTGGAATAAAACCTTAACTGTTGATTCTTTAGAAGGCAAATGCATTCGTTCAGGAATTGAACTCCTGAAAATAAATCCTGCTTATACAAGTATTATAGGCAACATTATACACGATTATAATATGCCTGATATGTGCAGAGCAGCTTTGGAAGTTGGAAATCGTTCTTTGCTTGGAATGTATTATAACACATTTAATGCAGCAGGAATTGATTACAAAGCACACCTGACGCATTTTAACGAAGTTAAATCCTTTGTTATTGAATCTATGGAAGAAAGAGATAACAAAGAATTGATTTCCATCAATGATTTTAAAGGAATATCTAAGTTTTTATATTCTCGCAAAATCAAATTCAGGAAATCAATAGACGATTGTAAGCAATTTGAAACGTCTTGCAATTTTAAATCGAGTAAATCGCTTGTGAGAGTTTTATCTTATAAGCCTTTGAAAGGCGGGATTCCAGATCAGCCCTAAGTCCGAGTATGATTCTACAGAAGAATAATTACTTAGATTAAAGCAAAGTTTGAAATTCCGCTGAAAATAAAAATCTGAATAAGGTTAGGATTTTTCTCTAGTCTTAATGATTAGAGTTGTTTTAGGTCAGACTCGAATTAAGCAGTTTCCAGTCTGAATAAGTCTCAGAAGAATTACATTTTATTTTGAGACAGTTCCTTATCTCATATACACCGGAGAAGGAGACAAGCCCGATAAGCTTAGTTTTGCGGAGAAAATGTTCAAATCAGGAAAGAGAGACGGTTTTGACCTTGATTTCGGCATCCATGTTATCAGTTCGCCAGACAGACAGTTATCAGGATCTGACGTGCATTCCTTGAATTTTCCCCTTGATTTATTCTTGAAACTCAACAAGGTTATGCGGTATTTCAGAAACGATCTCATCTTCAGATTTTGATTACACGCCCCTATGTGAAATGGCGGCGGAGTCTCCCATTTGCCTCGGCAGAGGTGAATCACCATATCTGTAAAAAGCAATGCTTTTTATCTGCTTTTCTCAGGGCAGAGACTCCTGAAAGGGATGCCCGAAAAACAGATAGGCCAGAAGAGACACATGCAATACCAGGGACAGATAGTTAACGATGCGGAAATAGATCTTCCCCCGGCTCGTTTTGTGATGGAAGAGATCGCTCCCCAGAATGGCTCCCAGAGCGCCTCCGGCCACGGCAAGGCCGAGAAGCCATTTTTCGGGAATCCGCCACCAGTTTTTAGCGGCCTTCAGCTTGTCGATGCCGTAGGCCAGAAAGGCGGCAAGGTTAAAAACCGCGTACCAGATTATCAGAAATGCTGTCATCGCATCCTCCGGGGATACCTGAAAAAGTAAAGAGATAAAAGGGCCGGCTTATCCGGGATCCCGCAGGAGAGGAGACTTTTTCCGGAGCCGGAGCCTCCGGGATTTTAATATCCTTCTCCGGCCATGGCAAATGCCGCATCCGGTTCCGGAGGAAAAACAGGGGGATCCGCCGCTCCGAACCAGACTGCCGCCGGGGAAGCTGCTGCATAATTGCGAAAGAGGCGGCGTTTTTGCGGCGGCATCCGGTTTATTATCAGGAAGACACGGCTTTGTTTATATTTTGGTGTCCGAAGGAATCAGGAATATGCAAACTGAGTACTGCACCTGCCCCGGGTGCTCCGGAAATCTGGTGTTCCGCATCAGGGAGGGAAGGCTCTTCTGCGATCATTGCGGCCAGAGCTATGATGTCCCGGAGTACGACAGGAGCGTCCGGAGAGCAGCTAATCCCGCTCCGGAAAACCCGGACGTTCCGGAAGACAGCTACACGGAGTGCCCCTCCTGCGGCGGCGAGATTTCCCCGGGGGTGCTGGGCGCTACTGAAACCTGTCCCTTCTGCGGGAACGCCCTGATTCTTTCCGGCAAAATCCGCCGCCAGGCCGAGCCGGACTTTATCATCCCCTTTACTCTGGATCGCGGGGACTTTATGGATAAATTCCGGAAAAGCCTCGCTGACCTTGGCTCAGTTCCGGACGAAATTATCAGAGAAATCCGCCCGGAAAACATGCAGGCCCGGTACATTCCCTTCTGGCTTTACGATGTCAGGGCCGAGGGCAAATGCTCTTTCAAAAACCCCCGCCGGGAGGACAGACGCTGGACGTTTTTGGCGGAATCCTCAGCCGAACTGGAATTCAGAGATGTTACGCAGGATGCCACTACCGAGCTTGATGACGGGCTTTCGCAGAATCTGGAGCCCTATGATTTGGACAGCGCCCGGCCCTTCAGCTATTCCTGGCTCTCCGGTCTTGATGCCAGAATCTACAACATGGATGACCGGCAAAGCTATCAGACAGTGCGGGATCGGGTGATCGCTTCCCTTAACCGGAAGCTTATCCCCTATGACAGCTGCGACATTATTTCCCGGGATATCAATATCCTCCCCCGCAGCGTTTCCTATGCTCTGTTTCCCGTGTGGACCCTTGATCTTACTGCGGGGGATCAGACTTGCATTGCGGCCATGAACGGCGCTACCGGCAAAATCGCCGCCGCTCTCCCGCAGTGCCGCGGTAAATCAGCGCCGATCAGTATCTCAGCCGCCTTAATCTGCGAGACTATGTTCCTCCCGCTGATTTTCTGGTATCCGCCCCTCATGACGGTTCTGAGAGCGGAACATGCCCCGGGGAACTCCTGGCAGGCTGCGGCGTTTCCTTTCTCGGGATCCGCGGTATTGGCAGGGTTATTGTTTTCTGTAATCGCAGCAGCATTTCTCCGGGAAAGAACCGCTCTTATGAACAAAAAAGACCTCGCCCGTATGACGGCTCTTATCGCTGCCGCCGCCATTCCTCTTATGCTGCTTTCCATATATCTGAACTTCCTCATTAATGACACCATTTCCGCGATTTTCCTTGCGGTGCTGGTTCTTTCCCTCTCGGCGGAGCTTGCCATACAGTTCGGAAGCGGCGCTTACCGGGCGGCAAAGCGGAGGCAGGATAATTTCCCCGATCTGAAAGGCGATGCCGATGAATTCCTGCTTAAGGACTTCAGCAGCTGGCGCCTCGCCGCATTTGAGGAAACCGAGCCTTATGAAGAGATATTCTCGAAAAAGTTCCCGTGAGATCTGAAGCAAAATCCATAACCCCGGTTCCGGACAGTTTTCCCGCTAAAGCCTCCGGCCGGAAGAACAGGAATGACAGCAATGACCTTGTCTGATATTGAAAATCCCCGGGAGAACTCCGGGGACGGAACCGCCCGCTGCTCTGGCTGCGGCGCGGAGCTTTCTCCCGGAGTTTTCCGGATCTCCTCCGTTTGCCCGCTGTGCCGGAGGCCGCTCTCTCCGGCTGCCGGCAGAAGAAAGGATCCGCCCCCCGGAGATTCTGACTTTTACGACTGCGTTATCCCGTTTTCCTTTGGGCCCGGGAATCTGGCGCAGGAATATGCGAAATTAAAAGCCATGCCGGATGAATGCAGCCGGAGCATCACTGAAAACACTGTCCGGAAAATCTATCTCCCGTTCTGGATCTATGACCTGGAGGTCACGGGCGAGACGGAACAGGTCAAACGCTTCCCCGGCGGCGGAAGACGGCGGGTGAACAGAAGACAGGGGGATGAGCGGCCGGAGAACTCGGAAAACCCCGGAAAAATCAGAGCGCGCCTGGTATACCGGAATATCCCGGAGGTGGCCGTCCGGATTCCGGATCCGGAAATTCTCCGGGTAATTGCCCCTGAAGATCTTGTTCCGGATAATCCGGAGCCGGTTTTTTCGGAAAAGGCTTACAGGAAAGCCGTAAGAGCCGGAACGGCGCTGCCGGACTTAGAGCAGGCCCGGGCTTTAGCAGAGACGGAAATCTCTGCATACATGGCCCCCGGCGGCAGCGGCGTCCGGAATCAGAATATTGCGGTACGGCCCCTCCGGATCAGAACGCTGCTTTTTCCCGTGCTTTTCGCCAAGGCCGCAGTAAACGGTCAGGACTGCATTGCGGTTATGAACGGAGACGCGGGGGAGTTTTACACCAATATCCCCGCTGATCCCGAGAAGCTCAGGCTGATGCGATCTGCCCTGACGCTGATGTTTGCCGGTTTGCTTACGGTATCCTGGTGGCTGGCGCCGTTTATCCTCGGGGATGAGGATAAAGGCAGCTTATTAGCACGCCTGGTGGTGGAGTGCTGCGGGGGCAGCTTCATAGCAGTAATAATTCTGGCTTTTGTTTTTGGCTCTTTAGATGGGCTCCTTACCGATATCAGAGGCTTCAGACTGGTGTCATATACCCTGTCCGTCATCGGGATCCTCATAATAACAGTCATGGCTGTCATAAACCTTCCCGGGAATCCCGGAGGCTTCCTGACGGCTTTGGCGTGCGCCTTTGCATGCGCTTTTGCGATCCGCCTTATCGGGGTTCACGCATCCAGGCGGAAGAAGGCGTTCCCGCGCTTTGCCGCTGATGTTTCCCGCTATCGATCCCGGGAGGAATGCTCCCTCAGTCTTCCGGATCTCAATCTGAACAGGGAGGCCACCGGATCCCGGCGCCGGGAGCCTTAGGACAAAGCCGGAATTGCCTGCAAGCCGGAGGGGCGGGGCCGCGGGGGCTTTTTATTGCAGAAGGGGTGTTTTCAGAAAGAGCGGCATGGGCTATAGTATGCCCCGGAAGGGGATAAGTCACGTTTTTCCCGGGGCGCGGCGAGTGCCGCAAAGAAGACAGACTAAGAGGCAGGCAGCATGGACAACAGTACCGGCAGCAACAGCGGCAATAACGATAACAGCAATAACGAAAACAATGACAGCAGCGCAAACGCAAATACAAATGCAAATACAAATACCGGTTATTCCGGAGCGGCAGAAGAGAGTTCGGTTAAAAAATGGAGCGGGGAGATAAAAAGCCGCCTTGACGGCAGCCTGACGACAAAGCCTTATGAAGCTCTCC
>JAEEGG010012861.1_pt1 | contig 17971 bp, 8 predicted proteins | sample 9134161 | NCBI WGS metagenome assembly JAEEGG01 (sample SAMN16246543, study PRJNA631951) | gut metagenome | biome: gut microbiome; feature: rumen; material: CR-attached | host: Bos | place: Iran: Karaj | collected 2018-10 | reverse complement strand
CGGAGCTGTGCCTTGTCGATGCCCTTGTAGAGGTCGAGGAACTCGCGGAACTTCTGCACGGGAGCGTCGTCGTTCTCGCTGAAGTTGCCGCTGACGAAGCCCTGCGTCTTGATGACGATGTTCTCGACAAGCTTGTGGTCCTTCTCGGGAGTCATGGTCTTGGCCAGTTCGTCGCACTCGGCGAGCACGTTTCGTCCTTCGCCTACGCCCTCGGGGAACTTGAACTGTGCCCACTCCTCACGAGCGCCTTCACGCTTGAGGATATAGATATCGAAGTAGGCAAACTCTGCGTAGTTGAAGTAAAGGTTTGTGGATCCGTTGGGGTTGTCGTGCAGCAGGTCGGTGCGTGCCCAGTCGAGCACAGGCATAAAATTGTAACAAATGGTCTTGATGCCTTCGAGGCCGAGGTTGCGGAGGCTCTCCTTATAGACCTCGATCTGATAGTCGCGGTCGGGACCGCCGTACTTGATGGTTTCGACAACGGGGAGGCTTTCGACGACACTCCAGCGCATGCCGTAGCTCTCGATGTAGGTCTTGAGGTCATGGATGGCTTCGCGTGTCCATACTTGGCCGAGGGGCACATCGTGCAGTGCGGTGACGATGCCCTCGACGCCGATTTGTTTGAGCATGGCAAGGGTGATACGGTCCTTCTTGCCAAACCAACGCCAGGTTTTTTCCATAGAGGGTGTTTTTTATTGTTGTTGAGTTTTCGGAGTGATCGGAATACTCGGAGTAATCGGAATACTCGGAGTAGTCGGAGGGGGATCAGCAGATCTTGATGACTCCCTTGACGATGTTGGCCTTGTCGTTCACACAGGCATCGAGGGCCTCCTGCACATGGGGGAAGTCGAACATGTTGGTGACGACCTTCTTGATGGGGATGCGGCCATCGGCGATGGCCTCGATGGCCATGGGATAGATGTGACGATAGCGGAAGATGCCGCGCAGGGTGAGCTCCTTGTCGAGGATCTGGCTGTGGGGCAGCGTCATCTCGCCGCTGGCCGTATAGCCTACGAAGACAACGGTGGCACCCTTGTTGCAGGCGTAGAGGCATTGGCGTGCCGTCAGTTCGGTGCCTGCCGTCTCGATGGCGAGATCGACACCACGCCCGTCGGTGAGCTCCATGATCTTCTCGACGGCATCGACATCCTTGCTGTTGATGACCTCGGTGGCTCCGAGCTCCTTGGCTTTGGCGAGGCGCTTGGGCTGGATATCGACGACATAGACCTTGCTGACGCCTTCGGCCTTGAGGGCGAGGAGGGTGACAAGGCCGATGCATCCTGCACCGAAGACGACGGCCGTCTGTCCGGCATGGGCACCGCACATATTGGCGGCATGGAAGCCCACGGCAAGGGGCTCGACGAGGGCGCCCTCCATAGTATCTACGTTGTCGGGCAGCTTGAAGCAGAGGGCAGCCTCATGGGCTACGTACTCCTGGAATACGCCGTCAACCGGGGGAGTGGCGAAGAAGACCACGTCCTTGCAGAGGTTGTAGCGGCCGTTGCGGCAGTGCTCGCATTTGCCGCAGGTCTTGCCCGGCTCGAGGGCAACGCGGTCGCCCGGCTTGAGGTGTTTGACGTTCTTGCCAACCTCGATGACCGTGCCGCCTGACTCGTGACCGAGCACGAGCGGTGCCTTGACGATGAAGTCTCCGATGCGACCTGCCTCGTAATAGTGGAGGTCGGAGCCGCAGATGCCCACATATTCAATTTTGACCAAAACTTCGTCATCGGTGGGCTGGGGAATAGGACGTTCTACAATCTCGATCTTGCGAATGCCCGTCATAAGGGCTACTTTCATGTTTCCTTTCATGGGTAGGGTAATTAATTGTTGTGTTGAGGTATGTGTGTACAAAATCAGACCTGTCATTTCTCTTGCGAGGAGGACGAGGAGTCGTTCATCGTGTGCAAAAATAGTGAAATAATCGTTTGGGCACAAACAATCGGCGGGAAAAAGGCGATAATCGGATAGAAAAGGTGCGATACAAGGGGTTATTGACAAGTGGAGCATTCATCGCATCTGCTTGAGGAGGCCGATGGCTTGCTTGACAGAGGTGACGCCGCTGATGAGAATGGATCGCTTTTCGTTCTTGTTCTCGAGGCGGCTGATGTGGTAGTGCTTCTGATAGAAGTCGAGCACGTGGTCGAACTGCTTCATGTCGTAGTACTCTTCGCCCATGCTGGTGACGAAGAGGCAGCGCATCTTGCCACCGCGCAGGATGATGCGTTCGAAGCCAATCTCGCGGCCCAACTGACGAAGGAGGACGACGCGGATGAGCTCTTCGCCAGGTTCGGGGATCTTGCCGAAGCGGTCGATGAGACGCTTGCGGTAGGCATCGATTTCGTCCTGTCGCGTGAGGTTGTCGAGCTCCTGGTAAAGGGCGATGCGTTCGCTCGATTCGGGCACGTAGGCTTCGCCGAATGAGATGTCGAGATCGGTGTCGATGGCACATTCGTCGGTGACGTTGTCTCCCTCCTGTTGCTCACCCTGGAAGAGGGTGCGGAACTCCTGTGTCTTGAGCTCCTTGACGGCCTGCTTGAGGATCTTCTGATAGGTTTCGTATCCAAGGTCGGAGATGAAGCCCGACTGCTCGCCGCCCAGCAGGTTGCCTGCGCCACGGATGTCGAGGTCCTGCATGGCGAGATGGATGCCCGAACCGAGGCCCGAGAAGTTCTCGATGGCCTGCAGGCGGCGACGTGCATCCTGGGTGAGGTAGCTGTAGGGTGGGGTGATGAGGTAGCAGAAAGCCTTCTTGTTGGTGCGTCCCACACGACCGCGCAGCTGATGGAGTTCGGAGAGTCCGAAGTTCTGCGCATTGATGACGATCATCGTGTTGGCATTGGGGATGTCGAGGCCCGATTCGATGATGGTGGTGCAGATGAGAATGTCGTACTCGTGGTTGGCATAGTCGAGGATGAGCTGCTCCATGACGTTCGACTCCATCTGGCCGTGTGCCGTGGCGATGCGGGCGTCGGGGACGAGCTTCGAAATGCGGGCAGAGAGTTCGGGCAGTTGCGCAATCTTGTTGTTGATGATGAAGACCTGTCCGTTGCGCGAGAGTTCGAAGTTGATGGCCTCCTTGATGACGGCATCGTCGAAGCGATGGATCTCGGTCTGGATGGGGTAGCGGTTGGCAGGCGGGGTGGCAATGATGCTGAGGTCGCGAGCGCCCATAAGGCTGAACTGCAGGGTGCGCGGGATGGGGGTGGCTGTCATCGTGAGCGTATCAACGTTGATGCGCATGGCCTTGAGCGCCTCCTTGACCTTGACGCCGAACTTCTGCTCCTCGTCGATGATGAGGAGTCCGAGGTCGGCAAACTTCACCTTCTTGCCGATGAGCTTGTGGGTGCCGATGATGATGTTGATGTCGCCCTTGGCGAGGTCGGCGAGGAGTTGGGAGGTCTGTTTGGCTGTGCGGGCTCGCGACAGGTAATCGACGCGCACCGGGAAGTCCTTGAGGCGTTCGGAGAAGGTGCGATAGTGCTGATAGGCGAGCACGGTGGTGGGGACGAGCACCGCCACCTGCTTGCAGTCGTTGCAGGCCTTGAGTGCGGCACGGATGGCCACCTCGGTCTTGCCGAAGCCCACATCGCCGCAGATAAGTCGGTCCATGGGACGCGCCGACTCCATGTCGCGCTTCACCTCCTGGGTGGCCTTGAGCTGGTCGGGAGTGTCCTCGAACATGAAGCTGGCCTCGAGCTCGTGCTGCATCTGCGAGTCGGGACTGTACTGGAAGCCCTTCTCCTCGCGACGCATGGCATAGAGGGCGATGAGGTCGCGCGCCATGTCCTTCATTTTCTTCTTGGTCTTGTCGCGCAGCCTTTCCCAGCTGCCGCTGCCCAGATTCGTCAATGAGGGGGGCTCGGCGTCGCGGCCACGGTACTTCGACAACTTGTCGAGCTGATGGATGGAGACGAAGAGCAGGTCGCCGTCCTTGTAGATGAGCTTGACGACCTCCTGATAGCGGTCGTTGCCATTGGCATCCTTGCCGATGGGCATATTGACGAGGCCGCCGAACTGTGCGATGCCGTGATCGACGTGGACGATGTAGTCGCCGATGTTGAACTCCATCAGTTCCTTGATGCTCATGGCAATCTTGCCCGAACGTGCACGGTCGGAGCGCAGGCTGTACTTGTGGAAGCGGTCGAAGATCTGGTGGTCGGTGAAGTAGCACTTGAGGCGGTCGTCGTCGATGAATCCCTGATGGATGGCACGCGGGATGCGGACGAGCTTGAAGTGTTCGCCTCGGTCCTCGAAGATGGCCTCGATGCGGTCGAGCTGCTTGGGCGAGTCGCTGAGGATGTGGATGGTGTAGCCCTTGAGGGCATAGCGCTGGAAGTCCTGGCTGATGAGGTCGAAGTTCTTGTGCCACTCGGGCTGTGGGGTGGTGTGGAACTCGATGACGGAGGTTGAGGGAGTTGAGGGGGTTGAGCGGTTGGAGATGTCGATGCGATTGAACTTCATCAGTTCGGCCTTGAAGCGGTCGGCATCAACCAGTTTCTGGAGGGCAGTCATGTCGCCTTCTTCGGTGGCCAGGAGCTGCTCGGAAAGGTCCTGATGGGTAATCTGGAAGACGCGTTCGCACACCCATTGTACATCCTCGCAGGCGATGATGGCCGAAGGGGGCAGGAACTCCATAAGCGAGATGCCGCGTGTCTCGTCCTTGCTGAAACTGGGGGCAATGGTGACTTCCGTCAAGCGTTGCTTCGAGAGCTGCGTGTCGACCTCGAAGGTGCGCAGCGAGTCGACCTCGTTGCCGAAGAAGTCGATACGATAGGGGTACTCGGACGAATAGCTGAAGACGTCGAGGATGGAGCCACGCACGGCAAACTGGCCGGGCTCATAGACATAATCGACGCGCTGGAAACCGCGGTCGATAAGCACATCGGCCACAAACTTCGGATCGACCTTCTCCTCCTCGTGGAGGGTGATGATGGCGTCCTTCACCTCCTCGCTTTGTGCCACCTTTTCGGCCAAGGCCTCGGGATAGGTCACCACAAGGAGGGAGGCACGGGGCTGCTCGCCCGAAGCGTTGGCGGGGGCGGGTTGCTGCTGGACGAGTGCCTGGATGGACGACAGCGTCTCGGTGCGCAGGATCTCGTTGGCCGAGTCGATCTGTCCGTACTTGATGCTGCGCTTGTAGCCGCTGGGGAAGAACGATACCGCCCCTTCGCCACCAATCTGGATAAGGTCGTGATAGAAATAGCCCGCCTTCTCCTCGTCGTTGAGCACGAAGACGACGATGCGATCGACTGCATTCTTGAGCGGGGCGAGGAAGGTGGCGGCGGCAGAACCGGTAAGGCCTTTAAGTTGAATGACAGAAGGCTTCGAGGAATCCATTCCCCGAAGTTTAGTAACAAGTGCATTGAATCTGGGCTTTTGCAGCACCAGGTCTTTGATTTCCATAAAAAAGATACGGAGGCCTCGTTGATGGGGTCTCCGTGTGGGCGCTGAGGGATTCGAACCCCCGACCCTCTGCTTGTAAGGCAGACGCTCTGAACCAGCTGAGCTAAGCGCCCGTACTAAACATAAATGCAGGTGCAAAGATAGTCGAAAAAAGCGTATGCTCCAAATTTTTTGCCTTCTTTTTCGTAAAAATGCACGAAAAATTTGATTTTTTGCACAAAAGGGCTTATCTTTGCCCCTTGAATAGAGTTACTATATGCTACAAGACTGGTTGCCGACATCGGCCAAGGAGGTGAAACTCCGCGGTTGGGACACGCTCGACGTGATCCTGTTTTCGGGTGATGCCTACGTGGATCATCCGAGCTTTGGTGCTGCGGTGATAGGACGCGTGCTGGAGTCGGCGGGCTATCGGGTGGCCATCGTGCCGCAGCCCGACTGGCACGGCGACATGCGTGACTTCACGAAGTTGGGTCGTCCGCGCCTCTTCTTCGGCATTTCGCCCGGTGCGATGGATTCGATGGTGAACCACTATACTGCCAATCGCCGCCGTCGTTCGGATGATGCCTATACACCCGACGGACGTCCCGGAATGCGGCCTGATATGCCTTCGATCGTCTATAGTCGTATTTTGCGCCAGCTCTATCCCGATTCGCTCATCGTGCTGGGCGGCATCGAGGCGTCGTTGCGCCGCCTGAGTTATTACGACTATTGGGAGGACCGCCTGCGCCCCAGCCTGCTGGCCGAATGTGATGCCGACGTCATCACCTACGGCATGGGTGAGCAGGTGACAACGGAAATTGCCCAGCGCATCGATGCATTGATAGGACAGGGTGAGGGGCAGCCGATGCCTACAAGGCAGGACATCGTACCGCTTATAGCAGATATTCCGCAGGTTGTTACCCGCCAAAAGACCATCGTGGAGCAGGAGGGCGACATCGTGCTGCATCCCTACGAGGAATGCCTGCGCAACAAGCGCTGCCAGGCCGAGAACTTCCGACACATCGAGGAGGAGAGCAACAAGTGGCATGCCGAGCGCATCTGGCAACAGACGGGTGATATGTATATCCTGGTGAATCCGCCCTATCCACCGCTCACCACGGAGCAGGTGGATCGCGCCTTCGACCTGCCCTATACGCGCATGCCGCATCCTCGATACAATGGTAAGCGTATCCCCGCCTACGAGATGATACGTCATTCGATCTGCATGCATCGCGGATGCTTCGGCGGTTGTGCGTTCTGCACCATCTCGGCCCATCAGGGCAAGTTCATCGCTTCGCGCAGCAAGGAGTCGATACTTCGCGAAGCCCGACAGGTGACGCAGATGCCCGACTTCAAGGGCTACATCTCGGACCTCGGAGGCCCTTCGGCCAACATGTATCGAATGCGTGGCAAGGACCTGAGCCTCTGTGAAAAGTGCAAGAAGCCTTCGTGCCTGCATCCTCAGGTCTGTCCGAACCTCGATGCCGACCATGGTCCGCTGCTGGAGATCTATCGTGCCGTGGATGCATTACCTGGTGTGAAGAAGTCGTTCGTAGGATCGGGTGTGCGTTACGACCTCATACTCCATGAGGGACGAAACGGGGAGTACAAGGAGACGAACATGGCGTATGCCGAGGAACTTATACGCAACCACGTGAGCGGACGACTGAAGGTGGCGCCCGAACACACCAACGACGAGGTGCTCAACATAATGCGCAAGCCGTCGTTCGAACTGTTCCACCGCTTCAAGCGCCTGTTCGACGAGGTGAACCACAAGTTCGGCCTGCGCCAGCAGATCATCCCTTACTTCATCTCGTCGCATCCTGGCAGCACCGAGGTGGCTATGGCCGAACTGGCAGCCGAGACGAAGAGCCTCGACTTCAAGCTCGAACAGGTGCAGGACTTCACGCCAACGCCGATGACCGTCTCGACCGAAATCTGGTATTCGGGCCTGCATCCCTATACGCTGAAACCCTGCTATTGCGCCCATAGTGCGGAGGAGAAACTGCGTCAACGTGCCTATTTCTTCTGGTACCAGCCCGAAAATGTGCCAAAATTGCGCAGTTCCCTCATTAAATTGGGTCGAAAAGACCTTGCCGACCGCCTATTTGGCGGGAATGGCACGCATCTTGCAAGCAATAATCGTGGAGGGTATGGTGCGCCGTCGAATCGGGGAGCCTATCAGCCGGGACCCCGTGGCAACATGAGCCAGAACAAGTCGAAACCGAATCGGTACGACAGGGGGTCGAGGTCAAACCCTCATAAATAATTAACAATTAATAATTAACAATTAACAATTGGGAATTAACAATTAATAATTAACAATTAACAATTGAGTTGGGATTCAACTTTGCAATTACAAACATTATAAATATATAAATTATGGAAGGCTACACAATGGCTATGGCCGGTAACTACGGTTACTTCGTTATCATGATTGTCATCGCAGTGCTCGGATGGGTGGTGCAGCACAATCTGAAGAAAAAGTTTGAGAAATATTCACAGGAATACATTCCTTATACGGGTGCACAGGTAGCACAGATGATGCTCGACAGTTTTGGACTGAAGGATGTGCGCATCACCCACGTGGCAGGCAATCTGACCGACCACTACAACCCGACCGACAAGACGCTCAACCTGAGTGATTCGGTGTATGAGTCGAATTCGATTGCTGCTGCTGCCGTGGCTGCCCACGAGTGCGGACATGCCGTGCAGCATGCTACTGCCTATTCGTGGCTGACGTTGCGCAGTAAGATGGTTCCTGCCGTAAGTTTTTCGAGCAAACTGGTGTCGTGGGTGCTCCTGGGTGGTATCGTGCTGCTGCAGTCGTTCCCGCAACTTCTGCTCATCGGCATCATCCTCTTCGGCGTGACCACGCTCTTCAGCTTCGTCACTCTCCCTGTCGAGATTGATGCTTCGCGTCGTGCGTTGGCCTGGCTCGATAAGAGCGGTATGACATCGTTCCAGACGCAGAAGGATGCACGCGAGGCCCTGAAGGCTGCCGCTTACACCTACGTGGTGGCTGCTCTCTCGTCGCTGATGACCTTGCTCTACTACGTGTCGATCTATATGGGACGTCGCGATTAAGTCCGGTCCTCATTATTCCCTCATAAGCGAATTAGCGAATTTGGTTTGGCCGATAAGGTCATACTCAAATTCGCTAATTTGTTTTTAAATCCGTTTTTTGGGGTAGTAGAATGCCAAAAGCGGTAAAAATTAGGCAAAAAACAAAAATAATCGCTTAAAAATTTGCTTTTTATTACGAAATTTCTCATATTTGTCCCCAAATTGGCGAATCTCACCATTTTAACGATTGTTACACATGGCAAAGCGACATGATGATATCAAAGACCTGACTATGGAGAAACCCTATCTCTCGATCGGAGAGGTGGCGGCCAAGTTTGATGTGTCGGTTGATTTGCTTCGCAAGTGGGAGAAGGCATTTCCGCAATATCTTCGCCCGCGCCGCACTCCCAGCGACAACCGCCTGTACGACGAAAAGGATGTGCAGCGGGTGGGAGTCCTTTATCGACTGATACGCGTCGAAGGGCTGTCGATTGAAGGAGCCAAGCGTAAACTGAAGGAAAAAGATATGACGGGCGATGAGGCCCGGCAAATAGTTATACAGCGACTGCAGGCCTTGCGTCAGCAGTTGCTTGGTATCATTGGAGAGTTGGAAATGGAGAGTAATCAGGTTATTTAAAGGTAATTGCTTATGGAGAACAAATACACCGAGGAAGAAAGAAAACAGATTGTCGAAGAACAGACCAGAGAGTTCTTCGAACGCGTGCAAGAATTGTTGCCTGCCAATGAGATTCCGCGCGTCAAGGCAGCCTACGACCTGGCTGCCGAGGCTCATTCGAAACAGATCAGGAAGAGCGGAATCCCCTATATCACCCATCCGATAGCCGTGGCACGTATCGCGCTGGTCGAACTTGGACTGAAGACCAACCCGGTGATGGCTGCCCTGCTGCACGACGTGGTGGAGGACACCGATTATACGGTGGAAGACCTTCGCGAGCGTTTTGGCGAAGACGTTGCCTACCTGGTGGGCGTGCTGACCAAGAATTCGGACGGCAACTACAAGGTTTCGAAGCAGATCGATAACTTCAAGCATATGCTTGACTCGATCAACTACGATATTCGCGCCCTGCTCATCAAACTGGCCGACCGTATGCACAACATGCGTACCCTTGGTTCGATGCGCACCGACAAGCAGATGAAGATCACGTCGGAGACCGACTACTTTTATGCACCTCTTGCCAATCGACTGGGCCTCTACGAGATCAAGTCGGAACTCGAGAACCTTTCGCTCCGCTGGCGTTCGCCCCAGGAGTATGACCGCATCGAGAAGAAGATCGACCGTTATATGGGGATGCACAGCGAGGATATCGAGGCATTTCTGGAGCCCATTCGTGAGACCTTGGTCGAACATGGCATCGAGGCGCACGTCTATGCCCGTCCGCGATCGGTCTATGCCCTGTGGCGCAAGATGAAGAACACGGGACAGACGTTCAAGGAACTGGAGCACGTACACCAGGTCAACATCATCATCAAGTTCGATGAGGAGTCGGGCATGACAGAGAAGAACCAGTGTCTGCGCGTCTATTCGCTGCTCACCGACCTCTACAACGAGCGCCCGTATTCGCTCATCAACTATATCGACCAGCCCAAGGAGAACGGTTACCAGTCGATTCACGTGCAGGTGATGTCGCAGGTCGGACAGTGGACCGAGGTACATATCTGTACTGAGACGATGCAGCGCAACTCGCAGCTGGGTTGTGTGATTGACCGCACCGAGGGTGTCGAGAACTGGATTCGCAAGTTCCGCGGCGTGCTGCGCGATGTGGCACAGAGCGGTATCGAAGGTGGATTTATGGAGTCGGTAGTCTCGTCGTTCTACAACGATGATATGATCATCTTCACGCCCAAGGGACACTCCATCGTGCTGCCCAAGGGTTCGACGGTGCTCGACTTTGCCTATGAGATCCACACCAACGTAGGCAACCATGCCAAGTTTGCACGTGTGAATGGCCGACTCTGTTCGATCTTCACCCAGTTGAAGCGCGGCGACCGCGTGGAGGTGGGCACCGAGGAGAACCAGTTGCCCGAATACCGCTGGCTTGGTCACGTCAACACCTACAAGGCACGTCGTGCCATCAACGTGGCACTCAACAAGAGCGGCATCAATATCGACGAGTTCCCCTACGACCTTTGTACCGAGTGCAACCCCTTGCCGGGCGACGAGATCATGGGCTTCAAGCACAAGGACGGGAAGATCCTGGTGCACAAGCGCAACTGCCCCGATGCCATTGCCCTGTCGGCAGCCGACGGTGATTCGATCGTGGACGTGCAACTGCCCATCCTGCCCGGTCGCACCTATTCCACCCGTATCGAGGTCAATGCCGTGGATCGTTCGGGCATCATGATGGACCTGATTGACATCATCTACAACCAGATGCATCTCTCGATTGACAGCATCCATGCCGTGACCGAGGACTACATCGGTATCATTCAGATCAAGATGCGTGTGCCTTCGGCCTTCGAGCTTTCGGAAGTCATCCGCATCATCGAGAATGTGAAGGGCGTGGAAGAGGTGAGAACTCTGTGAACAATTAACAATTAATAATTAACAATTAACAATTGGAGATTGGGCAACTAATTAACAATTAACAATTGATTGTCGGCAGTTATTAATTACCTATATATAGGTATTGTCCATACGAGGTTTATGCACTATCTTTGCGCCGAATTTTTTGAGTAATCGAAACAACATTTTTACATAACCCTTTAACTAATAGCATTATGAAGAAAGTCTTTACGATTTCGGCCCTTGTGGCCGCCTCTTTCGGCTTTGCGATGAACACCAACGCCGAAGTGATTACCTGGGACTTCTCGGAATACACCGAGCAGGTGGATCTCGGAGGAGATTCTTACACTACGGAGTACAACGGCCTTACCCTCGTCGGCAATCAGGGTGCTGACAGTGGCAAGGAATATGTTTCTGCTGCCGCTGGCTTCCATTGCAATGGCACAAGCTCGGCTACACGTCGCTACATCTCGTATGTGCCTAGTGCAGACGGCAACATGGTGGTAACATTCCGTTCGAACAACTCTTCGGCTACCGATCGTTTGACCGCTATCGGTACCGCAGTGGTAACTGGCAGCGATGCAGCCGAACTGCTTGCCAATGAGGCTGTTCTTGCTGTGAACAATACTGATGGCAGTAATCAGGTGGAGGTTAGCGCTGATCTCGTTGCTGGCACGACCTATTACTTCTATTTTGCTTCAGGCGGTCAGTCGATCAAGAAACTTGAATACACGACAGCCGAAGCTGGCCCAACAGGCTATGGCTTCGAAGGTGAGGGCACCGAAGAGAGCCCATACATCCTGAAGAGCGCTGATGACTTTGCTACCCTTGCTGCCAACATCAATGCCGAGAACACGGGTGTTGGCGAATTCTTCCAGTTGGCTGGTGACATCGACTTTGCTGGTGCTCAGCTCCCAATGATTGCACTGGGTGGCATCACGAATGTCAACAAGGTAGAGTATGCTTTTGAGGGTGTCATCGATGGTGCTGGTTACACCATTTCGGGTGTGAAGCACGACCAGCCCAACAAGACTGATGCCTATAGTTCGTATGTCGGCATCGTTTCAGCCCTTGGCGAGAACGGCGTGATCAAGAATCTCACCATTGATGGCGAGGTTTCGGGCAACCTCTATGTAGGTGCATTCGCTGGCCTTTCGGCCGGTCTCATCGAGAACTGTGTGAACAATGCTCCTGTGACCAACACCGGTGCATACGGTGCAGGTATCGTGGGCAGCCTGATTCGCGGTACTGGCGTCGTACGCGACTGCGAGAACAATGGCACAGTCACTTCAAATGGCGGCAGTTATGCCTGCGGTATCGTGGGTGGCAGCCAGCGTCATTCGAGCATCGAATCATACAACTATGTGATTGCCAACTGTGACAACAATGCTGACATCACCAGCTCGGGAGTAGGTGCAGCCGGCATCGTCGGAAGTGGTGGCGGTCTGGTTACAGATTGCAACAACTTTGGTAATGTGACTGCTGGTGGACAGTATGCCGGTGGTATTATGGCCTGCTCTAACAATGAGGCCATTACTATCAAGAGGTGCGTCAACTTCGCTGTCGTAACGGGCGTTTCGAAGGTGGCTGGCATCGCTGGTGAACTTCGCAATGAAGCCTCATTGCTCGATGGCTGCTACAATATTGCCGATGTAGAGGATGGCGTTGTATCGGGTGGTGGCATTGTCGGCACCGATGCTGACGAGTCGAAGGTGAAGAACGTGGGTGGCCTCGTTGGCAATTCCACCAAGGAGGGCGCTACCGTGAAGCACAGCGCGAGCATCACTTCAGTAACCGTTCCTGCTTCGGTTGAGACAGCCGGTCACCTTGCTGGTACAGCCGACATCGTGCTTGAGGATTGCTACTATTTTGCTCCTGATGCCGTTCTTCCTCTTGATAACGAAACTATGGCTGTTGCTGATCCAATGGACATCAACGATTATTGGTCTAATTCCTTCGCCGGCAATGTGGTTGTCAATGTCATGGGCCAGGAAATCGTATTCGAAGATAAGTTGATCACTATTAACCTGGTTACCAGTGACGAGGCCACCGTCGAAATCCCAGAGATTTCCTATCAGGGCTTCGTGATTGACGAATTTGACGTTGTCGTTCCTTATACCGCCACTGAAGAAGGTTGCACATTCGCTGGAGGAGAATATACTGCCCAGGCTGGTGATTTTGCAATCCAAGGTACTAAATTTGAGGGAACTATGACCGAAACGGATCTTGCCTTTACCACTGTCTTCACCGTCGGCACTATGCCAATGCCAATGACCGTGACCTTCAATGGCAAGAACGATTCGACCCAGACCATCATCGAGGTTGTTGATACACAGAAGGCAAAGGCCACTGAGAGATTTGACCTCCAGGGTCGTCGCATACAGGGTGAGGCTGGTCTCTTCATCGAGAACGGCAAGATCTTCTTCGTGCGCTAATCGTGTAGTTCACTTCATCATTTTATAAATGAAGAAAATACTTAGTCTCTGTGCCATGGTGCTCACTTCGGTGGGCCTCATGGCACAGTCCGCAACTTATACAGGTTCGGAGACTGTTGTCGTGGGTGGAACCTATACCTATACCTGCGACGATGCGAAATACCAGTTGACGTTCGTCGACGAAACGCTGAACGTCACCATCGAGGAAAAGTCGGTGGCAGGCACCGTGATGGGAGACCTCACTCTCGGCACGATGGTGATCGACAATCTGACCTTCGATGCAGAGAAGGGTGGCTACTATCGCGACTACACCGGTAGTGATGTGAGTATGACGCTTGTCGCTGTCAGCAATGGTGAAACGATCATCAACGGCAAATACTATTTTGAGAAACTTGGCAACATCCTCGTTGCAGCCAATGAGACGGGCTATCACATCGTCCACAATATGCAGCCGGGTGCCATGCCTTTCCCGATAGAGTTTACTGTCGATGTCAAGATGGCTTCGGCCAATGTGTACGGATTCCCTGGCGCTGGCACGGAAAGTGACCCCTATCAGATTACAAAAGCCGACGATTTCCAGAAGCTTGGTGAACTGATTACGGTCGACCATCGCGGTACCGGCGAATACTTCAAGGTGATGAACGACATCGACTTTGGTGGTTCGCAGTTGCCCAACATCGCTGTCGATGGCATCATCGAGGGGAAACTCAACAACACACAGTGGGGCTTCGAGGGCCACATTGTGGGCAATCATGCCACAATCACGGGCGTGAAGCACAATCTTCCCCAGGGAGGAATGTTCCAGTCGCTCGTCTCGGTATTGGCCGAAGGAGGTTCGATTTCCGACCTCGTATTTGCAAGCGACAACGAACTGAACACCTACAACTATGCAGCGCCATTTGCTGCTCTTTGTGCAGGCACAATCAGCGGTTGCACCAACTATGCCGATATTTCAGCTGGCGGTGCATACGCAGGCGGCATTTGCGGTATGATGATGTTCGGCAAGGGCACAATCCGCGATTGTGTCAACTATGGCAACATCTCTGCTATGTCGTACGCTACGGGTATCGTGGGTGGTTCTCAAAGCGGAAGCAGCATCACAAGTTATGACTATCTGGTGCAGAACTGCCAGAACTATGGTTCGATTACGACTGGCCGTGGTACGGGTGCTTCGGGCATCGCTGGTTCGGTGGGTGGCACTATTGTGGGCTGTACCAACTATGGCAACGTGCGTTGCGTGAAAGAAGGCGATGAGCCCAAGGGACTTTATACCGCAGGCATCGTTTCTTGTCCCACGCGTCTCATTCGTGTGGAGGACTGCGTGAACGAGGGCAGTGTCTATGGCTTCAAGATGGTGGGCGGCATCCTTGGCAACGATATGAAGGGCGACGACGGACATGCCTCGATTGTGGGTTGCACCAACAAGGGAGCCGTGACCTGTGTCGATAGTTATGTAGGCGGTGTGGCCGGTCATACGGCACGCGTCGAGGGTTCGTTGACATTGCGCGAATGTAGCAACGAAGGCGTAGTGACGGCACCCGACACCACCCAACTGGTCGGCAACCTGCGTGGCGACTCTATCATTCTCATCGAGAATTGCACCATCGCCGAAGGTCTGCCACGACTGCCGATGGATCCGACGACTGGAGCTATTGGTGCGGTTCGCCTTGACGAGAATGCACCGGCTGTCTCGTTTGATGTCCTGGGTCGTGCGGTTTGCCGCAAGCAGGGACTCGTGATTGAGCGGGGCCGGGTGATGTTTATTCCTTCTAGATAGTCTAGATCCTTTAGACCTTCTAGATCGTCTAGATTTTCTAGATTCTCTAGATTCTTTAGATCTTCTAGATCCTCTGGATAGTCTAGACCAATAATAATAGCATGAAGCATATCCTTGCTCTTCTTCTGACCTTAATGGTTGTGTGCGCAGCGACGCTGCGTGCTCAGCCTTATTGCGTTTCGGGGCGAGTGATTGATGCACAGACACGCGAGCCGATGGCCTATGCGACGGTGGTGCATCAGACCACTCAGCAGGGAACGGTCGTGGGAGAGGATGGACGCTTCATGCTTCGTAATCTTCCCAAGGGAAAAGCCATTGTTGAGGTACGCCTCTTTGGCTATGTCCCGCAACTTTTGAGGTTCACGTTGACGAAGGACACCAGCATCGTCGTGAAGCTCGTCGAGCAGGACCTGCGCCTTGACGAGGTGACTGTCACTTCACAAAAGCAACACATCGAGACGACGGCCTATACCGTGGACCGTACTTCACTCGAACACAATCAGATTGTCAACGTGAACGATGTCACGTTGCTGTTGCCGGGAGGCAAGAGCCAGGGTGACCAAAGCCTGATTGACGACCAGCGTATTGCTCTTCGTAGCGAAGGCACGGGCGAAATGGGCAATGCAGCATTCGGTACGGCTGTCGAGGTGGACGGACAACGCCTTTCGAACAATGGCGAGATGGGCGAGACCACAGGCGCTTCGACTCGTACGGTCACCACTAGCGACATCGAAGAGGTGGAGGTTATCACAGGCATCCCGTCGGTGGAGTACGGCGACCTTTCGAATGGTATGGTGAAGGTGAAGACACGGCGCGGCAAGACACCCTATATGGTGGATGTGACCTTGAAGCCGCACACCAAACTTGCCGCGTTGGCCAAAGGTTTCAGCCTGGGAAAGACCGGACAGGGAGGAATCCTGAATGTGTCGTACGAATGGACACAGTCGGTCAGCAGTCTCACGTCGCCCTATACCACCTATCGGCGCAACGGCCTCTCGCTGCGCTATACCCGTCAGTTCCTCAAGGAAAAGGCTATGCCGCTCAACTTCAACCTCGATGTGAAAGGCAACCTCGGAGGTTATGACAGCAAGAGTGATCCCGACGCATTCAACGACACCTACACGAAGAAGCAGGACTATGCCTTGCGAAGCCTGATGCGCCTGCAATGGCAGGTGGGCAGGCCTTGGCTCTCGTATCTCGAACTGTCGGCCGACGTCAGTTTGGAGGACAAGGAGCAGCGTGTCAACAACAACCGGAGCAGTGCCACCTCACAACCTGCCCTCCACACCATCGAGCAAGGCTATCACATAGCCGACGGCACAGCCATCGTCATGGGACCGACGGGCTATTGGTACGAACTTGCCATCACCGACTCGAAGCCCGTTGACTTCGGCGCACATCTCAAGGCGAAATGGGACCATGAGAAGTCCCTCAGTGGAGACTATAGGATAGAGAGTCATGCCAAGGCAGGCTTGGACTATACGGCATCGGGCAATGAAGGACGTGGCTTGTATTACGCCGACGACACATTTGCCCCCACCTGGCGTGAGGCCCGTTATGACACGTTGCCCTATATGCACAACCTGGCAGTCTATGCTGAGGAACAGATGACGCTGCAGCTGGCAAAGAAGCAGGACGTCAAGTTCAGTTTCGGCCTTCGTGAGGACATCACGCACATTGCGGGTTCGGAATATGGCACAGTGAACAGTCTTTCGCCGCGCGGTTCGCTGCAATATGGCGTGCACGGCAAGAAGAAGGAACTTAGCATCCACGCAGGTATCGGCAAGAGCGTGAAACTGCCCTCCATGCAGGTGCTGTTCCCCACCATCTCGTATGTCGATTGGCAGACGTTTGCAAGCGGCACCACTGCATCGGGCGAAGCTTGCTATGCCTACTACACCCAGCCCTCGTCGGCACTCTATAATGCGTCACTGAAATGGCAGTACAGCCTGCAACGTGAAGTGGGAGTGGAGGCGAAGTTGGGCAAGACGCGCCTTTCGCTGACCTACTTCAACACACGCACCTTCAATCCCTACCTTCGCACGTCGGCTTACCGACCGTTCAGCTACGAACTTACTTCGCCCATCACGGCTGCCGATTTCCCGATAGCCTCGGCCAACCGTCACTACTCCGTTGATCCCGTCAGCGGCAAGGTCACGGTGCACGACGTGACAGGCAATGTGGCCGACCAGGAACTTCCAAGCAAGACGCTGCATCGTTACACTTCGAATACACGATGGGTCAATGGTTCGAGTTCCACCCGTCAGGGAGTGGAATGGATCGTGGATTTTGCGCGAATCCCTGCCCTTCGTACTGACGTCCGTTGGGATGGCACATTCTATCATTATCGGGGCGTTGAGACCACGCTCGAGGCTTCGCACATCGGAACATCGACCAATCAGAGTGATGGCCAGCCTTACAGTTACATCGGCTACTATGAGGGAGCAGCTGCCGCATCGAACGGTTCAATCCAGTCGCAACTCAATACGAATGTGACTGTCACGACACATATACCCGTGGTTCGCCTTATCGTCTCAGTGCGCTTCGAATGCAGTTTCTACAATATGAAACGCACGTTGCGTGAAGACCAGGAAGGAAACCTGACCGGTTATGCCATGAGCGATGCTACCGACTATTTCGGTACGAACTCCGACTATACGGATCATTATGTGGCCGTCTATCCGAAATATTACAGCACGTGGGATGACCCTGCGACGTTGCGTCCGTTCTACGACGACCTCCTGAGTGCGCGCGATGCCGGCAATATGAACCTCTACAACGACC
>JAEEGG010012858.1_pt1 | contig 17976 bp, 14 predicted proteins | sample 9134161 | NCBI WGS metagenome assembly JAEEGG01 (sample SAMN16246543, study PRJNA631951) | gut metagenome | biome: gut microbiome; feature: rumen; material: CR-attached | host: Bos | place: Iran: Karaj | collected 2018-10 | reverse complement strand
CCCTCGTCGTAGCTTTCCTGCATGGCCTGTACCATGTCGGTGGCCTGCTTGCCGGTGCCGTTGACGATGAGGTCGTAGCCCTCCTTCACACGCTCCCAGCGCTTGTCGCGGTCCATGGCGTAGAAGCGGCCCACGATGCTGGCGATGGCAGCGTCGTTGGCAGCGCAGACGTCGCTGACCTGCTGGATGAATCCCTTGCCGCTGTGGGGGTCGGTGTCACGGCCGTCCATGTAGCAATGTACGAACACTTGGTTCTTCAGTCCGTATGCCTTGCCGATCTCTATCAGCTTGAAGAGGTGGTCGAGGCTGGAGTGTACGCCGCCGTCGCTGGTCAGTCCCATCAGGTGCAGCTTCTTGCCCTGCTCCTTGGCATACGTGTAGGCAGCCTTCACCTGCGGGTTCTCCATGATGCTGCCGTCCTTGCAGGCGCGGTTGATTTTCACGAGGTCCTGGTAGACGACACGTCCCGCACCGATGTTGAGGTGTCCCACCTCCGAGTTGCCCATCTGTCCGTCGGGCAGTCCTACGTCCTCGCCGCTGGCTGCCAGCTGCGAGTGGGCCGACACGGCCGTCAGGTAGTCCAGATACGGGGTCGGCGTGTTGTAGATGACGTCGCCCTTTCCATGTTTTCCGATTCCCCATCCGTCGAGGATCATCAATAATGCTTTCTTTGCCATAAAAATCTATACTAATAAAAATTCGTTTGTACTTGCGTCAGTCAACCATCAGGCAGAGCATGGTGAGGTCGTCGTTTGGGTCGGCACCGTTGCGGTGTCTGATGACCTCGGCGTTCAGGTGTTCTACCAGCTCCAGGCAGCTGTTGAAGTGCCGGTGGTTGAGGATGTCCAACAGACGGTCGTCGCCAAACTGCTCCTGCTGGCGGTTCTCCGCCTCGTTGAGTCCGTCGGTGTACACCAGCAGCATCTGGCCGCGGATGTCGTCGACATGCTCGCCGACGAAGTCCAGGTCCGGCCACAGGCCGATGGGTGCGTTGGTCTCCATCTCCATAAAGTTGTCGTTGCCGTCGACACCCAAGACGGGCGGGTTATGGCCGGCGTTGCAGTAGTCGAGCCGTCCCGTCTTCAGGTTGACCAGTCCGATGAACATGGTGACGAACATGCCCTGTTCGTTGCTTTCCGTCAGCACGGCATTCATGCGGGTGGCTATCTCGTTGGGCATCATGTGCTGCGTGGCCAGGATGCGGAACAGCCGCGTGGCCTGTGCCATGAAGAGGCTGGCCGGAACACCCTTGCCGCTGACGTCGCCCACACAGATGTACAGGTCGTCCTCTATCAGCAGGAAGCCGTAGAGGTCGCCACCCACCTCACGGGCTGGCGTCATCGAGGCATAGAGGTCCAGCCCCTCCCTGTTGGGGAAGATGTTGGGCACCATCGACGCCTGGATGTTACGGGCGATGCGCAGCTCACTCTCGATGCGCTCCTTGGCCTTGGTGGTACTCTCCAGCTGGTCGTAGGCCTTCTGCAGCTTGGCATGTGCGTCCTCCAGCCTCACGTGAGCATCCTCCAGCTTCTCGTGGGCGGTACGCAGGCGGTGGGCTGCCTTGCGCCGGTTCCAGGTGTAGACGAGCAGGAATACGACAATCAGCGTGAGGACTATCAGCATGCTGGTAAACTGCATGCGTGTCATCTCCTCGCGCTGCTTCACGATCTCAGCCTCCTTCTGGTTGGTGTCGTAGATGGTGGCCAGCTCGGCGGTGGTGCTGTTCTTGTAGACGGTGATGGCCGAGTCGAGCAAGCCCATGATATGCTGTCCGATGGCCCTGGCCGTGTCGCCCCGTTCAGCCTTGAAGTTGGCATGGTATTTGGGCAGCAGGTACAGCTGTATGTTGTCCAGCGACGGCTCCAGGCCGCGCTCGCCGATGGTCTGGTCCAGATAGCGGTAGTTGTCGGCAGCCTCACGGTAGCGACGTGCCACCACGAGGTAGTCGTTGGCATTGATGCGCCCGGTGGCAGTCCTGGCATATTGCGTCTTCTGGAACTCACGGTAGGCCTGTGCGGCCTCGGCGGGCTTGCCCAGCCCCTCCAAGGCCACGGCGCGCATGATTTCGATGCGGCCCTGGTATTCGTCGAAGTACTCGACACGGGCATCCTTGTACTGGCGGTACTTGTTCAGCAGCATCTCCGTGCGGTCTATCCAGTAGATGGACTCCTCATAGCGGCGCGTATTGATATACGCCATGCTGGTGTATACGGTGCCGAGCACCGCCTCCTGGAAGCCACGGCTGGTGGAGTCCGACTGCCAGCGGTTGGCATAGTGGCCGCGTGCCGTGAGGAAGCTCTTGTTGGCCTCTTCGTCCTGTCCGAGGTTCAGCTGGCAGCAGCCGATGTTGTTGAGCAGGATGGCGTAGTCGATGTCCGAGCCGATGCCCGACTTCTGCATCTTCTCAACGGCGGGCACGGCCACCTGCAAGGCACCCTCGTAGTCGCCCTTGATGAGCAGCAGCTCCGACAGCCGACGTGCCACCTTGTTGTAGCTCAGCTGGTCGGCATCGCTCTTGACCTCCTCCTTGATGGCCCGGCGGTAGCAGTTCTCGGCCAGCCGGTACTGGTTCTGGTGGTAGTACACCACGCCGCGCCAGCGGTTGGCGTTCAGCGGTGTGATGTCGCCCGTCAGCTCAAAGCTGTCCACCAGCTCCATCATGCGGTCGTAGTGCATGTGGGCTCCCTGGGCAAAGATGATGCTGTCGGTATGGCTGGCGTTCATGCTCATCCGCTTGCTGTTGTCGGAACACGACAACAGAAAGGCGGCAAACACCGCCATCACCAGGAGTATCGGATGCTTCTTGCTCATAAACATGTACTATTCGGCGACAAAGGTATACATTTTATGCGAACTGACCAAAAATGCGCGCTTCCTTTTAAGATTTCTTGTGCAATATGCCGTCCGTTTCACTCACTTATCAGCAAAATTATCATGTGCAAGGAAAAATACCCTGCTCATAACACCAAAATAATTACCGTATTTCCATTTTTTAACTTTTATTCTCATCATATTACGTAAATTTTACTTACCTTTGCAGCACTAACGAACTACAAGCAAACATTTACTAACGCGACAGCCCATGGCTACGAACCATTTGAAAGAGCGCACACGCATACTGGTGTCAGAGTTCTGTGCCGGTGACGACAAGGCTTTCGCCCAATTGTACGACCTTTACGTCAACATGCTGTTTAACTACGGCCTGAAGTTGACGCAAGACCATGAATTGCTGAAAGACAGCATTCACGACGTGTTCCTGAAGGTATACAACAAACGTGGCGACAAGAAAGCCATCAACAATCTTGGCTCCTACCTGATTATCTCGCTGAAGAACCGGCTGCTCGACGAGTTCCGCCGACAGACGTTCAGCGCCGAGGAACCTGCTGAGAGCTACGAGTACCGCCGGGCATCGGACGACGTGGAGCGCGACTACCTCAGCCAGGAGCACGAGGAGCTTCAGACAGCGCAAGTGGAACGGCTGATGCAGCACCTGACGCGTCGTCAGAGACAGGCCATCACGCTATACTACCTGGAACAGCTCAAGTACGAGGAGATCTGCAAGATTATGCAGATGAACTACCACTCGGTGCGCAACCTGATGCACCGCAGCATGCTGAGACTGCGCGAGGCGGCAATGTGAAATGCTGCCGCCATGTGATGACAAATAAAACAATGCTTCGTCTTAAAAGAAAAGGAGACGAAGCATTGACTTTTTCCAAGACAGCTATACATACACGCGTCGAAGACTTCCTGTGCGACGACGACTTCATCCGCTACGTGATGGATGCCAGCCCCGACGGACATTCCTATTGGGCCTCCTACCTCCATGCCGCTGCACCGATACGCAATGCGTACCTGAAGGCGTACGACATACTCACCCATCTGGACGACTGCGACGTGTTGCCGGCCGAGGAGGTGGCCAGGCTGAAGGAGCGGATCATGCACACGGTCAGGATGTCTGTAAACTAAACGCCTGTTCACACCCATGCACCACTCCCGCTTCCTGCCCGCTGCCACCCTACTATTAGCCCTGTTGCTGCTGACGGGCTGTCGGCAACAGCCACGGCACACGTTCACCCACGAGCTACTGTTGCCCATGACACCCATAAAGGATCAGGGCAAGAGCGAACTGTGCTGGGCATATGCCATGCTGGCCACCATCGAGACGGAGCACCTGTTGCGCGGCGACTCGGTGAACCTGTCAGCAGTATATGTCGGCCGTATGTTGCATCAAGTGCGCCAAGGAGAGCATGCCGAGCGGGCCATGGGGCAGACGCTGCTGAACATCATCGGCAGGAAGGGCATTGTTCCTTACGACGTGCTGCCCGACGATGCCGACGACGGCATGCCGACACCCAAGTGGGTGTTCATGCTCGGCGCACGCTATACGCCGCTGGAGTTTGCACACTCGGTATGCGCGCCTGACGAGTATGTCAGCCTGACGTGCGTACCCGACTCACCGTACAACAAACGGATAGTGGTGCCCATTCCCGACAACTGGGAAAACAACCGGCTGCTCAACGTGCCTATGGACACGTTGCGCAGCCGTGTTGACAGGGCTTTGCAGAACCGCCACCCAGTATGCTGGGAGAGCCGGGGACATGCTATGTGTATCGTCGGCATGGCTCGCGACGAGGAGCAGCGGTGCTACTATGTGATGAAGAACTCGTGGGGTACCGACGGACCCTACGACGGACTGGCGTATATGTCCGTCAGACGTATGTGGCACGACATGGCAGCTCTCTACATGACCCGCGAGGCCTTCGAGGGACGATAGCTTACTCTACGCCGTAGCCGTTCCAGATAGTTGTCCCGCTGGGTGCGGCAGACAACGTTGTCACTGTCGGCGTGGCTGTCGTGCAGATGGTCATCGAAGACCCCATATTGCTGTTCGATGGCACTTGGAAGGAGAATGCCGGTGTGCCGCCATTGTTCAGCGTATACCACTTGCCCTTCGTGTATGACACTGACTTGCTGGTCACACCAGTCAGGCTGCTGCTTCGCTCCAGTCCGCCGATGGCCACCACGTTGCCGCCAGTGATGTAGAGCTTGTAGCCGCCCTCGGTATTGGCATCGATGCCTACCTCCGGCTGTCGGGAAGATATGGCAAACACGTTACCACCCTTGATATAGAAGTTGCCGTTGGCATCCAGGCCGTCGTTGCCCGTGCTGTTAGCCATCACATAGCCACCGCTGATGGTGAAGTCACTGGCCGAGTTGATGGCATCGTCGCCAGACTCTGCATAGACGTAGCCGCCGCTAATCTCGATGGTGCTCTTCGACTCGATGGCCTCGTGGTTGGCAGACTTGGCCACGATAGTACCGCCCGTGATGACGATGCCGCCGGAGTAGGTATAGTTGGTCTTGTTGCCGCCACCGCCGGGCCAGCCGCCACCGCCGCCGCCAGGACCTCCGGGAGCGTATGCCTGGCTGGCACTGACTTCCGTTCTCGTACCTGCCTTGATGGCTTTGGGCGATGCCGTAATATTACTGCTGTACGTGTACTTTGAACCTGTGGCCGTGGCCGTGATGATACCGCCGTTGACGGTCAGGAAGTTGTCGGCCTTGATACACTTGCCGCCGCTGCCCGTGCTCTTCAGGGTCAGCGTACCGCCACTGATGGTGATGTCGTTGTCGGCCTTCAGTCCGGCACAGCCCTTGGCGTCGTTCTCATCGCTGTCGTAGGTGCCGTTGCCCGTCGTGGTCACGTCGATGGTGCCGTCGGTGATGACGATGTCGCCCTCGGCCTTCACACCCTTCGTGGCAGCCCCTGTGACGGTCACCGTCAGCGTACCGCCGTCGATATAGATGTTGCCGGTGTCCTCGTCCTCATGGTCCTCGGGAACGGCTGTCGACTCCGTGCCGTCGAGGTCACACTGGATGCCGTCGTCGCTCACGCCGCTGATGGTCACCGTGCCGCTCTTCATCCAGAAGTACTCGTTACAGCTGATGCCGTCGCCCACAGCCGACGTGATGTTCAGCGTCAGGTTCTTCACCGAGATGTAGTCGCCGCTCTTGATGGCGTGCTTCGTGTTGCCGGCTACGGTCAGCACACCCTTTCCCTGAAGCTGAATCTGTCCCTTGCTGTAGATGCAGCCTTTCTGCGAGCCGCCGGCACCGTCGGTCAGTGTGTTCTCAGTACCGTTCTTGGCACTGATCTGGATGCGCTTCGAGTTGGTGATATTGATGGCTGCACCGTTGGGGTTGGTCAGCGTCAGGCCGGCCAGCGACACGGTACACTTGTACGAGCCGCCGAGCGACAGCGAGCCGTCGGTCGTCGTGCCACTCAGCTGGTAGGTTATCTCATCACCGTCCACAGCGTCGGTATTCAGCTGTTCGATGGTGACATGAGCATCGCTAACCGTGGCGTTGACATACTGCGCCACGTTGCCTGCCACACTGACCGTGGCCGTCGTGCCGTCGTATGACACCTTCACCAGATTGTCTGTCACCTTCGTGTCGTCAACCTTCATCGTTACCTCGCTGAGGGTGAACTCCCTGCCCATGACGGTCAGCGTCGTTCCATTGTTGAACGTCATGTCGCCCGTCTGGGCAGAAGGAAACAGATAGGTGACGCCACCCTCTGTGATGCTCAGTGTCTGCGCCCCGGCTGCTACTGTCAGCAACAGGACGGAAAGAAGTGAATATATCTTTTTCATTTCACGTTCACTTTAAAGGTTCCTTGCTTCGTCTTGATGATATACACGCCCTTGTTGACGTTACCATTGACGTCAACATTCACACGGCGTCCGTTCAGGTCGTAGATGGCTGTGGCCTCGTTCAGGTCGGCAGTCATCACCTCGCTGATACCTGTCGTCGTCTCGTCGCCCGGCGAGAAGTACATCTTGTTGAGATTCGTGAGGGTGAACGACTGCTCACCGGCTGTCAGCGTAGTGCCGCTGACTGTCAGCGTCAGCGATGTCACATCGACGGAGACCTTCGTGCCATCCGTCATTTCAAAGGTGAGATAGGGGAAATCCGTTTTGGCTTGTACGGCCAGCACCCCTGTCAACGCCAGGAAGAATAATATTACTTTTTTCATATCACAGTAGTTTATTTATAAATAAATATCCGGTGCAAAGGTACGAAGAATCTGTAAACTACAGAAACTTTTTCAACCAAACGGGCGTTTTTATCAGCGAACGCCACCATTTGCTACTCGCCGAAGTCCAGACTCAGCTGACCGTCGCCCAGCATGTTGAACGTCTTGCGGTGATAGGGCGTGATGCCATACTGACGGATGGCGTCACGGTGCTTCTTGGTGGGGTAGCCCTTGTTCGACAGCCAGTCGTACTGCGGATACTCTTGTGCCAGTGTGTCCATATAGTCGTCGCGATAGGTCTTGGCAAGGATGCTGGCGGCGGCAATGGAGAGGTATTTGCCGTCGCCCTTGACGATGGTCGTGTGCGGAACCTGGACGGGAGGTTTCTGGACGGGGGAACCGTCCAGCACCTGATAATAGGGCTTGAAGCGGTTGCCATCGACGATGATGGCCTCAGGACGTACCGTCAGCTGGTCCAAGGCGCGGTGCATGGCCAGGATGGAGGCGTTGAGGATATTTATTCGGTCTATCTCCTCAGGGGTGACGACACCCACGGCCCACGCCACAGCGTCGCGCTGGATAATCTCGCGGAGTTGTTTGCGCCGCTTGTCGGTGAGCTGCTTCGAGTCGTTCAGCTCGTCGTTCTGATAGTCCTCGGCGAAGATGACGGCTGCGGCATACACGCTGCCTGCCAGACAGCCACGCCCAGCCTCGTCGCAGCCGGCCTCCACCTTGCCCGTATAATAATGACTTGCCAACATAGAACTATGAACTATGAACTGTGAACTATGAACTGAACTACATTTCCTCGTCGAGCCGGTTGGCCCACAGGTATTTCTTGGTCTCGCTGGCCGCCACACCGCTCAACAGCAGCAGGGCCACCAGGTTAGGAATGGCCATCAGCGCGTTCATGCAGTCGGCGATGTTCCAGATGATGTCGAGGTGGATGATGCTGCCAAAGAACAGGGCGACGATATAGAGGATGCGGTAGAAGCGGTTCGTGTGGCGGTGCTCGATGTAGTTGACGGCACTCTCGCCGTAATAGCTCCAGCCGAGGATGGTGCTGAAGGCGAATGTCAGGATGCCAAAGGCCAGCAGCGGTGCTCCGACGTAGGGAATCTTCGAGAAGGCCACCTTCGTCAGTGCGGCACCGTCGGCGTAGGTGATGTCGGGGTAGGCCAGGATGCTTGACACCAGCACCAGACCAGTCATGGCGCAGATGACCACCGTGTCCCAGAACGTTCCCGTGCTGCTGACCAACGCCTGCCGCACGGGGTTGCGCGTCTGTGCCGCAGCAGCCACGATGGGTGCGCTGCCCATACCGCTCTCGTTGGAGAAGAGGCCTCGTGCTATACCGTAGCGTGCCGCCATCATGACCGTGGCACCCACGAAGCCGCCACCTGCTGCCGACGGGTTGAAGGCCGACTGCACGATGAGCTGCACGGCGGGCCATACGTAGCTGCCGTTCATCAAGAGGATCACGATACACCCTATGACGTAGAGCACGGCCATGAAGGGTACCAGTACCGTGCAAACGCGGGCGATGGCCTTGACGCCGCCCAGGATGACACAGCCCGCCAGCACACAGACGAAGACGCCAACAATCCAGGTCGGTACGCCGAACGTCTCGCTGGCCAGCAGGGCTATTGAGTTGGCCTGCACGGTACAGCCGATGCCAAACGATGCCAGTGCCGTGAATATGGCGAAGAGCACCGCCAGCCATTTCATGTTCAGCCCACGCTCCAAGGCATACATCGGACCGCCGTAAGTATGGCCGTCCTCTCCCTTGATGCGGTACTTCACCGCCAGCAGTCCCTCGGCATACTTTGTCGACATGCCGAAGATGCCCGTCAGCCAGCACCACAGCACGGCACCCGGTCCGCCCAGTGCCACGGCCGTTGCCACGCCGACGATGTTACCCGTGCCGATGGTGGCTGCCAGTGCGGTGGCCAAGGCCCCGAACTGACTGACGTCACCGGCAGCATCCTTGTCGCGCTTCACCGACAGGCGGATGCCCGTCAGCAGCTTGCGTTGCGGTATGCGCAGTCGGAACGTGAGGAACACATGCGTCCCCAACAACAGGATAATCATCGGCCAGCCCCATAGCAGCGAACTGAGCAGTGAGAAAAAATCGTTTATCGTCTCCATCTCTTTTAGTCTTGTCCAAAGCATCCCGATAAGTCTTGCGGCCTACCGGGATGCAGTCATATAATAAAACTTTACATGTTTAGAAGTCCAGCTTGTCGAGCTCGTCGGTGAAGCCCTTCGGCTCGTTGTTCGGCTCATGGTACTCCTCGTTGCGCTCACGACGCTCGCCACGCTCCGGACGGGGGCGGCGCTCGCCACGGTCGCCACGCTCAGGGCGGGGACGGCGGTCACCACGGTCGCCACGCTCAGGGCGGTCGCCACGCTCACGGCGGGCAGGACGCTCCTGGTAGCCCTCGGGCTTCTCGATCAGCACGCGGTGCGAGAGCTTGAACTTACCTGTCTTCGGGTCAATCTCCAGCAGCTTGACGGTAATCTTGTCACCCTCCTTGATGCCGGCCTCCTCGACAGTCTCGAGGCGCTTCCAGTCAATCTCGCTGATGTGCAGCAGTCCGTCCTTGCCGGGCATGAACTCGACGAAGCAGCCGTAAGGCATGATCGAGCGGACGGTACCCTCGTACACCTCGCCCACCTCGGGGATGGCCACGATGGCACGGATCTTGGCAATGGCAGCGTCGATACTGGCCTTGTCGGGAGCACTGACCTGTACCTTGCCCACACCGTCCTCTTCGTCGATGGTGATGGTGGCACCGGTGTCCTCCTGCATCTGCTGGATAATCTTTCCGCCCGGGCCAATGACGGCACCGATGAACTCCTTCGGAATCTCGAAGGCCTCGATGCGCGGAACCTGCGGCTTCAGCTCGGCACGCGGCTCGGCGATGGTGTCGGTGATGCAGTTCAGTATGTGCTCACGACCAGCCTTGGCCTGCATGAGAGCCTTCTCCAGGATGTCGAACGACAGACCGTCGCACTTGATGTCCATCTGGGTGGCTGTCAGACCGTCGCGTGTACCGGTGGTCTTGAAGTCCATGTCGCCCAAGTGGTCCTCGTCGCCAAGGATGTCGCTCAACACAGCGTATTTGTCCTCACCGGGATTCTTGATGAGACCCATAGCGATACCCGATACGGGCTTCTTCATGGGAACACCAGCGTCCATCAGGGCCAGCGTACCGGCACAGACGGTAGCCATACTTGAGGAGCCGTTCGACTCCATAATCTGGCTCACCACACGGACGGTGTAGGGGAAGTCGGCAGGAATCATTTCCTTCAGACCGCGCCATGCCAGGTGGCCGTGACCTATCTCACGACGGCCTACGCCGCGCTGGGCCTTGGCCTCACCCGTGCAGAACGGGGGGAAGTTATAGTGCAGCAGGAAACGCATGTAGCTCTTGTCGAGCACGTCGTCCACCAGCTTTTCGTCGAGCTTGGTACCCAGGGTGACAGTAGTCAGCGACTGCGTCTCGCCACGGGTGAAGATAGAGCTTCCGTGAGGCATGGGCAGCGGAGAAACCTCGCACCAGATGGGGCGGATCTCGTCAGTCTTACGACCGTCCAGACGGATGCCCTCATCAAGGATGCAGCGGCGCATGGCGTCGCGCTCCACGTCGTGGTAGTAGCGGTCCATCATGGCGTCGTAGTCCTCCTTGGAGATGGCCAGGGTTTCTGGATTCTCCGGAGTTTCCGGAAGTTCTGCGAAGAACTTCTCCTTGAAGTCGGCCAGCAGCTTCTCGAAAGCCTCGGCACGGGCATGCTTCTCAAGGGCCTGCTTGGTGATGTCGTAGGCGGGCTGGTACAGCTCCTTGTTCATACGCTCGCGCAGTGCCTCGTCGTTGATCTCATGGTCGTACTCGCGCTTCACGTCCTTGCCCAGCTCCTTGCTCAGCTCAAGCTGCAGCTCGCACATGGGCTTGATGGCATCCATAGCGGCTTTCAAGGCACCGAGCAGATCCTGCTCGCTGACCTCCTTCATCTCGCCTTCCACCATCATGATGTTCTCGGCGGATGCACCGACCATGATGTCCATGTCGGCCTCCTTCATCTGCTCGAAGGTGGGGTCGATGACGTACTCGCCATTGACACGGGCCACACGCACCTCAGAGATGGGACACTCGAAGGGAATATCTGAACATGCCAGCGCGGCCGATGCAGCAAAACCTGCCAAGGCATCGGGCTGGTCGACCCCATCGGCCGAGAACAGCATCACGTTGACAAAAACTTCTGCGTGATAGTTGGAGGGGAACAGCGGACGGAGCACACGGTCAACCAGACGGCTCGTCAGAATCTCATTGTCAGAGGCCTTACCCTCGCGCTTGGTGAAACCGCCGGGAAAGCGGCCTGCGGCGGCATACTGCTCTCTGTAGTCAACCTGCAGAGGCATGAAATCGGTTCCGGGAACTGCATCTTTTGCGGCACAAACAGTAGCCAGCAGCACGGTGTTGTTCATGCGGAGCATGACGCTGCCGTCGGCCTGCTTTGCCACTTTCCCGGTCTCAATTGTGATGGTTCTTCCATCAGGCAATTGAATGGACTTTGTAATTACGTTCATCTTGTTTTAAAACATCTAAAAAATAAAAAATCTTGCAATCGTTTGCAAAACGGCTGCAAAGGTACACATTATTTATATAAAAGGGCGTATAAATGACAAATAATTATTGTTTTTTATGAATTCGCATGCCTCTGATTACAAATAATATGTGTATTTTTGCACCATGAAACACGCGCTGCTGCTGCTATTCTCTCTCTTGCTTGTCACAAGTCACGCCCAGTCGCCACACGATGACTGGCAGGAGATGTTGCGTCAGTGGATGACGGCCGAGGACGTGGAGGAGAGCTACAGCGAGGAGACCATGCAACTGTTGGAGGAGCGCGCCATCACGAAAACCAACCTGAACCAGACAAGCCGCGAACAGCTGGAGGAGCTGCCGTTCTTGACGGCACGATAGGTGGAGGACATCATGGAGTATATCGACCGCTATCGCCCCATGCGCTCGCTCAGTGAACTGCAGATGATCAAGTCGCTGGACTATGACACGCGGCGACTGCTGGGATGCTTCGTCTTCGTCGGCGAGGAGAAAGCCAAGAGTCAGTGGCCGAAACTGCGCGACGTGATGAAGTACGGCAAACACACGCTGTCGGCGACGGCCAAGTTGCCGATGTACGACCGCAAGGGCGACCGCAACGGCTATCTCGGCTACAAATACCGCCACGACCTGCGCTACCAGTTTACCTACGGCGACCGCGTCAAGGCGGGCATCACTGGTGCGCAGGATGCCGGCGAGCCGTTCTTCAGCAACAGGAACAGCATGGGCTACGACCACTACAGCTACTACCTGCAGCTGCGCAAGATGGGGCGGCTGGAGGAGCTGAACATCGGCAAATACCGTGTGCAGATGGGCATGGGACTGGTCATGAACACCGGCTTCAGCCTCGGCAAGCTGACCACCCTGCAGTCTATGGGCCGTGGCAGCCACATGCTGACGGCCCACACCTCACGGTCGTCGTCCGGCTACCTGCAAGGGGCTGCCGCCACCCTACGCCTGTCGCCCCGCTGGCGTGTCACGCTGTTTGCTTCCTATCAAGCCCTCGACGCCACGCTGAACGACAACGGCACGGCACGCACACTGGTGACAGACGGCTACCACCGCACACCCACGGAGATGGGCAAGAAGCACAACACCCACGAGACGGATGCCGGCGTGAGCATCGGCTGGCGTCCCCGCCTGCGTAACGCTTCCGCACATGTCGGCCTCAACGCCGTCTACACCCATTTCGACCGTCGGCTGTCACCGCTGAAGAGCAACAGCAACTACCGCCGCTATGCCGCCGAGGGCAACGGATTCCTGAATGTCAGTCTGGACTACGGCTACAACCGGGCAGGGCTCGCCGTGAGCGGTGAGACGGCCGTCAACCGTGACGGTGCCTTGGCAGCCATACATACCGTCAGCTTCCGGCTGACCGACCGGCTGACGCTGGTGGCCCTGCACCGCTACTACGACAAGCGGTACACTGCCCTGCACGCCCGCAGCTTCAGCGAGGGCAGCAGTGTGCAGAACGAGCACGGCATATACCTTGGTGCCACGTGGCATCCCTCCGCCCGATGGACACTGCTGGGCTATACCGACTACGCACACTTCGCCTGGAAGCGATACCTGGTGTCGTCGGCCAGTGATGCGTTCGACGCACTACTCTCTGCACGTTATACACGTAACAGCTGGACGGTGGAAGGACGCTACCGGCTGCACATCCGCCAGCACGACAATAGCGACAAGACACTGGTGGAAAACCGCCCCGAACACCGTCTGCGCCTGCGGGCCTCATGGGACGTGACACCCCGTCTGACACTACAGACACAGGCCGATGCCACCGACGTGTTTGCCAACCAGCGGCACAGCCGTGGCATCATGGTCAGCCAGCGTGCCACATGGCGGTGGCGCTTTCTGCAGATTGACGGACAGGTAGGATGGTTCCACACCGACAACTACGACTCACGCCTCTACCAATATGAGCGTTCGGTGGCCCACGACTTCTCGTTTCCCATGTACTACGGCCACGGCCTGCGCTACTCACTGCTGGCACATGCCACGCTGGGGCGTCACCTGTCGCTGGGCCTCAAGGCTGGTACCACAAGCTATTTTGACCGCAGCATCATTGGCAGCGGACTACAGCAGGTCAACCACTCGTCGATGACCGACGTCATGGTACAGGCCAGTTACAAATTTTGACAAAGGAGACAGCTGGTCAGACGAAGTCGTCGCCGTAGCGCAACTGCACCTCATTGACATACTTGCGCACCATGGCCGACGAGTCGCCCTTCTTGCAGATCAGCAGCACGTTGTCTTTCTCGGCGATGATGTAGCCGTCGAGCCCGCTGATGACGCCCAGCCGACCCTTGGGCAGACAGACAATGTTGTTACGCGCGTCGTCCAGCATCACCTCCGAGTCGAGCACCACGTTGTCGCCCTCGCCGCGCTGCATGCACTCGTAGATGGCATGCCACGTGCCGAGGTCTGCCCACCCGAAGTCACACTTCATGACATACACCTGATGGCCCTGCTCCAGAATGGCACGGTCCAGCGGCAGGTTCGGGTAGCGCGGATAGTTCTGTGCCACATACTCCAGCTCCTCCGGGTACGTATAATGGGGTTTCTCGAACTTCAGGTTGTGCAGCACGCTGGGGAAGATGCTCTCGAAGGTGTTGGTCAGATGGCGCGAGTTGGAGATGAAGATACCCGTGTTCCAGTAGAACTCGCCGCTCTCCATGAACATCCTGGCAAACTCACGCTCGGGCTTCTCGGTGAACGACTTCACATAGTACACGTCCTGCTTGCAGCTCTGTTCGCCCAGCTGGATGTAGCCGTAGCCAGGCTCGGGGCGCGTCGGCTTGACACCTAATGCCAGCAGCACATTATGCTCGCTGACATAGCTGATGCCCGTCGCCAGACTGTTCAGGAACGACTCCTCGTTCAGCACCATCTGGTCAGACGGTGTCACCACGATGTTCGCGTCAGGATTCTCACGCTTGATGCGCATGTTGGCCCACGCCACACTCGGTGCCGTGTTGCGGTGTACCGGCTCCATCAGTATGTGCTGCTCGTCGACATCCGGCAGCTGTTCATGAACCAGCGGCAGATATTCCTTACACGTACATAAATAGATATGTTGCTTTGGCATGACCTTCGTAAAGCGATCGAAGGTACTCTGCAGTTGTGTGCGCCCCGTACCAAAGAAATCGATAAACTGTTTCGGATATTTCTCCCGGCTGCAAGGCCATAGGCGTCGCCCGCGTCCACCGGCTAATATCACACAATAGTTGCTCTCTTTTGTTTCATTCATGACAGTTAGATTTGTATTTCGACGACTAAGGTACGAATAATTTTTTTACAAAACAAGAAAATCGCTTCTTTTTATATTATTTTCATATATCATAGCATTTCTTCTACAACTTTTACCACCTGTTTCAGCCCATATCGAAGGTACTTTCGTACCCTTGACGCTACGCATCGAAGGTACTTTCACTCGAAAAAGCAAAAAAAACAAGAATTTTTTTGGTTTTTTCCTCGCTTATTCGTACCTTTGCACCGCTTTTGAGCCCAGATGGCGGAATCGGTAGACGCGCTGGTCTCAAACACCAGTGGGGCAACCCATCCCGGTTCGAGCCCGGGTCTGGGTACAAGGCTTAAAAAGCAGAGAGTGCTGTAACACAACAAGTTACGGCACTCTTTAATTTAAAACCTCGTAAAAATCTCGAAAAAAATGCCCTAAGCGTAGGGAAGCGGTCAATATTTGGTGGTTTCGGATGTTTTCCCTACCTTTGTACCTTTGAAAAAAGCAAGTGAATAATTTGCAAACCATTTGACGGATTCAGAAGAAATTATTACCTTTGCAGCAGACATATCGGATAAACGAAAACAAATGGATACAAAACAGATTCTTACATTCCTGAGACAGTTGGCGGCGAATAACGACCGCCAGTGGTTTCAGGCACACAAGGCGGCATACGACGCTGCCCGGAAGAACTTCGAGGAAGGGGTGGCCAAGGCCATCGGACGTATAGCGGACTTCGACCCGTCGATAGCCCATATCACGGTGAAGGATGCCACGTACCGGTTCTACAGAGACACCCGCTTCTCGCCAGACAAGTCGCCCTACAAGCGTCACTTCGGTGCCTACATCGCCGCCCACGGCAAGAAGGCACTGCACGGAGGGTATTACCTGCACCTGGAGCCAGGCCAGTGTCTGGTGGCGTGTGGCAACTACTGGCTGCCTACGAACATCCTGACGGCGTGTCGCAACGAGCTGATGGCCAACGAGGAAGAGTGGCTGCGCTGTGTGGAGAGCAAGGAGTTTCTGCGCTATTTCGGAGCACCCGTGACGGCAGGGTGGGAGAGTGAGCAGGGCTTCGGACAGGAACGCCTGAAGACATGTCCGTCGGGATTTCCCCGCGACTATCAGCATGTCAAATATCTGCAAATGAAGGACTACTGCTGCTGGCACCGCGTCGCTGACGACTTCTACGAGGGTGACGGCTGGCTGGACAGCATCGAGCGGATGTTCAAGGCCGCCAAGCCCATGATGGACTTCATGAATGCCGTCATCGACGACTACGAATAAGGACCCGCTTGTTCATTTACTATTTGACGATTTACTATTTACGATTTATTTACGATTCGATGATTGGATTATTTTACCGGCAGTCGATGGCCATGATACTTCTTTGCCAGATGTTTACTATGACCGTGTCGGCACAGAAGAACACTGACCAGCAGAAGCGTGACAAGTATGAGTTTGCGCGCAACCTGCCAGTCTATGCCGACTCGCTGATTGCCGACCTCACCTACCCCTTGGCTTGGGGGCATAGCGACATCAAGAACTTTAGGAAGTGGAAACGGGTGGCCCGCCAGAAAGTGTTCGACTGTATGCTGGCACCGCCACCGGCACCAGCCGACGGCTACGACGTGAAGGTGCTCTACGAGGAGCAGCGCGACGGCTACAAGGCACGCAAGATAGAACTCCGACTGTCGAGATACTACACCGTGCCAGCATACGTGCTGATTCCCGATGGACGTGGGCCGTTCCCCGCCGTCAACGCCCTGCACGACCATGGCGCACACATGTTTATCGGCAAGGAGAAAATGATACGCCCCCTGGCCTGCGAGGACTCGACGGTGATCAAGGATGCCGAGGCGTGGTCGGCAGGCTACGAGGGCCAGTTCTTTGGCGACTATCTGGCACGTCACGGCTACGTGGTGTTCTCTGCCGACGCCCCTATGTGGGGAGAGCGCGGGCAGAAGGAAGGCGCCCGTCGCGACCGCTACGACATGATAGCTGGCAACATGATGATGTACGGCATCGATCTAAGCGCTTATATGACCTACGACGACATAGCCGGTACAGAATACCTGGCCTCGATGCCTGAAGTGGATGCAGGGCGTATCGGCTGCACGGGATGGTCGATGGGAGCCTACCGTGCGTGGATGCTGTCAGCCCTGAGCGACCGCATCGCTGCAGGAGCCGCCGTATGCTGGATGGTGACCACCGACGAGCAGATGTCGTTTAAGTACAGCCGTACGGAGAATGGCGGTTTTGCCAATTGCTATCCTGGCCTGCGCCGCTGGCTGGACTATCCGCATGTCGCCAGCATTGCCTGTCCGAAGCCGATGCTCTTCATCAACGGCTCACAGGACAAGCTCTTCCCTGTGCCGGGCGTGGAGAAAGCATTCAGCACCATGCACGACACATGGAACAGCCAGCATGCCGGCGACCTGCTTGAGACCGAGCTGTGGGACATGCCCCACAGTTGTGTCAAGAAGGCGCAACAGCGCGTGCTCGACTTCTTTGACAAACACCTGCGGTGAGAGGGAAGTATCACGTCGTCGGCATTTACACGGCAGCATCGTCTCAAGTCGCCCAGTTCCACACAGTCTGCAGCCCTCAAGTTGTTGGAAGACGACCTCATCACGCGCAACGAGAAGGTGTACAGCATAGCCGACCCGCTAATGGTACTGTGGATGGATCGGAACATGCCATAACAGTCGTGTGAGTGGCCCACTCAGCTCCGTAACTAGGCCACTCAGCTCCGTGAGTGGCCCACTCAGCATCAAATTCTCGAGAGAATTCATCCGAAGTGGCCTCGTTACATTTCTCATTTCCCATTTCTCATTCCTCATTTCTCATTTCTCATTTCGCGCGCTCGCGCGCGTATAGTTGTCTTTTCCACTTTTTACCCCACACTTCCCACACTTCCCACACCTGAACTTTGTCTCATGTAACATGCGTCAGGTGTGGGAAGTGAGGGAAGTGTGGGGTCATTTTGCCTTTTCCCTACTAACGCGCGCGCGTATGATGGCAAAACAGAAAAAACATGTGTCCTACCCGTCCACAACCAGTTT
>JAEEGG010012855.1_pt1 | contig 17980 bp, 15 predicted proteins | sample 9134161 | NCBI WGS metagenome assembly JAEEGG01 (sample SAMN16246543, study PRJNA631951) | gut metagenome | biome: gut microbiome; feature: rumen; material: CR-attached | host: Bos | place: Iran: Karaj | collected 2018-10 | reverse complement strand
GTTTATCGGATTGATAAATGGTGACAGGTCATTGATCTTATATAAAGAAGAAAACAGAAAACGGAAGTCAATCGGCTTCCGTTTTTCGTCTGGTTCTTGAAATAATCGTCAAGATCACAGGCCCAGATCACGTGAGTCGTTGGGTATCAGAGCAGATTGTTGGCTTTCATCCAACGCCTGCCCTTCGGAGTGAGGCAGTAAATCAGGAAGATAACACCTGGCACTCCAACCATAATCGCACCTAAAATAACTCCCATAGTTACTTATCCTTTCTTTTACTTGTTAATATTAAACCGATTGTAAGTGAAACGACAACGATAAACATTCCTATGACATAGAGTATCGACTTATCATTCATGTCATTGAAGAGTGAAGTGATAATCACGCCTGTAAATACGTACTTCGCCACGTCTATCAGGAAATCGGCAAACTTCTCCTGTCGCTGGTTCACCTTCGGTGTCTGATCCACCGTATTTGCCGCCACCAACTGTCTGTTTGCACGCGGCTTTGACTTCTCACGTCTCGTACTCATCGTCAAAGGTAGATAAAAGATTCGACACTCACAAGCTTTTTGCACGAAAACTTGCATTTTTGACATAATTTCTGTTTCATGTCACAGCGGGGTCAGGATATAATGTGACATACCCCGGTAGATGGAAAACGGAAGTCAAATCGGCTTCCGTTTTTTCATCTGGTTTTTGAAATTAATGAGCGAGGATGGGGCCTAAACCTGCCAGGCCTCTTTTCTATTCTCTATTTACTGGCTCTGGGTGAAAGGCTATGATAAGTTTCCTTGCCGCCAGTACCAGTTGCGAAGATGATGGTATCAATAAAATATAGGCGGCCATTGTCATCAATAAGAACATTGCCATCCACCGCATCAAAGATGTCGTGTTGATCGTTGGTATAGTATCCACCATCATCCTCTGCGTGAAATCCGAGACGGACAAACTCGTCGTGAATATCCTGCTCTGTGGCCAGACGGGCTTCGGCAATAAACGGTTGTACCAAAACAGCACAAACATGCCCTTCTCTGTTTTCAGCGAAACCGAGCATCTGATAAGCGCAGTCTGGAAAGTATTTGTTATGTGCTATTATTCGTTCAAAGAAAGGTGTGAGGTTGTCATCAGAATATCGGAAATCATTCAACTTTATGATTTCAGTACCATTTATCGATAAATACACTTCGTTTTCTGAACCACGATCGAAGAAATCGCCAAATTGGCTATTGTCATCAAACCAACAACCCTGTTCTTGGGCCCACTTCTTCAGTCTTACCAATTGGACAGATTTGCAAGCCGTTGTTCCCGCAAGAGCTTCAATCTCTTTAAGGACTCGGTACGCGAAAGTGGATGCGCTTTCCAGTATGCCACCTTCGCTAATTTCTCGGCGTTCATCCGTTTGTGGTATTCGTTCAGTTTTATCTCCATTCATTATTGATTTATTAATTCGGTGCAAAGATAACTCAAATATCTTAATCTTCCAAATTATTCTCGTTTTTTTTCAGTTTTTCGGGCCACGGCGAGGTCATGATACACCTGTGCGGTGCTGCTCATCGTGAGCAGTATCGTATTAGTGGCGTATCAAGTGGTCGAGATCGACGATGTGGCTGGCGGACTGCTCTATTATGTGGCGCAGTCATTCCTGCTGGCCGGCTCGACTGATCGTGGGACCGATCATCATCAATTCTGGCTTCCGTAATGAGGCTGTCAATCGCAGGGTGGGTGGAGTGGCGAACTCGCAGCACCTTATAGGTCAGGCAGCCGACATCCGACCTCGTGACCCTTCGCAGTTCTGGCATCTCGTTGAATTCCTGAAGATCTGCGAACAAACCGACCAGCTGCTCACCGGTTCCGGCTGGCTTCACATCTCCTGGAATCCCTTCGCCGCTCCCCGCCACTACATCCGCATCGGCTACTACAAGTAAAAGGGCGCAGAAGTACCTGAAAGGCCACGGGTAGGCGCTTCAGCGGGAATCCCCTTTTCGTCTAAATGTCACAAAGTATCCTGACCCCGATGTGACATTTATTTCGATTGCAGAATTGCTGTCCAGCCTCCTCCGCTGCTCAGATGAATGTGGAGGGTACTATCTTTGCTGACCGTTTGCTGAATATGCTTATAGTCAGTCGCATCCTTCAGGGCATTCATGCCATCGGCAAAGATGTCAGCTTCGTACGTACCGGTGTCGAGAAAACTCAGATTGATGGTCAGATCACGTGGAGTCCAATCTGTCATAGCGGCCAGATACCAAGTTGTCCCCTTTCGGCGGGCAATAACTGTGTATTCACCGAGTACACCGTCAAGGGCAATGGTCTCATCGAAGGTGGTGGGTATCCGAGCAATAAAGTCTGTACACTCCTGATTCTGCATATATTTCGTCGGACTGTCGGCTAACATCTGCAGCGGCGCCTCGAAAGTAGTGTACATGGCCATCTGATGAACACGGGTTCCCTGACTCATTGGGTGGTCGTTGTTGCCGAAGAAGTTATCCTTCATGGCGTTGGTCATGGCTCCGGGCGTATAATCCATCGGTCCCGCCAGCATGCGCAGATAAGGAGCCGTCACATCGTAGCGGGGCTGGTTGTGCAATGGTCCGTCACCCACTCTCGGTTCCCACTTTGAGTTTTCTAATCCCTTCACACCCTCGAAATTGAGAATATTGGGATAAGCACGTTGGATACCAAAGGGTTTCAGACCGTGGTAATCGAGGTGAAGATGATACTTGGCGGCACTCTCCGCTATCTTGTAGGCAGATGCGATGGCCTGCTGGTCATCACGGTCGAAGAAGTCGACCTTAAAGCCTTTAATGCCCATATCGGCATAATGCTTCATTACGGCATCGGTGACAGAAATGTCATTCAGGGGATTATTGCCGATGAGGTTCCGCCAACTGCTCCATAGGATGATGCCCACGCCTTTCTCCTTTCCGTGAGCAATCAGCCGCTTCAGGTCGATATCAGGGTTCAAGTCTTCCGTCAGCGATTCCTGACCACTCCAACCTTCATCGATAATGATATATTCAATCTTGTTCTTGGAAGCGAAGTCGATATAGTAGAGATAGGTGTCGGTATTCATGCCTGATTTAAAGTCGACGCCCGTAATGTTCGTATTGTTCCACCAGTCCCAGGCCACTTTGCCAGGCTTGATCCACGAGGTATCCTTGATGCGGCATTCCGGTGCCAGACGCTGGGCCATATCGCAGTTCAGAATGTCGGCATCTCTCTCCGTAATAACGACGGCTCGCCAAGGGAGTGTACGCTTGTTGTCTAACTTCGCAAGATAGTTGGATCGCTTCGTAGGCACAAGGTTCAGACGGTCAAAGCCGCCTATCTCCTGCTCCTTCGGGTAAGGCGCAAACTCAGCCTGCAGCACGCTTCTGCCAATTCTTTTCAGATACATTCCCGGGTAGTCCTCCACGCCGGCATCCATCACAATGGCCTTCATCCCTCCAGGCAAGCTAACGGCTAAGGGTGTGATGGCCAGCGAGTCGTCGGACATCTGGGACAACAGCTGTTCGTCGTAGTAAGACTCGAAACTATAGCAATAGCGTTCTCCGCCACGATTGTCGTTCACATAAGGGACAAAGGCGGGGTAGTCGTCGGCAAAGTGGAACTTAGCCGTCTCGCTGGTTACCTCCGACATAATATTCCGGTCAAGCAGGAAACGGTAGGCCGCACCATCGTTGTAAACGCGGAACTCTACGCTGATGCCGTTCTTGAATGATACGGTCATGCTGTTGTACTCGTCCTTGACTACCGATTTCTTATAGAAAGGTGTGGCAAACTGCGTCCTCACCTGCCGGCGATTGGTAACCTTGCCCAATCCGCCTTTTGTAAAGACATCGAAGACATCATCTATCAAGATATTGATTTCGGAACGCTCCAACACCGGCACGCCATTGTGCGTCATACTCCAATGCAACCATCTGTAATTAAGAGTCTGGACCTTAACCTGTGTCTTTTTATCGGGAGATTCTATCTTCCAGAGTTTCCCCCAGCTAAACGCTTGTACGCTTGTGCTCACCATCATCAGGAGCACAACCACGAAACCGAGTTTGATTGTCTTCATTTTTTTTCCGATGTGAGTTACTAAATATCCAGGGCAGCGTGATAGGCCTCGTAGATGGCCTTGGTGATGTTGGCGGGACGGACGCAGTCGCCTACCTCACGGACGAACGGGGCGCAACTGCGGAGGGCATCGACATCGGCACGGTTGGCACGCTGGCCAAGGGCGCAGATGACTGTCTTGCCAGGAACAAGCACCTCCTGACCGTCCTTATCCTTGCAGATGACGCCATCGGCAGTAATCTTCTGACCCGTATATTCGGGATGAACCACGAGTTCGCTGACGGTCACGGCAGCAGCACCACCCTTGGCACGAAGTTCATAGAAACCTTGCGTGCGGGGGCCAGGACAGCAGTCGGCGGTAATGTCGGTCGCACCCATTGGTGCGGAGAAGATACGATTACGGAAAGTCACTTTGCCCAACTGGATAGGGCTTGTCAGATGGGGGTATTTGCTATTATTCATAAATGTAATTTTGTTATAAGTCACGCGTGAGCATCAGGCGATAGTCCACAGGACTCATGCCAATGGCTTCCTGGATACGGCGCTGCAGGGTACGGACATTCGAGAAGCCTGCCTCCTCGGCCACAACGGCGATGGTATAGTTAGGTTTTTCACGCAACAGACGCAGGGCCTCTAAGGTACGCAGGTTGTCGATATAGGCATCCGGCGTGCGGTGGATGGTCTGCTGCCGGAACAACCTGTTCAGACGTTCCTGACTGACATCCAACAACTCAGCCAGTTGTTTGGTATTGAAGTCGGGTTTCAGGTGTGGACGGTCTTTTTCCAACCGCAGTTCGATGATGGCCATCAACTGCCCATCGTCCTTCAGGTCGGCATTCCGCTGACGTTCTATATTGCCTTGCATGATCTCCCGTGCCACCTGGGTACGGCGACGCAGCTCCACATCCCATTCCAAACGCTCCGACAGGTCGAGGTTACGACTCACCATGCGCACCAGCTCGTCCTTCAGCCGCTCTACCTCCTTCTTCAGGAACGCATTCTCCTCCTGAAGTTGTTTAAGATCTTCCTTAGCCATAACTCTCAATTCTCAACTTTCAACTCTCAACTAAGAAAAGCTGCAGAAACCCGCTCAGTTCAAACACCTCTTTCACATCCTCCTTTAAACCCTTCAGCGTAGCCGTACGGCCGTTGGCACGGGTATGCTTATACACATTGAGCAGGATGCGGAGTCCGCTACTGGAGATATAATCCAGTTCTGTACAGTCGAGAACGACATCACAATCGTCACGCTCGAAAACGGGTGCAAGGTCACGCTCAGCCTGCGAGCTGGCCACATTATCGAGGTCACCACTCAAAGCAGCAACCAACTTTCCTTCCTGTTCGTTAATCGCAATGTTCAACATAACTATTCACTTTTCACTATTCACTATTCACTTTTTTCCGTAGGACAAGAATATTGTGTCCGTCCTTACGGCAGTATTCCAGTCCGTCGGTCATCTTGTGGAGCAGCATGATACCCATACCACCGGGCAGCCGCTGATCGGGCGGTATACTCAGGTCGGTGGTCGACTCCTGGGTGGCGTCGAAGGGCTGTCCGTCGTCGTCGATGGTCAGCACCAACTGCCCGTCTTCCACATGAGCCCGCAACATGATGGCAGTCGCCCCGCCATAGTTGATGACATTCGCTACCGACTCCTCTACGGCCAACCGCAACCGTTTGGTTTCCTTATCACTAATCCCCGCCTGTCGGGCTACCTCTTTGACGAAAGGTTCCAACCGCCCGATGTCATCCATCGAGGACTGAAGGATCAGGGTTCTTTCACCCTGACTCTGCCAACGGATGGCCAACAGGGTGATGTCGTCGCTCTGCTTGGCACCATCGACATGCCGGCGCACCTCGCTCTCCATGAGTTCTATTAAGTGCCGAGCCGTATCGTCTGCCCGCAGGCCCTGTGCCAATTGCTGCACGTGTTTCCTGCCCAGCTGCTGTTTCTCGGCATTCTTGGCCTCGCTCAGACCGTCGGTATAGAGGAACAGCATGTCGCCATCGTTCAACTGAGCCTGCTGACCCTCATAGTCCCATTCCGTCAGCGCGCCGACAGGCAGATTAGGCTTCACGGGCAACGGCTGTCCCGAAACGAGGGGAGCCTCATGACCCGCATTACAATAGTCGAGATGACCCGTCTGCAGGTCGAGGATGCCCACGAACAACGTCACGAAATAGCCCGCCGTCGACTCCTCGCTGAGGTTGCGGTTCATAGTCGTCACCAACTCTGCCGCACTATCGGCACGACGCGTCTCACTACGGAACATCGCGCGCATCACGGCCATCATCAATGCCGCCGCCATACCCTTGCCGCTGACATCGCCGATACAGAAGAACAGACGGTTGTCACGCAGATAATAGTCATACAGGTCGCCACCCACATCGAGCGCCGGCGTCTCCGAAGCATACAAGTCGATTCCCAAGTTCCCGAATTTCGAAGGCGGGGGCATGGTGGGCAGCATGGCCATCTGTATGTCGTGGGCTATCTTCAGCTCGCGTTCGAGGGCTGCCTGCTGGGCGGTCACCGGACTGGTAATCTCTTTGATCATGTGACGGCAGATGAAATAGATGGCCAACAATCCCAAGAGCACCGTCAGCAGGATGATGGTATTCAGCATCCGTCCATTATGCATAATCACTTCCCTTGGCACCACGATGGCGATGATCCAATTCATGTGTTTCACCGTACGATAGTAGATCCACGAGGGCACACCGTCGATCTCCACCATCGCCGACCCTTTCTCACCCCTTATCATTTGGGCCACCACCTTATCGTCAATCTTATTGGTGGTCAGCTTGGCCTCATCGTAGAAGTTGGCATTGAGGATGCGCTTCTGATCGGGGTGAATGATATAGGTGCCACGATGGTTGATCACAAAGTTATAGGAATGACGGTTGTGTCCCTGCTCATATTTCTGACTCATCTCCGTGATGTCATCCATCATCTCGTCTCTCAGGAATTCGAGCGACATGTCAGAACAGAGCATGGCCACCACACGCCCCTTCTTGTTGTGAATGGGCACGGAATAGGTAATCACCTGACGCGGCACGTCGGTATTGGGAGAAAGGGGGTACTCGTTATACACATTCGACCAGCTGGCCGTGTCCAAAGCCAGTCCCCTGACGAGCCAGTCTCTTTCCGGATAGACGCTATAGGTACTGTCAATCCTGCCCACAAAGATGGAACCGTCATGATTCTCGTAGGCATACAGTCCGAAGCAACGTTGCTTGTCGGGGAAGTAGCTCGGGATATAAAGCAGTCCGCAACGGCTGATGGATTTGATAGAACGTGTAATATGCTCCACCTTGGCGGAAATCTGGTCGGGATCATTCAGGTTCTGCTCCATGTCTTTTACATGACTCTCCGTTGCCACCGTCACGGTCTCCAACCTGCGACGGAACTCCTCGTGGTCTCTCAGCAAGACACCCTCATAACGCTCCTGGGCTTCCTGAAGCATATAACTCTTCACGGTGAAATAGGTAAAACCGGCGATGATAGCCATCATCACCAGTACCACCGCCATAATGCGGTATGTAAGCCGTTTCGCCAGAGAGTATGCCATGCCTTTAGTGATTCAATGGTGCAAAGATACGATTTTTAATTGAAAAAAGACAACTATTCACTTCTTTTTATTAACTTTGCAGCGAGATTTACTGAACAACTATGGCGAAAGAAGACAAAAATACCAATAACAGCCATCCAAACCGGCTGGAATCGCCCAATCAGCTGAAGGACTATGTCCGGGTGACGTCGGTGTCGCCTCTGCTCATCGGCTGCACCATCTTATTACTGTTGGGTGCTTTTGTGGCATGGGGCATTTTCGGCACGGTAACCGACCACGTGGAATACAGCGGACTCATCTTCCCCCATCACGGCACCGACGACGTGACGATGGACTCCCAAGGCACCATTATAAAGATGTATGTGCATACCGGCGACACGGTAGCCGTAGGTCAGCAGATTGCCAGGGTGCAGACCTTGGGCAAGGACAGCATAGTCCAAAGTCCCCTGAGCGGCACGGTGCTCTTCACCAAACAGGAGCGCGAGGGCTTTGAGCCGTTGGAGCCGCTCATCAGTATGGTCTGCGAGGAGCACGTCAACCACGCCGTCCACACCATGTTAGTGGCCTATGTCGATTTAGAGACGCAGCATAGCCTGCGCGAGGGCATGGAGGCTCAGGTATGGCCGAAAGGTGAGAAACGCGACGAGATTGGCTATGTACGGGGCGTCATCACAAGCATCGACCGCTACCCCACCCCCAACGAAGAGATTGTCAACCAACTGAAAAGCACGGCTATGGCCGAGGCGCTGTTCAGCATGAACGAAGCTGCCTGGCAGGTCATCATCGAACTCAACGAGATGCCTGATGACTCCACCCGTTACGACTGGTCGTTCGGTCAGCCGCATAATGTCGACATGGGTGTGGGCACCTATTGCCACGTGCTAACCGAGACCCAACGACGATCAATGTATCAATACCTTTTCGGAGTGAAGAGTGAAAAGTGAATAGTGAATAGTGAAAAGACGACATGGGGACTGTTGCGCCGCTTTATGGTGGGTGGCGGCAAGCTGATTCTGATCAGCCTGCTGCTCTATACCATCACCATCGGCATGAACCTCTTCCCCCCACTCTTCCAACAGGTGTTTACCGACCATATCATCACGGGCAGGAATCCGGATTGGTTCTGGCCGCTGATTCTGCTCTACAGCGGGCTGTTCCTGTTGGAATTAGTGGCCTGGTTAGTACTCAACGGCCATCGGCGCAAGCTTGACATGCGGTTCAGTCTGGTGAGTCAGGCCCGCTACATCTGGCACGCCCTGCGCCTGCCGATGGATGCCCACCAGCGTTTCTCGTCGGGCGACCTCATTGCCCGCTACATGGGCATCGGCACCACAGGTGTCAAATTGTTCGATATGGCACCTGCCTTGGTGTTGCTGTTCAATGTGCTCATCTTCTCCTACCTGCTTTTTGTCTATCATTGGAAATTAGGACTCATCGAGATAGCGGCTTTGCTCACCATCGCCCTCTCCATTCGTCTGACCATGGGTTATCAGAAGCGCAAGGCCCGCAGTATGGAGGCCACAGAGCGTCATCTGCAGAGTGCAACGATGGCGGGTATGCATAGCATGGAGACCATCAAAGCAGCAGGAGCCGAACAACGGTTCTACCAGAAATGGGAATCGCTCTACACACAGGCCCTCAACGCCCGCGTCACGGTAACCCGTCAGATGATCCTCATGGGCGCCCTACCCTTGCTCGTGCAACAACTGACGGCAGCCCTCCTGCTATGCTTAGGTGCCTGGTTTATCCTGAAGGGTGAACTCACACCAGGTATGCTGTTAGCCTCGCAGGGCTTCATGTCGGTCATGCTCTTCCCCATCACCAAGATGAGCAACGTGATGCAGGATATCTTCAGGTCGCATTCCATGCTCGAACGCCAGGAAGAAGTGCTGGATATAGAAGTGAATAGTGAAGAACGAATAGTGAATAGTGAGCCGTTGAAGGGCGAAATCGAACTTCGCAACGTCACCTTCGGCTACGACCGCTCGATGCCCCCTCTGATCGAACACCTGTCGCTTCGTATCAAACCCGGCGAGCAAGTAGCTTTCGTGGGCAAGTCAGGCTGCGGCAAGAGTACCTTAGCCATGCTCGTGGCTGGTCTCTACGAGCCTTGGGAGGGTGAGATATTCCTCGATGGCAAGCCCATCAGCCAGACCAGTCGCGCCACCCTCACCGGCAGCATCGGCGTGGTAGGACAGGACGTCACCCTCTTCGAAGGTACCATTGCCGACAACATCCGTATGTGGGACGAGAGCATTACCGATGCCGACGTGGTGCGCGCCGCTACCTGTGCCCAGCTGCATCAGGAGATTACCGACATGCCCAACACCTACGACAGCCTCGTGGAGACCGGAGGACAGAACTTCTCATCGGGTCAGCGCCAACGCTTAGAGATTGCGGCAGCCCTTGCCAAGCAGCCTACTATCCTGATCTTAGACGAGGCCACCGCTACCCTCGACATCGCTACCGAGGCCGCCATCATCCAGGACGTGCGCAAACTGGGCATCACCCTTCTGATGATTGCCCATCGCTTAGAGACCGTACGCCAATGCGACACCATCTACGTCATCGAGCATGGACATGTGATACAACACGGCAGTCACGACCAGCTCATGGCCGATACCCAAGGACTCTATTATCAGCTCAACACTTATGGCAACGACGATTGAACAACTCACACAGCGCATTGAAGGCAATCGCAAGGCCGTAGGCCGTGCGGGCGACATCTTCATGTCGATGGTCGACCGTCAGCTCATGAAAAAATTAAAGGGTGATGGGTGTTGGGTGATAGGTGATAGCCAACACCCAACACCTAACACCCAACACCTCGAACAGGTACTGATGAGTCAGGGCGTATTCTTCCGCGAGGTCACGCTCTCCGGTCCTTGGTGGAAACGTACCACAGGCCGTCTGCTGGCCTTCATGGCCGACGATGACACCCCCGTGGTATTGCAACCCGGCTTTGCCAGCTACTCGTTTGCCGACCCACACACCGGCCGTGTGGTAAAGATCTCCCGCCAGACTGCCACCCTGCTGAAATCCGAGGCCTACAGTCTCACCCAGCCGCTGCCTGCCCGACGACTCACTCTCCGCGAATTAGGCCGCTTTGCCTGGCGCGGACTCAGCGGCACCGACCTGGGCTATATCTGTCTGGCCTGCATCAGCGTGGTGCTGCTTACCATGTTCACGCCTTACGTCACCAAGCAGATCTTCAGCGAGGTCATACCCTCGGGTAGTGCCCAGGCCATGTTGCCGATAGCCGTCCTGCTGTTCAGCGCCACCGTGGGTCTGGTCATGCTACAGGTGACGCGCAGCCTCGTGGTGTTCCGCGTCAAGGATAAGTTGGAATATGCCCTGCAGACCGCCCTGATGACCCGATTGCTCCACCTGCCGACCACCTTCTTCCGGCAATGGACGGCCGGCGACCTGTCGAGTCGTGTGCTGTCGCTGTCGCACTTTAGCGGCCTGCTCACCGAAGGTATGCTCACCACCATGCTGTCGGCCCTGTTCTCGGCCATCCTCTTCATCCAGTTCTTCATCTACGGCGGACCGCTGCTCTTCGTGGGTATCGGTGTGCTGGCTCTCGAATTGTTCTTCATCCTGCTCAACTACTATTACGTGCGTAAAGTGCAGGGCATCGTCACACCTCATCGTACCCGTATGTTCGGACTGCTCTACGAACTTTTCGGCGGTATCCAGAAAATCCGCACCAACGGTGCCGAGGAACGGGCCTTTGCCCAATGGGCCGAGCAGTTTGCCTATACCGAGCCCAACAGTGCCTATCAGCCCGCCATGTACACCTATTCCGGTTCGCTGGCCTTCGTGGTGAAGATGCTGCCCATGATAATCACTATGGCAGCAGCCTGGTATTATGGCCTGCCCCTTTCCGACTATATCGCCTATTGTGCCGTCTTGGCCATTGCCCTCGATACCATCGGCCAGTTAGAGACCGTTCTGAAGCAGTTCGGACGGATTCTGCCTGAGGCCCGGCTCTGTCAGCCCATCCTCGACGCTGAGCCCGAAGACATACAGAGCCAGCAGCTTGTCACCCATCTTAATGGTGCCATCAGCATCAGCGGCCTGCACTTCCGTTACAGTCCTACGGCTCCCTGGATTTTCAACGGCTTCAGCCTACAAGTCAAACCGGGAGAATACATCGGTATGACAGGTTCCTCTGGTTGCGGCAAAAGCACCCTGCTGCGACTGCTTTTAGGCTTCGAAACGCCCAGCGAAGGCTACATCTGCTACGATCATTTCAACCTGCAGGACATCAACAAGTCGGCCCTGCGCAGCCATTGCATAGGAGCCGTGCTGCAGAACGGACAACTGATAGAGGGCACGCTGCTCGACAACATTCGGTTTACGGCACCGAAAGCCACCGAAGAAGAGGCCTGGGAGGCCATACGCCTCGTGGCCCTCGACGAAGACATCAGCCACATGCCCCTCGGTCTGCAGACGCCGATCAGCGAAGATGGTCACGGCATATCCGGCGGTCAGCGCCAGCGCATTCTTCTGGCACGTGCCTTAGTTCAGAAGCCCGAAATCCTGTTGCTCGACGAGGCTACCTCGGCCCTCGACAACGTTACCAAACAAAAAGTGGCACTCCATCTGAGCCAGATGAAGTGCACACGTATCATGATTTCCCTGCGTCCTGAGAACCTACGCTACTGCGATCGTATCATTACCATCGACCTGAATCCCGAAGTTACTGAGGCCATACCTTGTACCACTCAAACTGCTTGATATCCTCGTTGTATCGGGCATAGTTGCCTTTGGCGGGATCCTGGGCGACGAACATCGATACGCCATGCATCTTCTTGTCTGATGCGGTGAAGTCGATGTAATAGATGCTCCATTTCTTATCCACATTCCACATTGTGGCGTTACGATGCTCTATGACAGCCTTGTCGAGGGCCTGCTTCCACTGCTGGTAGACATCCTGCGGAGCGTGTTTGAGGAAGTAGTCACCGGCATCGTAGAAGATGTTGTAGTCGGGATTGAAATCCTCTCTGGTGTCTGTGTAGTAGTAATGGATCAGTCCTCTCATATCGGCATAGGCACTATCCTGCTTTGCCTTCACAGCCTGCATTGCCAGACGTGTGGTCTCTGCCAACTGCTCCATCTCGCTGGTCTTTACAACCGACAGGGGCAACCATTCGTCAACACTCTTATAATACTTGTCGATGATATTGGTATAGAAATTGCCGTCGCCAAACATATCGGTCATGATCTCGTCGTAGGGTGCACCTTCTGCCGGAATCTCTGCCGGTGAGCCGATGATATAGTCGGCCACAGAGCGCAGCTCGTAGAGGTTCTCCAAGCACATCATACAGCAACAGTCGAACATGATATACTTCAGGTGAGGCATCTCCTTCAGCACATTGGCCAGTGTGGGGATGTTGATCCAGCGGCCGTCATTAGCGTTCTTGCTCTTGCCATAGTCCAGACCGAAGGCACGGTTACTTCTCGCAGGCTTCACATCGTTCATCATCAGCCAACCGCTACCATGATTCCAGAGCACAAGGCCGTAGTTGCCGTTATCGGCAGGATAGTGACTGTAGGCATAGCGCATCACACCTTCCATCACTACGGGGTCGGAAGCGCGCTGCTCGCCGTCGCTGCTCGTGATACCCATGTCACTCAGACTCACACTGTCGGTTACTACGCCGTTCTTGATGCGGGCCAGCCAGGGCTGAGAACTATTGTCATAACGGGATACATACACCAAGAGGTTTTCGTTCTCGCCAAGCTTCTTCGAGCCCTCCTTCATTTCTTTCAGATCCGGCTCTACGGCTCTCCACAGGTCGTTCTGGCCAGCGATATACACGAGCACCGTCTTGGCACCGAAGGCATCGGCGGAGCGTCTGGATGTCGACTCATTGTCGTCGTTACTACATGCGGTCATCAGGACCGTCATTATTAACACTGCTGCGGAAAAAATCTTTGTCTTCATAATTGTTATTTTTTTTATTATTAATATCTTTTGATGCTGCAAAATTAGGGTGTTTTCCGGCTGTTTCCAATTATTTTCAGGTATTTCGCTCTGAGTGTTTGCGACAACTGGTCATAACTGCGACACATCGGACGAGCACCTGTCAGATCTGTCGCACTAAAACGTCCAGCGACAGCCGATCATCACCATGCGATTGTTCATGCGGCTCTTCAGGTCGTAGATGGTCTTCCCCTCCGTGTTACGCATTGAGAACTTGAAGGCGGGATCTATCAGGTTGTGGGCGTTCATGAAGAGGGTGAAGTGTTTGAACTGCTTCTCCACGGCGAGGGTCGATTTCTGCCACAGCGGGCTCGTGTCGATGGCCACCGTCTTATAGCCGCCCATATACTGGAAATCCGTATTCACCTGCCAACCATGACCTAACTTCGCCCTGGCCCCTAACTTCCAACCCCAGTTGCTGTCGTTAAGGTCTGTTCCGCCGAAGATGGAACCAATGCCCGTGTGATGCGACAGACAGCCCCAGATCTCTGCATTGGCGGTGAGCCATTTGCCGTTCCAGGCAATCTGTTCTCTCAGGGTATAGGTCTTCACGTCGGCCACGTTCTGGGCAATCTGGGCGTTCTCTTTCCAACCGTCAATCGTGCAGCTGTAAAGATAGTAGTTCATCAGATTGTGCGTCCACTCTGCCGAAGCACTCGTCGTGGCCGAGAAGCACCCGTTGGTGTAGGTATGACTAACGCCACAGAGGATCGAGGTCTCAGGCTTGATGTGGGGATTGCCTAAGATCACCTTATTATATTCCACCGATTGCTCAAAACCGAGCACCGACTGCTGGTTGCAGGGCAGCCGGTTGCTGACCTTGTTCTCTACCGTGAGGCTGTGGTGCTTCGAGAGCTTGCGCGTGAGTTTGGCCTGACCCGTCACCAAAGGTGTGAAATGCGAGATGCGGGTGTCGCCAAGCGGATGTTCCGGGTCCATCAGATTGTAGATGGCCACGCCCGTCCCCTTCTTGTCGGTAGTGGTTGTATGATACAGCCGGGCACCGTACTCGGCACCGAGCGACCATTTCCCCGAGGTCCACTCACCGGTGAGGAAAGGCTCAACGAAGCATCTGAAACCCGTGGCATGCTGATTCAGGCATTCCACAGGTCTCTTCTCGCCATCAAATTCCGTGGAGGCCTCTGCGCCATGCAGGTATCTCTCACTTTCGCCCATCAGCCTCAGGCCGCCGCCTAACAGCAGTCGTGTAGCAGAAGTCTTGATCACCGTGTCAGTCACCTGCAACGAGGCATTCATATGCCAGTCGGTATAGTCGGGATGCATGTCCCAACCGCGAACTTTCCGGCAGCAGTTATCTTCCACCTGGTCCATATTCATCTGTAACACGCACCAGGCATCCTCCACCGTCCTTTTCGTCAGCGACAGGTCGGCCTTGCTCTTCAATACCAAGCCCTCCGCATTGAGCATCGTCGTACCGCTATAGCCCACGGCCATGCGATGGCTCGTCTCATCCTTCTGCTCAGCCCTGGCGTCGCCAGCTCCTGTCATGTCTGACGACTGCTGGGCGGACAAGAAGAAATAGGTATAGCTACCTTTATGATAGCCATATTGTGCCCAGAGTTTATAGGCACTCTTGTCGGGCTGCCGCCAGTTCAGCTCACAACGCGTGTTGATGTTCAGGGGCTTGTTACGGGTGTACGACATGGTCACCTTCTCGGTGACGTTGCCTGGGTTGCTATAGTCCAGGTCTGTTATCAGCATCTCACCTTCCTGATCCTTGTAACTGCCGTCCATCGTCACACGCCAGTCGTAATGCTCTGCCTTCTGGCTGAGCCAGAGCTTACCGTTGCCGGCATAATGGTTGAGCGGCCGCTCACCTACTTTGGAGTCAATCCACATATAACCTCCAGCTATCTCACCTCCTGTGGTCAGCTGTGCCTTGGTCTCTGATGCCTGGATGAGCATCACCAACACGATTGCGGGGAAAATCATTTTAGTATTCATAGCCTTTCTATTTTTTGTGGCAAAGATACGCACTATTCACTATCAACGATTCTTTTTTCACGTTTTTCGAGCGAAAAGCTTGCGACACCCAGCCCTATCTGCGACAAATCAGCCAAGCACCTTCCGAATCTGTCGCAGCACCATTATTTCAGGGCACAAAAAAAGCTTCCCGTCATTGGGAAGCCTTTTCCGTCACCGTGAGTTCATAACCGTTTTAATAATTCTATGAGCACCTTCCAGATATCCTCGATAGTCGAGAGTTCCACACGTTCACTTGTGGAGTGAGGCTCCACGATACGGGGACCAATACTGGCAATCTGAATACCCGGATAATGCTGCACAAAGAATCCTGCCTCAAGCACAAAGTGCATAGCCACCATTCGCGGCCTCCAACCCAACACATCCTGGAACGTATTGCTAACCAGTTGCAGGAATGGCGACTGCTGGTTTTCCTGCCATGCCGGGGCTGACATCACGACCTCAGATTCAGCATTACATTTCTTGAAGATGTCAGCAATCTGCTGACTCAGCGCAGCCATATCGTCGTCAATGAAACTACGGGTGTGGGTAGACACAAAGATATGGTCTTCTGCCGACGAGACACGACCAATATTATTCGATGTCTCTACGGTGCCCGGCATCGCATCACTCATTCTCACCACCCCTTGAGGCACCTCACACAAGCAGCTCATCAGTGCCTGGAAAGTACTTGGCGAGATAACGGTTTCCTGGGGTTCACAGGCTTCGATGACACACTTCACATCAGGATCCTGAGGATATTCATCATGCAACCAGTCGCATGGATGCTTAAAATCAAAAATCAAGGCTTGAGATTCTGCCGATGGACATGCTATCACCATCTCGCCCTTTGAGGCAATCGAAGCATTGGCCTCACCTATATTGATAGTCGCCAAGCTGAAGTCATGTTTCTCCGAAAGAGACAATAAAATAGCAGCAGCTGCCTTAACGGCCGAACAACGTCCCTTATTGATGTCAACACCGGAGTGGCCACCCAAGCCCCCATCTATGCAGATGCGGAACCAGTTTCTGTCTTCAGGAGCCGCTACTCGCTTCATTGGTAAACGGTGAAACTGTAGGCAGGCTCCAGCAGCACCAGTGGTGATGGTGTCATAGTCTTCCGAGTCAAGGTTGATCACTTTCCTGCCTTTTAAGAAGTCCTTGCTCAGTTGTGATGCACCCGACATACCGTCTTCTTCATTCGTTGTCGTGATGACCTCTAAGGCAGGATGCTCAATACGGTCATCTTCAAGTACAGCAAGAGCCATCGACAGCCCGATGCCGTTGTCGGCTCCAAGTGATGTGCCACGAGCCTTCATCCAGCCATTCTCTTCGTAGGGCTCAATAGGGGTGTTCAGCGGATCGCCCATACCCACACATACCATATCCATGTGGTTAAGCAGCACAATAGGCTCATGCCCCTCAAATCCTTTGCTGGCAGGCTTGCGTATCACCACACAGTTCTCTTTGTCACGTTCATACGCCAGATTCAGCCGTTCAGCAAAACGGCACAGATAGTCGGCCACTCGCTCCTCATGATGTGAAGGGCGCGGTATTCCATTCAGTTCACTAAAAATGCTGAAAACCCGCTCGGTAGTAATCATTCGTTCTTCTGTCATAATCGTTTCTTTATGGTTTCAGTTTGCAAAGATACAACTTTCTTTTTATTTTAATAAAGATGTATAAGAGAAAAAACACACAAATTTCTGTTTTTTATTTCCCATGTCACAATGGGGTCAGGAGACTTTGTGTCATGGGGGTGCTACGACAGATCCGAAAGGTGCATGCCCGATGTGTCGCAGATTGGGCGGCGTGTCGCAAGCTTTTCACTCGAAAAACGTGAAAAAAGAATGATTAATTGTGAATAGTGCGTAATTTTGCATCAGAAAATTTAAACAACATGTTTCACAATAAAAAGAATAAAGTTATGATGTACAATAATAATTTTGCCAATGAGCTGCCAGCAGCAGTCAAGGCGTTCGTCATGGAGAGTTTCCCAATGCAGTCGATAGCTATTGTAGAGGAGCAGGAGTCATTCTCAGGAACAGGTCTTCTTATCTGTTTGAACAACGGCACAGAACTCGGCTTCAATGCCTCTGGTATATGCATCAGTATTCATTCATGGGGAGGTCATTAATGATAGAGAAAGCTTCCCCTGCCGGGAAGCTTTCTTGTGGATGTAATAGGGTCAGGCATTTCTTCCCTGATATGCTATAAAGCAACAAAAGAAACGGGAAATCGGGGAAATCGAGGAAACAAATCGAGTAGGAGGAAAATGAAATAGTTTTCCTCCTATTTCATTTTCCGACCTCTCACACCACCGTACGTGCGGTTCCGCATACGGCGGTTCTTCGTCTACGATACCGAT
>JAEEGG010012851.1_pt1 | contig 17985 bp, 12 predicted proteins | sample 9134161 | NCBI WGS metagenome assembly JAEEGG01 (sample SAMN16246543, study PRJNA631951) | gut metagenome | biome: gut microbiome; feature: rumen; material: CR-attached | host: Bos | place: Iran: Karaj | collected 2018-10 | reverse complement strand
GAAGCCCATGAAGGAAACAAGGGTCAGGAAAAAGCCGCCGATGTGGCTCATAACGGGCTTGTTCTTGCGGTCGAAATCCTTCAGGTCCCGCTTGGCCGCAGCCTCCCAGTCGATCCCCTCCAGGCTGGGCGTTTTGATCACGTCCCGCCATTTGGTGATATCCTCCAGGATGAACTTGCCGGGAACGGGGATGGAGCCGCCCTCCGCGTCCGGCACGGAGACGGATTCCACGCCGAACTCATTGACGGTGTTGCCGTTGGGAAGCTTCTTGGTGAAGTGGGCGGTGGCGCTGGAGCGGACGCCCCAGCCGAACATGTCCCACATGGGGAGGTATTCCGGGAACTCTCCCCTCATGGCGCGAAGGTAATTCTCCTTCGGCGTAAGCTTGTACTCTGTCATTTTGGACCTCCATAATCCTGTTCAGTAAATATATAGTACGATATGGATATGCAAAAGTCAATCATTTTCCCCGATTCAAAGGTCCTGTGCCTGTGAAATTCCACAAAAGACTTGAAACAACGCCGCCGCTTATGTCATAATACCGAATTGAGGTGGTAAAGAATGTCCATTAAAATATTCTTTGTGGATGACGAACGTCTGCTGCTGGAAAGCCTGAGCGTGTTCTTCTCCACCGATGAGGAATTTGAAGTCGTCGGCAGTGCCGCCAGCGCCGAGGAAGCCCTGGAAAAGCTGACCCATGTCCATCCGGACGTGATGCTGGTGGACCTGAATATGGCGGGCATCGGCGGCGTCCGGCTGATCGGGGAAGTAAAGCGGAGAATGCCGGAAGTGCGCATGCTGGTGCTGTCCACCTATTATGACGACCAGAGCATCACCTCCGCCCTTTCCGAAGGGGCGGACGGATATATTTTGAAAAGCGTCAGCTCCAGCGAGATCATCGAGGCGGCCCGGATGGTAGCCTCCGGCCACACAGTGCTGGATCAAAAGGTCATGTCCGTCCTTCACCGAAATGCCAGACGGATGGGAAGCGAACTGAGCAACTCCGACCCGAAGCGGGCCCGCTTTTTCGAGCAGTACAACAAGCTGACCGAGCGGGAACGGGAGATCTGCCGCCTGATTCAGGATGGGCGTTCCAACCGGGAGATCGCTGCGGATCTCCACATCACGGAGGGGACCGTCAAAAACTATCTTTCCAATATCTACAGCGCCCTGGGCGTGCGGGATCGGACCGCCCTCGCCGTCAGCCTGACCAGGACGGCCCAGTCCGAACAATGAGGTCCGGGATATGGAGCGTTTCGAGGATCTTCTGTGGAAAAATGAGGTAAAGATCAACCAAAGCACCGCCATGATCTGTATATGGGAGCTGGCCATCATTGCGGCGATCTATGCCATGGACGTGTTCGGCCTGTTTACCGTGTATTCCTACGCGACGGAGCTCTACTGGAAGGTCGGCCTGGTCCTGCTGCTCTGCCTACCTGCTGTCCTGGTGAAGCTGATCGGGGCCAAGGGGCGTTGGGTGAAATATGTGATCATGAGCTGCAGCGTTCTGGCGAGCGGTCTCAGCTACGTGATCTTCAATGCCCAGGCTCTGCTGCTGTTTGCTTTTCCCACCGCTTTGGTAACGATCTTCTACAACCGGGCCCTGAGCTTCTATACCTGCGCGCTGTCTGTGCTGGTGCTGCTGGGGTCTTATCTCGTCGCCAGCTATCTGCTTCTGCCGCCCATGTTTCGCAACCGCTACGGCTTTCATTATGTGATCGTGGACACGGCCATTCCCCAGGCCATCTATTATCTCTGCTTCGCCGTGCTGGCCCAGGTGCTGAACCGGCAGACCTTGGGCGTCATCCGCCAGTTTTATGATACCAGCCGGAAAAACGAGATGCTTTCCCTGGAAAAAGAGACGGCGGAGTTCCGGGGCAGGATGCAGGAACGGGAGCGCATCAGCCGGGATATCCACAACAGCGTGGGGCACACCATCACCGCCGCTATCTTCGCCCTGGAGGCCGCGAAAATGCAGCGGCCCAAGGAGCCGGAGGCCGCCGACGAAAAGACGGACCGGGCGATCGCGCGCATGCGGGAGAGTATGGAGATCATCCGGAACAGCGTGCGGATGATGAACGATCAGAACGTGATGGACGTGCAGGAGCTGGAAAAGCTGCTGACCCTCTGCTGCCGCCAGGCGGAGCAGGATTCGGACGTTTACATCGACGCGGATCTTTCCGCTCTGAACAGCTATGCAGAAATGCCCATGAGCAGCGAACGCATCAGCTTTCTCTACGGGATGGTGCAGGAGTGCGTGACCAACGGAATGAAGCACGGCGGCGCCCGCCATTTCCGCATGAAAGCGGGGGTGGAGGAAGGCGCGGTCACCATCGAGGTGTGGAACGACGGAAATGCGCCGTCGGACAAGCCGCAGGAGGGCTTCGGGCTGCAGCATCTTCGCAGTTATGCGGAAAAGGCGGGCGGTACATTTCGGATCAATTCGGCGGACGGGTTCTCCGTGGGGATCTCCCTGCCGGCTGAGAATCTGTAAGGAGATGAAGGGATGATCACGGTTGCGGTGATCGGCGGCGGCGCCGCCGGGATGATGGCTGCCTGGAAAGCCGCGTCCCGCGGCGCCGCGGTTTCTCTTTTCGAGCGGCAGAGCCGGGTGGGCAGGAAGCTGGCGGTCACCGGCAACGGACGCTGTAATCTGACCAATCTGAATGCTGGGCCTGATTCTTATCATGGGACTGACGGCGGCTTTGCAGCCTATGCCCTGGAGCAGTTGGGACCGGAACGAACACGGGAGCTGTTCCGCTCCCTGGGACTCCTCACCGTGGCGGAGCCGGGCGGGCGGGTCTATCCTCTGTCGGACACGGCGGGAAGCGTGGTGGACGTGCTGCGGTATGCCATACAAGCTGCCGGCGTATGCCTGTATGACAGCTGCGAGGTGAGCGTCATCCAGCATAGCGGCGACGGCTTCCGGGTAACATGGGAAGGGGGAAGCCTGGAGGCTGAGCGGGTGATCGTCGCCTGCGGCGGCATGGCCGGAGAGCGCTTTGGAGGCACGAAGCTGGGATATCGCCTGCTGGAAAGCCTGGGTCACCGCTGCACGCCCCTGCGCTGGAGCCTGGTCCAGCTGCGGTCCGATAATCCCCAGTGCCGCAGTCTGAAGGGCGTCCGGGCGGATGCATCGGTCACGGTGCTGCGGAAGGGCGGCGTGATCGCCCGGTCCGCCGGGGAAGTGCAGTTCACGGATTACGGTCTGTCCGGGCCTGCAGTGTTTGAGATATCCAGGGCCGCACTGGAAAAGCCGGGCACAGTGGTTTCCCTAGATCTGCTGCGATGCGTCAATGAGGAAGAACTGACGGAAATGCTGCTGCGCCGCGCAGGGAACACGCCCGGGCTCACCCTGGGCGACGCCTTTCTGGGTACGGTGCAGAATCGGATCGGAAGAGTGCTGGTGTCCGCAGCGGGGCTGAAATCTTCCGATGAACTAAAGAATCTGGATGAAAAGACCGCCCGGAGGCTGGCAAAGCTGGCCAAGGGTTTCGAGTTTCCCGTGACCGGGGATATGGGGGCTGCCAACGCACAGGTGACGGTTGGCGGGATCCGTACCGACGATTTTGACCCGGCTACCATGGAGAGCAGACTGTGCCCCGGCCTTTTCGCCTGCGGCGAAGTGCTGGATATCGACGGTGACTGCGGCGGGTATAATCTGCAATGGGCCTGGTCCAGCGGCAGCCTGGCAGGCGCCAGCGCCGCAGAGGTGTGATATGCTGCGCATCAGGAATATCGCTCTGGCGCCGGAGGAAGACAGAGAAAAGCTGCTGCGGAAACGCGCCGCCGCAGCATTGGGACTTGCCCCGGCCGAGCTGCGGGAGCTGCGCATCGTGCGCCGGAGCATCGACGCCCGTAAGCGGGACAAGGTCCGGCTTCTATATACGGTGGACGTGTCCGTGGAAGACGAAAGCGCCCTCTCTGCCGGATTGGCGGAGAAATACGCTTCTCCCCGGGAAACGACCTACGCCCTGCCGAAACCGGATCTGGAACCGGCTCTGCGCCCAGTTGTGGTGGGGTTCGGGCCGGCGGGCATGTTCATTGCGCTGGCTCTGGCGGAAGCCGGGCTGCGTCCCCTGGTGCTGGAACGGGGACTGGATGTGCAGCAGCGCAGGGAAAAAGTGCGGCTGTTCCGGGAACAGGGCATCCTGGACCCGGAGTGCAACGTGCAGTTCGGGGAGGGGGGCGCCGGGACGTTTTCCGACGGAAAGCTGAACTCTGGCATCGGCGGCGCGGAATCAATCTATGTCCTTCGGCGTTTTGCGGAGTTTGGCGCGCCACGGCGCATCCTCTGGGACGCCGCACCCCATGTCGGCACCGATATTTTGACGGAAGTGGTGGCAAATCTCCGGCGCCGCATCCTTTCCCTCGGCGGAGAGATCCGCTTCGGCTGCAGGGTTTCTGATCTGATCGTTTCGAAAGGGACGCTGCGCGGGCTCGCTGTGGGAAACGGCGGGGAAGAGATCGCTTGTGACGCCCTCTTTCTGGCCATCGGGCACAGCGCGCGGGACACGCTGGAAACGCTGCTCCGCAGGGGAGCCGCGATGGAGCCGAAGCCCTTTGCCATGGGAGTGCGCATCGAGCATCTGCAGCGCAGCATCGACCGGGCCCAGTATGGACACTTTGCGGGCCATCCCGCGCTGGGCGCCGCCCCTTATAAGCTGGCCGTGCATCTGCCGGACGGCACCGGCGTCTATACCTTCTGCATGTGCCCGGGCGGCTATGTGATGGCGGCCGCCTCGGAGGAGGGTGGCGTCGTCACCAACGGCATGAGCTATTCCGGGCGGGCGGGGGAGAATGCCAACAGCGCGCTGCTGGTTTCTCTTCGACCGGAACAATTCCCGGAAAAGGATCCGCTGGGAGGCATACGCTGGCAGAGAAGCCTGGAACAGGCGGCCTTCCGATACGGCGGGGGGAAGTATGCGGCGCCGGTCCAGACCGTCGGCGATTTTCTGCAGAGAAAAACCTCTGCCGCCTGCGGGCCGGTGAAGCCCAGCTATTTGCCGGGCGTCCGATTCGGAGATTTGGACCGGGTGCTTCCAAGAGCGATCACGGAGCCTCTGCGGACGGGACTTCCGCTGCTGGAGAGAAAGCTGAAGGGCTTTGCGGAACCCGGAGCTGTGCTGACCGCGCCGGAGACCCGCTCCAGCTCGCCGGTGCGGCTGCTGCGGGGGAACGACCGGCAATCCGTCGGCATTTCCGGCCTCTATCCCTGCGGAGAAGGCGCAGGCTGGGCGGGGGGCATCGTATCCGCTGCGGCAGACGGCCTCCGCTCCGCAGAAGCGTATCTTAGAACTATGCAATAAACACATTAACCAATCTTCCGTGTCTCGTTTCCATGAAAGATCAGTATGATGACCTAGACCCGCTGTCGTGTGACAGCGGGTCTTTTTGCTGCGTAGAATTGAAAGCGGATTACTGAAATCGTAAAGAAAATTATATAATAGGCTTGACTAAATAAGAACGGCGCGCTATACTGTGCATGACAGAAGGAGAGGTGTATGGCAAGGTGAAAAAGACGCTATACAGTCTGCTGTTGGATGAAGATGTGGTCCGGGCTGTCGACCAACTGGCCCACCGGCGGGGCTGCAGCCGCAGCGCGCTGGTGAATCAGCTGCTGGCTGAGCAGATGGACCTGATGACACCGGAACGCAGGATCGCGGAAGTGCTGCAGGCCATGGAATCCTTGTTCCTTCCGGATCCGGAGCTGGTGCCCATGTTCAGTCCCAACGCTCTGAGCATGTCCATGAAAAGCGCGCTGGATTATAAATACAGGCCCACGGTGAAATACGAGGTGGAGCTGTATCGCAGCGGCGGGGACTCCATCGGGGAGCTCACGGTATCCTACCGGACTCAGTCGGCGGAGCTGCTGGCAGCCATGGCTCGCTTTTTCGGCTTGTGGGAAAGGCTGGAGGACGCTTATCTGGCCCCGAAGCTGGGACATGGGATCAGATGCGGGCTGGTAGACGGGCGATTTGTCCGCATCATCTCCGTGCCGAGCCGGGACTGCTCGGCAAAGGAACTGGCGGAAGCCATTTCGGAATACGTCCATTTATTTGACAGGCTTTTGAAGGGCTGTCTTTCCGGCAGGCTGAGCGCTGCTGACGCGGAGCGGCAGTATGCCGCCCATGTGCAGGGCAGCAGCTTGCTGATTTAAGGAGGCGAAGATCATGGACAGCAACAAATACACGCAGAAAACCGTGGAGACCCTGAAATCCGCGCAGAACATGGCGGAGGAAAACCACAATCAGTATATCACACCGGAGCATATCCTTTACGCCCTGCTGGACCAGGAGGGGGGCTTGATCCCGTCCCTGTTTACAAAACTCGGCGCGGACAACGAAGCGATCCTTTCCGAACTGCAGGCTGAGATCGCCAAGCTGCCGAAGGTCGGCGGCGCAGACGGCAAAATCTATATCTCCCAGGAAACGGACCGGGTGCTGCGGGCGGCGGAAAAAGCCGGAGACGCCATGCACGACGAGTACCTCAGCGTAGAACACCTGATGCTGGGCATCTTTGCGTCGCCCACGGCGGCGATCCGCAGGATCCTCAGCGACCATGGAATCCGGAAAGCCGCCTTTGCGGAAGCTCTGAGCCAGGTCAAGACCTCGCCGGTCACCACCGATAACCCGGAGAGCACTTACGACGCCCTGTCCAAATACGGCACCGATCTGGTGAAGAAGGCGCGGGAGCAGACGCCGGACCCGGTCATCGGCAGAGACGCGGAAATCCGAAATGTGATCCGCATCCTGTCCCGCAAGACGAAGAATAACCCCGTCCTGATCGGCGAGCCGGGCGTCGGCAAAACCGCCATTGCGGAAGGACTGGCGCAGCGGATCGTCCGGGGCGACGTGCCGGAAGGGCTGAAGGACAAATCCATCTTCTCCCTGGATATGGGCGCGCTGATCGCCGGGGCCAAGTATCGGGGTGAATTTGAGGAGCGTCTGAAGGCCGTTCTGGAAGAGATCCGCAAGAGTGAGGGGAAGATCCTCCTCTTCATCGACGAGCTGCATACCATTGTGGGTGCAGGACGCACAGAGGGCAGCATGGACGCGGGCAATCTGCTGAAGCCGATGCTGGCCCGGGGCGAGCTGCACTGCATCGGCGCGACGACGCTGGATGAATACCGGAAGTATATCGAGAAGGACGCGGCTCTGGAGCGGCGCTTTCAGCCGGTGATGGTGGACGAACCCACGGTGGAGGATACCATCTCCATCCTTCGTGGCCTGAAGGAACGGTATGAGGTGTTCCACGGCGTCCGCATCCACGACAGCGCCCTGGTGGCGGCGGCTACCTTGTCCAACCGCTATATCAGCGACCGGTTCTTGCCGGACAAGGCCATCGACCTGGTGGACGAAGCCTGCGCGAAGCTGCGCACGGAGATCGACTCCATGCCCTCGGAGCTGGACGACGTGCGCCGGAAGGTGATGCAGCTGGAGATCGAGGAGATGGCCCTGAAAAAGGAAACCGACCAGCTCTCTCAGGACCGGCTGGGCAAGTTGCGCGCCGAGCTGGCGGAGCAGCGGGACAATTTTAATGAGATGAAATCCCGCTGGGAGCGGGAAAAGGACAGCGTGGAATCCGTCAAGACCATCAAGAGCGAGATCGAACGGGTGAAGGGCGAGATCGAAAGCGCCCAGCTGCGCTATGAATACGAGACGGCGGCAAAGCTGAAATACTCCGATCTGCCCGCTTTGGAGCAAAAGCTCAAGGAAGCGGAGGAGGCCGGAGAGGCGAAAAAGGGCGCGAGCCTAGTCCACGATACGGTGACGGAGGAGGAAATCGCCGACATCGTCGCCAAATGGACGGGCATCCCCGTGTCCAAGCTGATGGAGAGCGAACGGCAGAAGCTGCTGCAGCTGGACAAGGTGATCCACAAACGGGTCGTGGGGCAGGACGAGGCCGTGCAGAAGGTGACGGAGGCAATCCTTCGTTCCCGCGCGGGGATCGCCGATCCCAACAGGCCCATCGGCAGCTTCCTCTTCCTGGGGCCCACGGGTGTGGGCAAGACGGAGCTGGCGAAGGCCCTGGCGGAATGTCTCTTTGACGATGAACACAGCATGGTGCGCATCGACATGACGGAATACATGGAGAAGTTCTCTGTCAGCCGTCTGATCGGCGCGCCTCCGGGATATGTGGGCTATGACGAGGGCGGCCAGCTGACGGAAGCGGTCCGCAGGAAGCCCTACAGCGTAGTCCTCTTCGACGAGGTAGAAAAGGCCCACCCCGACGTATTCAATATCCTGCTGCAGATCCTGGACGACGGGCGCATCACCGACTCCCAGGGACGCACCGTGGATTTCAAGAACACGGTCATCATCCTCACCAGCAACCTGGGCAGCCAGTATCTGCTGGATGGGGTGACGGAGGACGGCACGATCAAAGAGGAAGCCCTGAATGCGGTCATGGGAGAGCTTCGCCGTTGCTTCCGGCCGGAATTTCTGAACCGGCTGGACGAGACGATCTGCTTCAAGCCCCTGACGAAGGAGAACCTGACCGGCATCATCGACATCCTGACAGAGTCCCTCCGCAGCCGTTTGGCGGAGAAATCCCTTGGCCTGGAAATCACGGAAGCAGCCAAGAGCTATGTCATCGACAACGCCTACGATCCGGCTTACGGCGCGCGGCCTCTGAAGCGGTTCCTGCAGAGCCGTGTCGAGACGCTGGTAGCCCGGAAGATCCTGGCCGACGAGCTGGGAGCAGGGGATACCATCACCATCGACGTTTCGGATGGGCAGCTGATCTGCAGATAACGGCGCAGTCAGTTCAAGCCCCGGCGGGGAGGCTCCTGCCGGGGCTTTCCCTGTCTCGCTCTTGCAAAACGGAGCGAAAAGCGGTATAAATAGAGAAAAACCGGATCGGGAGGAATCACCATGTATCAGGACGGCAAACTCTGGATCGCAAGATCCGACAAAGGCGAGAAGATCTGCATCGAGGCCAATAAGGCCAACCGGCACGGCCTGATCGCCGGCGCCACCGGCACGGGCAAAACCATCACCCTAAAGGTTATGGCAGAGAGCTTTTCCGACATGGGGGTGCCTGTGTTCCTGGCGGACGTGAAGGGCGACCTGGGAGGCATGGTGGCCCCCGGCCGCGACACGGAGGATATGCAGAAGCGGATCGTCCGCTTTGCCATCGAGGGCTGGAAGTATCAGTCCTATCCCACCCGCTTCTGGGACGTATATGGGGAAGGCGGCCATCCGATCCGTACCACCATCAGCGACATGGGGCCTCTGCTCCTGGCCCGGGTGCTGGGCCTGAACGAGACCCAGACCGGCGTCCTCAATATCGCTTTCCGCGTTGCGGATGAGAATGGGCTGCTGCTTCTGGATCTGAAGGACCTGAAAGCCATGCTCCGGCTGATTTCCGAGCAGTCGAAGCAGCTGAGCCTGGAATACGGCAACATCGCCCCCCAGTCGGTCAGCGCCATCATCCGCAGTCTGGTCTCTCTGGAGGATCAGGGCGGCGACTTCTTCTTCGGCGAGCCTGCCTTTGAGGTGAAGGATTGGATGCAGACCACCTACGACGGGCGCGGCTGGATCAACATTTTGCACTGCGTCAAGCTCTTCCAGCATCCGGCCCTGTATTCCACCTTCCTGCTGTGGATGCTCTCCGAGCTGTATGAGAATCTGCCGGAGGCCGGGGATCTGACAAAGCCGAAGATCGTCTTCTTCTTCGACGAAGCCCATCTTCTCTTCGACGAAGCGCCCAAGGCGCTCCTGCAGAAGATCGAACTGATCGTGCGTCTGGTGCGAAGCAAGGGCGTAGGCGTCTATTTCATCACCCAGAGCCCCACGGATCTCCCCGGCGATATTCTGGCCCAGCTGGGCAACCGGGTGCAGCATGCGCTTCGGGCCTATACTCCTGCAGAGCAGAAGAAGGTAAAGACCGCCGCCGAGACCTTCCGGCCCAATCCGGAGTTCAAGACCCTGGACGCTATCACGGAGCTGGGCACCGGTGAAGCGCTGGTCTCCTTCCTTTCCCAGGACGGCAGTCCCATGGCAGTGGAGCGGAGCTTCATCCTGCCGCCCCAGAGCCGCATGGGCAGCATCACGGAGGAGGAGCGGGCCGACGCTATTGCCCGGGACGGGATCGGCGACCGCTACGATACGCCGGTAGACCGGGAATCCGCCTATGAGATCCTGGCTGCCCGTGCGGAAGAGACCCAGGCGGAGCTGGAGCGGGAACAGGAGGAAAAGCAGGCTGCCAAGGAGGCGGCTGCGGCGCAGAAGGCGGCGGAAAAAGAAAATGCCGCCGCACAGAAGGCAGCGGACCGGAAAAAGGGCCAGGTGATGAAAAAGGCGGAGCGGATCACCACCAACGCGGCCAAGAGCGCTACCACCAGCGTCATTAGCAGCACCATTCGCCGTCCCACCGGCAAGAATCTGGGCGTGGGCAAGCGGGCGGCCAACAGCGCCTTCAACAGCATCGTAAACGGCGTCGGCCGGGAGATCAGCGGCAGCATCGTCCGCGGCATCTTCGGCACGCTGAGCAAAAAGTGATTTAGCCTCGAAATCAGGAGCGCCGCCGGATATGGACCCGGCGGCGCGATAAGGCTAGATAATACTGTCGTCGGGAGAGGAATGGGATTCCGCTCCCGATCCTTTTTTGATTTCCCCACGCCTGACGAAGCTCTGATGGCAGCATTTTATAGACTGAGCGGCAGCCGATTCCGGCTGCCGCTCTCAGAGTTTAAAAATCAGTATTTGGCGATATAGTCCAGCAGATGAACGGAATAACGATAGCTGAAGGCCACACCGGCCATCTCCAGCAGCACCGCAAGCCAGAGGGGACAGATCCCGAAAACCGTCAGCAGCAGCAGAAACGCCTTGATGATGAGCGAGACCAGCAGAATACCCTTTCTGCCAAGCCGGGCGCAGTTCAGCTGTTCCATCAGCGCAGAGATCCCGGCGCGCCCGCAGCGCTCCACTGTGATCTGATCCAGCCGGTCCAAAGCGCCGAGCATGGCATTCAAATCGCCCTTCTGGCCGGACAGAGGCTCCTCAGCGGGGTGGAGGAACAAAAGCTTTTCTTCAGGCAGACGCTTTTCTTCGGCTTCCGCTGTGTCCTTGAAGCGGAAGAAACCGGCGTCGTCCATAGCCTTCTCGCTGCTCTCCGCCTGCGCCTGCTCGGAAAAGTCGATGCAGCCCACATAATGCCCATTGACGCCCATGTGCAATACCTGCTTGCTGCCGGGGAAGGGAAGAACGGCCAGACCGGAGCGCTTCATAAACTCGGCGCTCCCGGCAAGGACGACGATGTCCTTGACTTTGGCGATCACGCCAAGCCCCGGCAGCTCCTGACGCTGGATCTCTGCCGAGCCTGTATTCTTGCTGACGGCGGCCAGCTTTTCGGCGGCGGAGAATTTCGTATCCGCGCAGGCCGTGGCAGCCAAACGCAGCATCAGCTCAGGGCCGACAGCTTCCGGCCTGACGGGGAACACGGCGGCGGTGCCGATGATCACCGGCGTCTGGGCGTCGGCACTGGCTAGCTTGAGGCCCATCAGGCTCGTAAGCGTATCCCGCCGGAACAGGACGCCGGATTCGGCGGCGCTCACTATGGCGGCATAGTCGCTGAGGGGAAAGGCGGCAAAGAGCGGGAAGGTGCCGCCCAAAGCCAGGACCACAGCCGCGCGGCCCAACGCTTCGGTCACGGGGAGTTTTCCGATCACAACAGTGAAGACTGCCACAAGGGCGGCCAGCAGGATCATCAGATAAGTCAGATAGCTGCGCAACAGACCCTCTTTTGTGTCGATCAGGAGGACGTCCTCCCGGGACGAGGGCAGCTGTTCCTTGAGTGGGTTTAGATCCCGGCGGGTATTCAGCAGATCAAAAACCCGGCCGCGCAGGCGGGGCAGAGCCAAAGCGGCGATCAGCCGGATCAGCAGCGCCAGGGCGGCATATACCGCCTTGCCCGTACACAAACAGATGATCCCCGCAGCGATCAGGAGCAGAAGGCCGGAGCGAAAGTCCTTAGTACGAATGGAAGCCAGAACTTCATCCCGGAGGGCAAAGACGGAGATCAGAAAGCTGAGGAGAGAGAGGATCAGCCGCCAGGGCCCTTTTGTTCCGACGATCCAGGCGCAGATAAGCAGCAGAAGAGCAGCTCCGGGAAAAACCAGGAGTTGGAGCCATCTGTTTTCAGTCAGGTTTGCAGTTCGTTTCATAGTTCTCCTTTCCGCCCGACGGTCAGGTTCCCATCAGGAACACAGAGGAATCGGTGACGAAATCCGACAGACTATAGGTCACCAGGATCCCGTCAAAGCTCCCATCGCGGGCATAGGCAGAGACGCTTTGCCGGAAATAACGGAGATCCAGCACATGGATCTCGGAATAATGCTCGAAGAAAAAGGGCAGTTCGCAGTCCGCATAGGAATCCCGGATCACAAGAAGCTTGCCGCCGTCTGAGCCGGTCCGGATCACCAGACGGGAAGCGTTGCCTCCCAGGAACATGCTGTACTTATCCTTTGTGTCAAGCTTGCTCAGGTCATATACGGGACTTGGCGATCCCTCCGCCGTATCGTAGCGCGTCAGACTGACGTTCTCTGCGGGAACGTAGATATCGATGCTGTCCGTCTTTACCCAGCGGACGCCGGAGGAGGAGTAGACCGTTCCGTAAAAAGCGTCGCTGACGGTCTCCGGCCGGAAGCTGTCCAGACTGCGGGGCGTGAGCCCCAGCGCCTGCGCCGTTGCAGCATAGCCGTAATAAGCCCCCAGGGTGGTCCAGTGGTGATCGGTGCGGTAATATACTGGCTCGGATGAATGGGCCTGCAGCGCGGAGAGAACGTCCGCCGTCGTCACGGAAACGTTTTCATAGATGCGCCGAATGAGAGCGGACTGGTCTTCGGTGTTTGCATGGGCGGGAAGCCGGTCTGACCAGATCTCCGCAGCAGAGGGGATCAGAGCCAGACAGACGGGCAGGCCGGTGTTTTCCGCAAGAGAATCCACGGCCCGGATCGCGCCGTCAACAGCCGATCCGGCAGGCGTTTTGAAGCGGGATATGAGCGTATCCTCCCGGCAGAAGAAGACACCGTTGTTTTCCGTTTTCCCCCAGGCCCGTTCGGCACGGGATTTCAGATCCAGCCATCTGTCCCGCAAAGGAAACTGATCGGTGATATAATCCTCAAAATCCTCCGTAAAGCTGCCGGAAAACAGCGCGCTGAAGCTGAATTTCGGCGCTTTCGTCAACATGCGGTTCTCATTGTCGCTGCGCTCCCGGTCGGGAAGCGCCAGATGGAGCAGCAAAAAAACGCCGAGAAACAGCACGAAGCAGAGAATGACGGAAAGTGTGCCAAATCGTCGAGTTTTCATCGAATACCTCAGAATCGGAAATACAGGAAGGGATTATAAGTGCTGTCCACCAGATAAGCGGTGCAGAGCAGGAGAGAGGTCAGGACCAACACCGGATTCAGAACCCGGGTCAGGCGCGCAGGCAAGCGCTGATACAGCGACTTTGCCAGGGGCGTCGAGGCGATCACCATCACCAGAAGCCCGGGAGCGAAGGAACGAAGATAATACAGGAATGTCCCGGAGCAGAGACCCGCGCCGCCGAAGAACATACTGCGGAGGTACATCAGACAGCCGGTGAGATCCTCCATGCTGAATAGCACCCAGCCAACGACGACCAGGATGAGCGCGTAAACGTGTCCGATCCAGGCGGGGGCTTTCTGCAGGCGGTCATAGAGAAATACCTTTTCCAGGATCAGCAGCAGCGCATAGTACAGGCCCCAGAAGAGGAAATTCCAGCTGGCTCCATGCCATATACCGGTCAGCGTCCAAACGATCAGCAGATTCAGGAGCTGCCGCCCTTTGCCTCTGCGGTTGCCGCCCAGCGGGATATACACATAATCCCGGAACCAGGTGGAGAGGGAAATATGCCATCTGCGCCAAAACTCGGTGATGCTCCGGGAAATGTAAGGATAATTGAAGTTTTCCACAAAATCGAAGCCCAGCATGCGGCCCAGGCCGATGGCCATATCGGAATAACCGGAGAACTCGAAATAGATCTGAAAAGTGAACGCCAGCGCCCCCAGCCAGGCGTCTGCCGCAGAGAGAGCTGCGGGGTCCATCGCCTTATAGACGTCCCAAAGCGCGCCGATGTTGTTTGCCAACAGCACCTTTTTGGAGAGTCCGACGCAGAAGCGGCAAACGCCGGAGCTGAACTTGTCCGCCGTTTCCTTCCGGTGATCCAGCTGCTCCGCGATATCCTTGTAGCGGACGATGGGGCCCGCGATCAGCTGGGGGAAAAGAGCGACGTAGGTTCCGTAGCGGATGAAGCTCCGCTGGGAACGGACGTCCCCCCGGTATACGTCGATGGGGTAAGACATATTCTGGAAGGTATAGAAGGAGATGCCGATGGGGAGGGTGACGCCCAGGGGGTGAAGGAAACCGAGACCGGGGATGCTGCCCAGGTTCAGAGCGAGAAAATCAAAGTATTTGAAGAAAAAGAGAAGCCCCAGATTCACCACGGCGTTGACGGCGAGGATGCTTTTGCCCTTATCCCTGTGCCTGTCCACTAAAAAGCCTGCGGCATAGTTCACGGCGATGGAAATGACCATCAGCAGCACATAGATCGGTTCGCCCCAGCCGTAAAAGACCAGATTGACGAGAAACAGCCAGAGATTGCGCCAGCGGGCAGGGCAAAGATAATAGATCAGCAGCGTGACCGGCAGATAAAAGAAGAGAAAAGGCAGACTGGAAAAGACCATGATTCTCTTTTATCCTTTCTCCGGTTTGAATTTCGCCAGCGGATTGGCGTCTGCGGCCACCCGCAGATCCGTGTTCTCGATATGGGTATAGATCTCCGTTGTGTTCAGGTGTTCGTGCCCCAGCAGCTCCTGCAGGGTGCGCACGTCCACGCCGTTGCGAAGCATGAGGGTGGCGGCGGTGTGCCGCAGCTTGTGGGCGCTGTAGCCATCCTGCTCCAGACCGGCTTCCCCCAGATGCACCTTCACCAGGCGATGGACGGTGCTGCGGGCGATGCGCTCTCCCCGCTCGGAAACAAAGAGGGCCGGGGTCACGGCCGTACCGTATTTCTTACGGAAGGGGAGATAGGCGTTGATGGCGTCAGCCACCGCCTGATTCATATAGACGATCCGCTCCCGATCTCCCTTGCCGACGACCCGGAGCCTGCTTTCGTTCACGTCTCCCAGGTTGAGCCCCACCAGCTCGCTGATCCGAAGTCCGCAGTTGAGGAAAATGGTGAGGATGCAGCGGTCCCGCTCCGGATTCCGGCCTCCGACGCTGCTGAGCAGCGCCTGACTTTCCTCCAGCGTCAGGTATTTCGGCAGGCTGCGGCGAAGCTTGGGGGAATCGAATCCGTCCAAGGGATTCTTTTCCAGCTTTCCCGTCTTGATCGTGAGGTATTTATAGAGAGAACGAAGGGTCGCCAGCTTTCGGGCCCGGGAGGCGGGGGAGAGACCGTATTCCATTTCCCGGCTCTGTGGGTGCTTGACCCGGTCGCGGCCCAAGAAGCTCATAAAATCATAAACCTCGGTTTTTGTGAGAGCCCCGAGAAAAGCCAGATCCACGTCGCGGATGCTGATCTCTTCAAAGGGAGTGGAACCGGGCACCAGACCCCGCTTCTGCTTCAGAAAACGCAGAAAGGTGCGAAGATCGAGATAATACTCGTCGATGGTCTTCTGGGAATGACCCCGGACGACCTCGTGATAGCTGAGAAAATCCCGGATGACCTCCGGCGCTTCATCCCGATAATCCATGCTGCCCCCTGCTGAAGAAATACAATTTATTCCTAAATATTATAACAGGATACAACGGTATGTCAAACGAAAAGTCAGTTTCAGAGGCTGGATGCGCGTTCCGTCTGGAAATCAGCGGCGGATTTCTGATCCTTCTTTCCCTGACCTGGTTCCTCTGCGGCGGCAAAGCGCTTCTGGCGGCGTTTCTGGCAGCCGTCGTCCATGAGCTGGGACATCTGATCCTCATTATCGTTCAGGGCAGTCTTCCCATCAGGCTGACGCTGGATGTTTCCGGGGCCTGCCTTCGCTGCAGCGGAGCGGAACCGAACGCAGGGCAGGAGCTGGCACGGGCCATAGCCGGCCCGGTCTCTGGTTTGCTTCTGTGGCTGGTCCACCGCAGCTCCCCCGATGAAATGCTGAGGATCGCAGGAGATATGAGCCTGATGCTGAGCCTAGTGAATCTGCTTCCGGCTCCGGGGCTGGACGGCGGCAGGGTCCTGGATTGCCTTGCGCCCCGCTTCCTGAACCCGATCCTATGGGACCGCATCTCCTGCTGGCTCGGCATCCTTTCAGCCTTCCTGACCCTGGTCCTTGGCTTCCTGCGCAGCCCGCAGCTGTTTCTCTACGGCCTGTGGCTTCTTTTGCGGCAGCTGAGAATCAGCATGCGCAATTGATTTTCACGGCAAAATCGTGTAAGATTACAAGAAATATACACAAGGAAGGGAATGCGGGTGCATCCGTCGTTGGAAGCGATCCTGCCGAAAGTACAGAAGCCCGCCCGCTATACCGGCGGGGAATTTGGCGAAATACGGAAAAACAAAGAAGAGACAGAGGTACGGTTTGCCCTCTGTTTCCCGGATACCTATGAGATCGGCATGTCCAACCTGGGCCTGCGCATCCTCTACGGGGTGCTGAATAAGCTGCCGGGCGTATGGTGCGAGCGGGTCTTTGAACCCTGGCGGGACATGGCGGAGGCCATGCGCGCTGCGGGCGTGCCGCTTTACGCCCTGGAGAGCGGAGATCCCATCCGGGATTTCGACCTGATCGGATTCTCCGTGGGCTATGAAATGTCTTTCGTGGGGATCCTGGACATGCTTTCCCTTGCCGGCATCCCCCTGCGCAGCCGGGACAGAAAGGGACTGCAGCCCATCGTATTCGCAGGCGGCGCATGCATGTATAATCCGGAACCCATCGCGGACTTCATTGACCTTGCCGTGATCGGCGAGGGGGAGGAGCTGGATGCGGAACTGACGGAGCTTTACAGGCAGGCAAAGCGGGAAGGGTGGACGAAGGAACGCTTCCTGCAGGCTGCCGCGTCCATCGAGGGCGTCTATGTGCCCTCCCTCTATGAGGTGCGCTGTCTGCCTGACGGCAGGGTAGAGAGCATCGTGCCGAAGGAAGGCGCGCCGGAACGGGTGCGCAAGCGGATCCTGGAGAATCTGGACAGCGCGGATTATCCGGTACACACCATCATTCCCTCCACGGAGATCGTCCATGACCGCACTATGCTGGAGTTGTTCCGCGGCTGTATCCGCGGCTGCCGCTTCTGCCAGGCCGGTTATGTCTACCGTCCCGTGCGGGCCAAGAAGGCGGACACCCTGATCCGTCAGGGGATCGAAAGCCTGAGGTATTCGGGATATGAGGAGATCAGCCTCACCAGCCTGAGTACCAGCGACTATAAAGAACTGGGAGCCCTGTGCGACGGTCTGCTGGATTGGTGCGAGCCCCGGAGCGTCAGCCTGTCCCTGCCCTCTCTGCGGGCGGACAACTTCTCCCTGGAGCTGATGCAGCGGGTGCAGAAGGTGCGCCGCAGCGGTCTCACCTTCGCGCCGGAAGCGGGCACCCAGCGGCTGCGGGATGTGATCAACAAGAATGTGACGGAAGAGGACCTGCTGAACGCCTGCCGCATGGCCTTCTCCGGCGGGTGGAGCTCCGTCAAGCTGTATTTCATGATCGGGCTTCCCACGGAGACGGACGAGGACGTGCTGGGCATCGCGGACCTGGCCTATAAGGTCTACCAGATCTGGAGGGAAGCGACGCCCAACCGCAGCCGGGGCGTTCGGATCACCGTGTCCACTTCCTGCTTCATCCCCAAGCCCATGACTCCCTTCCAGTGGTTTCCCCAGGACAGCCGGGAGGAGCTCATCCGCAAGCAGAAGATGCTGAAGGAAGCCATGCGCTCCAAGGCCATCAGCTATTCCTGGCATGAACCGGACGTGAGCTATGTGGAAGCAGCCCTCGCCGTGGGCGACCGGCGGATGGGGGATATGCTGGAAAGGCTTTAC
>JAEEGG010012850.1_pt1 | contig 17986 bp, 11 predicted proteins | sample 9134161 | NCBI WGS metagenome assembly JAEEGG01 (sample SAMN16246543, study PRJNA631951) | gut metagenome | biome: gut microbiome; feature: rumen; material: CR-attached | host: Bos | place: Iran: Karaj | collected 2018-10 | reverse complement strand
GTCTTGCTGTAGGTGCAACTCTCGAAGGAGGAAGCTACACGCTCACAGGTAAGGTTACCGCAATCAATACGGCTTACAGCTCGCAACACGGTAATGTAACTGTAACAATCGTTGTGGATAACATGACAGACAAACCGATTCAGTGCTTCAGAATGAAAAACGGATCAGATATCACCGCCGGCGAAGGAGTGGAAGTAGTTGCGGAAGGCGACACGATTACCGTTACCGGGTCCCTTAAGAATTACAACGGAATAATTGAGTTCGACGCGGCTTGCACTCTTGACAGTCTTGTACCCGGAGAAACTCCGTTTGTGAGACCCGAAACTCCTGAGGATATTGTAAACGCCGCATATGGTCTTGCCCAGAACACGACGTTGGGCGGCGGAAACTATACGCTGACCGGCGAGGTGACTGCTGTCAATACTGAGTACAGTTCGCAGCATGGAAACGTTACCGTAACAATCGTTGTCGGTGATATGACCGATAAACCGATTCAGTGTTACAGAATGGTTAACGGATCGGGCATCACTGCCGGAGAAGGTGTCGAAATAGTTGCTGCAGGTGACACAATTACTGTTACCGGATCCCTTAAGAATTATAACGGAACGGTTGAATTCGATGCGGGTTGCACCCTTGATGAGCGCACAGCAGGCGGAACTCACTACCAGACTCCCGAAGAGATTCTCGAGGCAGCCAATGCGCTTGATGATATGGCAACGCTTCCCGGAGGACCTTACGAGCTTACCGGTGTAGTCACCGAAATCATCACTGAGTACAGCGAGCGATACGGCAACATTACGTTCAAGATGAGTGTTCTCGATTACGAGATTGAAGGTTACCGTATCAAGAACAGCGCCGCCTTTACTGACGGCGACGGCGTTGAGATTCTCGACGTAGGCGATACGGTCACGATTAAAGGAAACATCCAGAAATACAACGGGATTATCGAGTTCGTCCAGAACTCCACTCTCGAAGATATTGAATACATCGCGAAGGTTATCAGAGCGTCCCTCATTCTTCAGGAGAACCTCGACATCAACTTTAGACTTATTACCGACCAGTTTGACGCCGCGACCGACGAAATTGGACTTAAGGTTGTTCTTAACGGCAAGACCACAGTTTGCGAAGGCGAAGTTGATGACGAAAACGACAAGCAGTACATCTACACGTTCGAGAACATCACCCCCGCTCTTATGGCTGATGAGATGACGGTATCGGTGCTCGTTAACGGAGAGACCGTTCACGAAATCACCTACAGTGTTGCGGAATACTGCTACAAGCTTCTCCGCCAGACCGACAACGCGACGCTCAAGACCCTTCTCGTTGATCTTCTGATCTACGGCGCGAAGGCCCAGCTGTACATCAACCACAATGTGGAGAATCTGGCTGACAAGGGGCTCACCGATGACGAACTCGACTTCGCGACTCCGGACGAGGATCTTCCCGAGCTTGAGAATGTGACCCAGATCGCCGGCAAGATTGACGAAGAAGACGCAATCTACTCGTTCAAGAGCGTAGGTCTCAACCTTACGGATGGCATCATCATCAGAGTTAAACTGGTTCTCAACGAAGGCAAAGAGCACTCTGCGGCAGCTTCGCTGTGCATTAACTCCTACATCGACGGACTGCTCGAAGAGACCAGCGTTCCCGGAACCTACTACGCATACGCGAAAGTTGACAACCCCACGTTCTTCGACACGGGTATTCAGCTGCGCGTCGTCAACCAGGGCGAATTGAATCCCAGCCTTTCCCACACGCTTTACACCAGCGCTGCAAGCTACTGCGCTTCCATTCTCGCGAAGTGCGCTGACGGCAGGATTACCGACGAGGCCCTGAAAGACATTGTTGTTGCTCTCGTTAAGTACGCGTACTCCGTTAAGGCTTACGCGGACATCGTGAACAACTGATGTTCATGCGGCTTGACAGCTGAATTTCGGAGGAAAACGTTATGAAAGAGATCAATAAAGAGACCTTTGACAAGCCGGAAGTTGACGTTGTTGAGTTCCAGGCTGAGGACGTGCTCACGGTGAGCGGCGGCGGAGACGGAGTCATTCTTCCCGACGACGACATTGAACCGTGAAGCGGTAGCAAACCCTAAATAACATCATTTGTTAAAAGGACGGACCTGTGTGAAAACGCGGGTCCGTTTCTTTGTGCGTTTATGGGAGCGCAAGATGGAACTCCCCGGAGCACGAAAAAACCTTAAAACTGGCTGAAAAGCGTTCTTCTATTGAAAAAAAGGCGGGTTTTTGGTAAAATTGATATGATAGTGGTTTTGTGTCCGCCGGCGGCAGAAAGGGCTTTAGAAAGCAACCAAGGCAGGGCGGACGGCGCCGGCAATGGAGGCGCTTTAAAATTCACGAAAGGAAGGTGCGACTTTTTTGAAAACGATAATTCTCATTCCCGCATACAAACCGGAGGAGAGTTTTGCGGACTTTTCTCAGCGGCTGGTTGAGCGCGGCCACAGGGTGGTGGCTGTGAACGACGGCAGCGGTCCGGAGTTTGACGACGTTTTCGAGAGGGTTGCCGCCATGGGCGTGACTGTTCTCCGCCATGACGTGAACAAAGGCAAGGGCAGGGCGCTCAAGACCGGGTTCGAGTACATAACGGAGCACGAGCCGGACACGGGGCTTGTGGTCACGGCTGACTGCGACGGGCAGCATACGATTCCCGACATCGAGCGGATCATCGCCACCGAGGAGGAACATCCGGATGCGTTCGTGATCGGCGGCCGGTTCAGGGACAAGTCCGTGAAGGTGCCGCTGCGTTCGCGCCTCGGGAACGGGATCACCAGGATTCTGTTCAGGGTCGCCACGGGCATTAAAATCCACGACACGCAGACGGGGCTGAGGGGCATTCCCGCGTCGCTTTTCGGCGAGATGCTCAAGATCAAGGGCGAGCGCTACGAGTACGAGATGAATATGCTTCTGTACCTCAGGGACTGGGGGAACGAGTACATCGAGATACCGGTGGAGACCGTTTACATCAACGAGAACGCCGGCTCGCACTACTCGCCGTTTAAGGACTCGCTGCGGATTCTGGCGCAGATCATCAAATTCACGGCCTCGTCCATGTTCTGCTTCCTTATAGATTATATTTTATTCATTGTGTTCAGCACCTGGGTGTTCGCGAAGGGCGACACGAACCTGGCCACGCTGACCGGCGTTTCCGGGACCGGCATTTTCGTGACGTTGCTCAGTTCCCTCTCGCTGTCCTACATCTGCGCCAGGGTCATCAGCGCCACACTCAACTACACCCTCAACCGGCGCCTGGTCTTCAAGAAGGGCACCAAATCCTCCGCGCTCAAGTACCTGATCCTCACGATCGCGATCATGCTGGTCGGCGCGCTGCTCACGGGTCTTTTCATCAAGTGGAGCGGCTGGCCGGGCTTCGTGTGCAAGATCATTGTTGATTTCTTCCTTTTCTTCGTGAATTTCTTTTTCCAGCGGGAATGGGTGTTCAGGAAGAAAAAGTCCTGACCGCCAACCAATCAATCAACCAACCGAAACCGTTTTAAACCGAAATGTCTGACAGGAATTTGCAAACCGAACAGCGGGAAAATGAACAGGCGCCGCGGGACAACGAACCGGAACAGCTGAGCAGGACCGGGAACGTGCGTTCGCGCGTGCTTGCGGGTACCGCTTGGCTCTTCCTGGAGAAGGCTGGCGTCGGGATTTTCGAATTTGCGGTGGCGTGGGTGCTGGCGAGGTTCTTCCTCGACCCGAGCGAGTACGCGGTCGTCGGAATCGCGGCGATTTTTATCGCGTTCGCAAACCTTTTCGCGCAGGGGAGCTTCAACTACGCGCTGGTGCAGCGGCCGAAGATCGACGAGAACGACAGATCGACGGTGTTCTGGCTGGTTTTCGCGGTGTCGCTGGTGCTGTACGGGATACTGTTCCTGTGCGCGCCGCTGATCGCCGCGTTCTACAAGAATCCGGTGCTGACGCTGCTGACGAGAATTCAGGGGCTGACGCTCATTTTCGACGCGCTTTGCGTGGTGCAGACCGCGATTCTGACCCGGGAAATAAAATTCAGGACCATCTTTTTGAAAACCGCCGTGACGGCTTTTTGCTCGGGCGCGGTGGGGATTACCTGCGCGGTGCTGGGGCTGGGCGCGTGGGCGCTCGTGTTTCAGACGCTGACCGCCAGCGTCGCGGGGTGCGTGTTCCTGTGGTGCGCGGTGAAGTGGAAGCCGAAGGCGCGGTTTTCCGGCGCGAGCCTTAAGAGTATGTTCGGGTTCAGCTCCGCCATGTTTACCTCCAACGTGATCAACAACGTCTACAGCAGCGCGCTGCCGCTGGCGATGGAGAAGGTCTACGCGGAGGCGACCCTGGGGTACTACAACAAGTCGAAGACCATTCCCACGAAGCTGGGGGACGCCATCAACCAGACGGTGGGGAGCATCGCGTTCCCGTCGCTGTCGGCGTTTCAGGACGACCCAAAGCGCGCGAAGGAGATGCTGCGGCGGTTCATAACCACGGCCTGCTTCGTGATGTTCGCGGTGATGGCGGGCCTGGCGGCGGTGGCGAAGCCCATGATTCTGTTCGTGTACTCGGCCAAGTGGGCGGGAAGCATCATATTCATGCAGTTCGTGTGCGCGATGTTCCTGTTTTTGCCTATGGATAGCGCAAATCTCCAGGCCATCAAGGCGTTCGGGAAGGGCGGCACCTACCTGATTATCGAGATCATCAAGAGCGTGCTGGGAATCGCGGTGCTGGCGGCGTCAATGCTCCTCACGCGGGGAATGGCGAACGCGCTCTACATCGTTCTCGGCTGCCAGGTGGTCGTGAACCTCGTTTCGACGTGGATCAACGCGTTCCCGAACCGGAAGCTTCTTGGGTACGGCTTCGGTGAGCAACTGAAGGACGTGCTGCCGTCGCTGCTGCTGGCGCTCTTCATGGGCGGAGCGGTGTGGTCGGTAACGCTTCTCAAACTTCCGAACCTGGTGACGCTGCTGATTCAGGTGCCGCTGGGAATTTTGATCTACGCGGGCGGCGCGAAGCTTTTCAAGTTTGAGTGTTTTGAATATCTTATCCGGATTGTGAAGGAAAAACTCGGGAAATCGCGGAAAAACGCGCCGGAAAATATTTCCGGAGAAACCACCGAAATAGCGGAGAATATTTCCGGAGAAACCATCGAAATAGCGGAGAATATTTCCGGAGAAACCACCGAAATAGCGGAAAATATTTCCGGAGAAACCACCGGAATAACGGAAAATATAACCGGAAAATCCACCGGAAACGCCGGAGACGGCACGGAGGACGTGCAATGAAGAAACCGATTCAAGTGACGAGACCGAGCCTTCCGCCCTTTGAGGAGTACGCGGAGGAGATCAAAAAAATATGGGAGAACTACCGGCTGACGAACTTCGGGCCGCTTGAGGAAGAACTCAGGGCGGCGCTGGAGGAGTTCCTCGGCGTGGAGAATATCGTTCTTTTCACGAACGGCCACCAGGCGCTCGAGGCGGCAATCAAGCTCATTGCGGAGCGCCGCGAGGGAGAAGGGAACGAGATCATAACGACGCCTTTCACGTTCGCGTCCACGACCCACGCGATCGCCGGCAGCGGGTTCAGGCCCGTTTTCGCCGACATAGATCCGGTCACCTACACCCTCGACCCGCAGAAGGTTGAGGCGCTGATCGGGCCGAAGACTCGCGCGATCGTTCCCGTTCACGTGTACGGAATGCTCTGCGACACCGCGGCCTTCGAGAACATTTCCCGGAAATACAACATTCCCGTAATCTACGACGCCGCCCATGCGTTCGGGGTCAGGACCGCGGAAGGCAAAGGGGCGGGAACAGCCGGAGCCGCTTCGATGTTCAGCTTTCACGCGACAAAGGCCTTCAACACTGTGGAAGGCGGCGCGGTGGCGGTAAAAGACAAGGAAACTGCGGAAAAACTGAGAAAGTTCTGCAATTTCGGGCTGGGCGACGGCGGCGACGCTGAAATGACCGGCACGAACGCGAAAATGACCGAATTCGCGGCGGCGATGGGAATCTGCAACCTGCGTCACATCGGGGAAGTCATCAAAAAACGCGAGCAAATCTGCAAAACGTACACGGAACTGCTTACGGAGGGCGACAACGGCTTCGACCCCGCGACAGGCATTTCCGGGAAATACGGAATAAAGCTTCTGCCGGAGCAAAAAGGAACGTTCCCGAACTACGCGTACTACCCGGTGGTATTTTCCGGAAATATCAAAGCCGAAGAAATTGCGGAGAAGCTTGCGGCGGAAAATATTTTCGTGCGCAGGTACTTTTTCCCGCTGACGTCAGACTTTTCGTGCTACAAAAACCTTCCGCACGGCGAGACCCCGGTGGCGGACAGGATTTCGGCAAACGTTCTTGCGCTGCCGCTCTACGCCGACATGGAGGAAGCGGACGTCAGGCGTGTTGCGAAGGCGCTTCTGAAGATCATCAAATAAGGTAATTATGAATTATATAGACACGCACGCGCATTATAACGATGAGGCGTTTTCGGAGGACCGCGAGGAGGTTCTAAAAGAAATACAGGAGGCGGGTTGCGCGGCGGTTGTGAACTGCGCGGAGGACTACCCGACCTCGCTTGAGTGTCTGAAGCTCGCGGAGGAGCATCCGTTCGTTTACGCGGCGGTGGGAATTCACCCGCACAAGGCGTTGACTTATTCTCCGGAAATAATGGAAAATATCGAGGCGCTGGCGAAGCACCCGAAGACGGTTGCGATCGGCGAGGCGGGGCTGGACTACCACTACGACTTCGCGCCGCGGGACGTCCAGAAAATATGCTTCGCGGAAAATATCAGGCTGGCGAAAAGGGCAGGGCTGCCGGTGGTGGTTCACGACCGGGAGGCGCACGAGGACACGCTGGAAATAATGAAGAACGAGCGGATTCCCGAGGGAGGGGCGGTGCTGCACTGCTTTTCGGGGAGCGCGGAGATGGCGAAGATCGTCGCGAAGCACGGGTGGTACTTCTCGATCGGCGGCGCGGTCACGTTCAAGAACGCAAGGCGGGTCATCGAGGCGCTGGCGGTGATTCCCGACGAGCTTTTGATGCTTGAGACGGACTGCCCGTACATGGCGCCGGTTCCGTTCCGGGGGACGCGCAATACGTCGGCGCTGATTCCCTACACTGCGGCCGCGATTGCGGAGGTGAAAGGCGTTCCGGCGGACGATATTTTCGAGCTGACGACCGCCAACGCGAAAAGGTTTTTTGGTATAAGTGACTGAAAAACAGCGCGCAAATCCGCAAAATATAGCGTAAAATTTGTGCAACATCTACAAATTTTCATGCGCGGTGTTGACGGGAACGGCGCGGAAATAATACAATATCTGTGGAATGCGCGCCTGCGGACGAGCGAGCTGCTCCGTTCCGGAACGCGGTTACAAAAGATGAAACGCCTGCGCCTGGCAAAAGCGGCGAGGCGGAAAGCGCTGAGACCACAGAGAGACAAACCGGCCGGGTCTGAAAGAGACCTGTAGTGGCCGGAGCGGTTCATTTTTTGAGACTCGCAGGGAAGGAGGTTCGCCCGGCATGCTGAGAATAATTCGGGATATGATCAAAAAGCACAGTGTAGCCGTGAAGCTTTATTGCGTCGCGTTTACGCTTATTTTTACGTTGACCGTTGTGCTCGGCTTTGTCGCGAACGTAATTCCCGAGGGCAGAAAAGTTCAGATCGTCAGGAATTCGGTCACGGTGACCGTCGACGGCGACTGCGAGACGGTTGCGGACGCGCTTGAGCTCGCGGGCATCAAACTTTCCCGGAACGAGTACCTGAACTGCTCGCTTTCCGACAAAACGGACGAAGTGGGAGTCATAGTTATTTCCCGGAAATCCGCAAGCGACAACGGAAACGCGTCGCACACCGACGTCGACACGAAGACCGACATCAAAGACTGGAACGGAAACGGCAGCGTGAGCAATGAAGACTCCGAAGGCAGCGAGGGCGGAATTCCCGCCGAAGCCACGGACAGCGTTCCCGGCGAAAACGGAGACGACGATCACGAACCTGAGGTGACACCCGCGAACTACTCTTCGGGCGACGAACCGCACGAAGAAGAGCCGGTCACTTCCACGCCAACCGCGACTCCTACCGCGACGCCAACCGCAACTCCCACGTCAACGCCCGAGCTGACGCCTTACGTCACCGAGCGGCCGACAAACGTTCCCACCGAAGTTCCGACTGAAGTTCCCACCGAGGCGCCCACGAACACCCCCGAGCCCACCGAACCGCCCACGCCGACGCCCGAGCCGACCCCCACCCCCGAGCCCACGCCGGTCGTCACCATCGACTGGAAGGACATTCCCGAGGAAGTGGATTTCGACACGGTCTATATCGACGACGACACGATGGCCAAGGGCGACACGAGAGTCGTTTCAGAGGGCGAGAAGGGAATCATCACCAAGGTCTGGGAGATCACGTTCGTTGACGGGAAAGAGGAGTCCAGAAGGCTCGTGGCCGTCAAGAACACGAAGGACCCCGTGAGCCGCGTTGTAGCGTGCGGAACGATCGACACGTTCACGGACAGCGAAGGCAGAAGGGTGATGTTCAAGCGCCAGATCATCGGCGACGCGACCGCCTACAGCAATTCGGGCTGGGGCGACACGATCTACTACGGGGCGCAGCTGGGCGGTCTCACGGCAAGGTGGGGCGTCATCGCGGTCGACCCCGAGGTCATTCCTCTCGGATCTAAGGTCTACGTTCAGGGCCTCTACGGCATCAACGACTACGGCTACGCGATTGCGGCGGATACGGGCGGCAGCTACATCCAGAACACGCGTATCGACGTATACATGGACGACCTGACCCTCATTGACATCTGGGGCGTCAGAGACGTGGTAATTTACATTCTCGAAGACCAGACGGTCGACATTTTTGAACTGCGCGGCGGCGCGAAGTGGATCCCGCCCGAGAAGTACGGATATGTGCCCGCAGACTGACGGTTTTAACGGAAACAACGAAACAAGAAGAGACAGGCAGGCCGGCGGCGAGTTCATCCGGCCCAAGAAGAGTCTCGGCCAGAATTTCCTGAACGACATGCGCGTTGTTCAGGATATTCTTTGTGCGGCCGAACTGTCTGAAAACGACGCGGTCATTGAGGTGGGCCCGGGGCTGGGCGTGATGACCGAAAAGCTGGCGGAGCAGGCGGGACTTGTGGCGGCTGTGGAGATCGACGGCGCGCTCATTCCCACACTGAAAAAGCTGGAGGAACGCTTCGGCAACGTCGTGATCCTGAATCGCGACATTTTAAAAACCGACGTCCGCCGCGACATTCTCGACGAATTCGTAACGCCCCGCAGCCTTGAACGCGTGAAAGTCGTCGCGAACCTTCCCTATTACATCACCACGCCAATCGTCATGAAGTTCCTGGAGGAGAACGCCTCCGACGTCGACTCCCTTGTGATTATGGTCCAGAAGGAGGTCGCGGAGCGCATGATCGCACCGCCGGGAGGCAAGGACTACGGTGCAATGACGGTCACGGTGAATTACTTTTCGGAGCCGGAAATAATGTTCACGGTGCCGCCGCACTGCTTCTACCCGCGGCCCGGCGTGGACTCGGCGGTGGTCAGACTGAAGATCCGGAAGGAGCCGCCATTCGAGCTTATAAGCCGGGAACACTTCTTTTTAACCGTGAGGGCCGCGTTTTCGCAGCGCAGAAAGACCCTCACCAACGCCCTCTCGAACGCACCGTACATGAACGTGACGCGCGAAAAGGTTGCGGAAATTCTGGCGGGAATGGGGAAAGACGTGATGATCAGAGGCGAGCGGCTGAGCCCGGAGGAGTTTGGACAGTTATCGAATTTACTAATCAAATGACACTATAAATAACATAAAAATCGCGCCGCGGAACTGACAATTGTTCCGCGGCGCGTTCGTTATATTCCTGCGTGGAGATTCCTTTTAAAGCAGCGGAACGCCTTTTTCGGCGCAGACACTTACCGTCTCCTCGTCCCAGATGCTGGACTGGACTTCACCGATGTGGGCGCAGCCGAGCATCAGCATGCACAGCCGGGACTGGCCGATTCCGCCTCCGATCGTGAGCGGGAGCTCGCCGTTAAGGAGCATTTTGTGGAAGGGAAGCTCGCGCCTGTTGTCGCAGCCCGCGAGTGTTAGCTGCCTGTCGAGGGACTCGGGGTCGACGCGGATTCCCATCGAAGAGATCTCGACGGCGCGGTCCAACGTGTCGCTCCACAGGAAAATGTCGCAGTTGAGGTCCCAGTCGTCGTAGTCCGGGGCGCGGCCGTCGTGGGGCGTTCCCGAGCGGAGCTTGCCGCCGATCTGCATGATGCAGGAGGTGGGGTGTTCCTTCGTGAAGACGTCTTCGCGCTGGCGGGGCGTGAGCGCGGAGTAGCGGTCCTCGAGTTCCTGGGACGTGATGAAGGCGACGTCGCGCGAGAATGAAGTGCGGAGCTGCGGGTAGTGAACCTTCAGCGTGTCGGCAGTGTCGCAGACCGCGCCGACGCACGCGCGCACGATGAGCTTCAGGAAGTCGAGGTTGCGGTTTTCGCGGGTGATGATCTTTTCCCAGTCCCACTGGTCGACGTATATCGAGTGGATGTTGTCCGGCTCCTCGTCGCGGCGGATCGCGTTCATGTCGGTGTAGAGACCGTTGCCGACGCTGAAATTGTAGCGCTTGAGGGCGAGGCGCTTCCACTTCGCGAGGGAGTGGACGACCTGGGCCTCGGTGCCGATGGCGGGAATGTCGAAAGAGACAGGCCGCTCGTAGCCGTTCAGGTTGTCGTTGAGACCGGAAGATTCGGTGACGAAAAGCGGCGCGGAGACGCGTTTTAAGTTGAGCGCGGCGGCAAAATTGTCCTGGAAGGTCCTTTTTATAAAGGCAATCGCGCGCTGGGTGTCGTAGGCGTCGAGAGACGGTTTGTAGTTTTCGGGAATGTAAGTCTTGCTCATTTTCGTGCTCCGGAATGATTAATTCGCGGCCTGACCGCTGCGGCAGGGCGTTTCAGCCCCGGTGCGCTTAAGGCGGGCCGTTTTCGACTTAACAAGTGTAGCAAACTTTGGTACTAAAATCAATTTGTTTTTGGGGAGCGGTGACCGGGAAGGAGATGCGCTGGGAGATGCGCTGAGGCGAAAAAACTTGACAAAGACGGGGGGATATTGTAAACTGAATATGATTTTCGATTTGATCCGCGGAGGAGCGCTTAAGCCCCGCGCGGGAAGTATATTTTTGAAAAGAGGAGTTAATATGAAGAGAGTATTGGCTTTAGTAATCACGCTGCTTATGGTCGCGTCATTAATGCCTTTCGCGGCGTCTGCCGAAGAAATCGCGGACGTTGACGGATATGAAGGAAAAGCGTATGTCATTTTCGACAACGTGTGCGCGAATGAAGAGGCGAATCTTTTGAGCCCGCTCGGCGGCGCAACCGCTTGGATAGTCGAACACGACGGCGTTATCGAGGACACCGAAAGCGCTTACCAGTCGATCTTCTTTACCGGCTGGGTCGCGTTTGACCAGGAGATCAAGGGCTTCGGATACAGAATCGACGACGGCGAGATCGTTTTTAACGACGAGTTCACGCGCAATGCGGAAGAGGCGGTCGTGGAGGCCGCGGCGACCGTTCCCTGCGACTATGCTTCAAGATACGTTATCGGAATTCCGACCGCGGGCCTTAAAGGAGCACACACATTGAACACCTTCGTGAAGCTCGCGGACGGCAGCGTGTATATGATCGTTCGTCAGGGACAGGAAGTCGGCGCAATTTATAAGGGACCCGAAGATCCCGACGCGACCGCCACCCCGGCTCCCGAAGCGACCCCCGAAACAGGCGAGTCCGAAAACGCGCCCGGCGTCTGGCTGACGTTCGACGAAGAAGAGAAGTATCCCGACCTTTTCAACAACGGCCACGGAATGTCCGCGGACGAGTACGATGAGGAGAAGAAGTGCCAGCTGATTCTGGTCGACGCGGGCGGTGACCCGTACATTGCGCTCAACATCGGCGGCGCGATTCTGGATTATTTCGAGGACGGTGTGGACTGCGACGAGTATAAGGTGCTCCAGCTCGGCGTCAAGGTCAACCCCAAAGCGGGCAACAGCGGCCAGATCTACTACACCAACGAGAACGAGGGCGACTTCAACGAAGGCATGGCCGTGGCGTTCAACTACAAGCAGACCGAGGAATTCCAGGCGCTGACAATCAACTTCACCAGAACCAAGAAGTGGTCTGGTCTTCTCGGACAGATCAGATACGACGCTTTCGGCGAGGCCACCGACGAGTCGGATATAGAGCTCTACTACGTGGCGTTCTTCAAGACGAAGGATCAGGCGGACGCGTTCGCGAAAGAGTTTGCCGAGAAGGGCTACGACGCGTTCCCGGTGATTGCGACGCCTACCCCGAAGCCGACCAACACGCCTTCCCCCACGCCCACGTCCACTCCCGAAGAGACTGACGAGCCCGAAGCGACTACCGCTCCGACCGTTACCGAGGCGCCGAAGGACAATGACAAACCGAAGAAGGGCTGCGGAAGCTCCGTTGTTTGCGGCGGCGTTCTCGTTTGCCTGCTCGGTGCCGCAGTCGCGGTTTTCGGAAAGAAGCGTTACTGATAAAGGCGGTTCTTACTACGGCGGCTTTTGTAACGCCGGTTCTTGTAACCGCGTTGCATGTAACAGCGCTTTAATAACGGCAAGACCGTTTCCGGTCACGGCAAGACCGTTTCCGGCCGTTAACCACCACGGCAAATAAGGAGTTTTACTAAATGAAAATTAAATTGATCGCGATATTGACAGCCGCGCTGATGATCTGCTCCGTTTTCGCGGGCTGCGTCGGCCCGAACAACCCGGCAAAGCCGACCGAAGTGCCCGCAAACGCGAAGTATTCCGGAACGTTTTCCGATTTGAACGGATCGTTCGGCGGCGTGGATGCGCTCGGAAGGGAGCTTTCGCTTGACGGACAGGTCCCCGAGCCGCGCGACAGGAAAGTGGGCATTTTCTACTTCCTCTGGCACGGACAGCACGGAACGAACGGCCCGTACAACATTTACGAGATCGTGAAGAATACGCCTAACGCCACGAAATCCAGCAAAAACTGGAAAAAGGCGGGCGGCGGAAACGACGGCGATTTCCACTACTGGAGCGAGCCGATGTTCGGCTACTACCTGGCGACCGACCAGTGGGTGCAGCGCAAGCACCTGCAGATGCTTGTCGACGCGGGAATCGACTTCATGGTGTTCGACACTACGAACCAGTACACGTACGTGACGCCTCTCAAGAAGCTTCTGGCGGTCTGGGAGGAGTACTACGAGCAGGGCATCAAGGTGCCGAAACTCGCGTTTTACACGAACACAGAGTCCGGCAAAACGATGAACAACATCTACAAGGACATCTACAACAGCAAGTCGATGAAGAGCAAGTACCCGCACCTCGACGACATGTGGTTCTACTACGAGGGCAAGCCGCTCATTATCGGCGACCCGAACGACCCGGTGCTCTCAGCCGAGGCAAAGGACTTCTTCCGCATCAAGGCGAGCGTGTGGCCGAACGCGGGCAGAACCGACGATGGCTTCCCGTGGATGGAATTCGACAGGCTCCTGAGCGACGACGCGGTCTACGGACTTGACGGCCGCAAGGAGGTCGTAAACGTATCGATCGCGCAGCACAGCGACACCGTTATGATGAGCTTCACCGAATTCTACGGCGGAAACGACCGCACGAGAAGCTGGCACGACGGCGCGAACGACACGTCCGAAAACGCGATGGCTTACGGCTACAACGTCGGCGAACAGTGGGATTGGGCCATCGGAGTCGATCCGGAAATGGTCTTCTTCACGGGCTGGAACGAGTGGATCGCTCAGAAGCTCAGCACCGACAGCAAAGACCGCCCGATCATGTTCTGCGACTGCTGCGCTCCCAACACGAGCCGCGACGCGGAGCCTGTCAACGGTCTCTACGGCGACAACTACTACATGCAGCTCATCGACTGCATCCGCCGCTACAAGGGCACGGTCGCGAGAGTCAACGTCGGCGGCGACAACACGATCGACGTGAACGGCAGCTTCGACCAGTGGAACAACGCGGCAATCACCGCGAAGTACACGGATTACCTTGGCGACACAGCCGACAGAAGCTCCAAGGGCTACGGAAAACTCACGTACAAGGACGAGACGGGCCGCAACGACTTCGTATCCCTCAAGGCCGCAAAAGACGCTCAGAACCTCTATTTCTACGCTGAGACGGCAGAGGACATCACGCCTGCAACCGACGACAACTGGATGACGCTCTTCATCAGAAGCGGCCGCGATGACACCGCGCGCTGGGAGAACGGCTTCGACTTCGCGGTCAACCTCGAAAAGCCCAACGGCAGCGAGGCGGTCATCTCGAAGTACAACGCCGACGGCACCTGGACCAAGGCCGGCACCGCCGCGATAAAGGTCGAGGGCAAAAAGCTGATGCTCTCGGTTTCGCGCGAGGTTCTCGGCATTGCCGACGCAGAAATGCCTCTCAACGTGCAGTTCAAGTGGGCCGACAACTACCAGCGCAACGAGGACGGCTCGCTCGACGTCTACTCCTTCTACAAGAACGGAGACGCGGCGCCTATAGGCCGTGAGACGTACGTCTTCTCGGAGAAGATCTTTTCCGGGAAATAAAACAGTGGAGGATAAATTCACGCCGCCGTTCCTGCGGCAGTAAGTGAATAACGTCGCCGTGAATACCGGCGGAAGTGAAAAGAAAAAGAAGCCGTTCGCCCCGACAGGACGAACGGCTTTTCTTCTCGGTAAAGCCATATTGCGGAGGATGGACTATTCACGCCCCCGCCCTCAGAGTGTCTATTTCCCGGACTGCCCGGATACAACGCCGTTGATCAGCCCGGTCCACTTGTCGTTCACTCTCATTACAGTTTCATTGTTCGCGTCACCGTTTATAACGCACCACAGGGAGCCGTCTGACTCCGCAATAACGTAGACCTCGGCGTAGAGGCATTCCAGACCTGGACAATAAAAACGCAGAATATACCTTTTTTCCAGTGCCGGGAACGGTACGGTCTTATTCTTCTCCGAACCTTGAACCACAATGTCGGACAGTGACGCTTCCTCGTGAATGGTTCCCAGTTCCCCGGTTGTCATTTCAGCTACCCCGGTAAAAACCTGAAAAACCTCCGGCCTCGCCTCCCTTGGGGATACTAAGGATATGTCGGACCTTATCCAGGTGTGAGCGAGGCAGTACATGACTTCCGGTCCATCGTCGGCGCCGTTTTGCAGGACATACACTTTCTCGATGTTGTAGAATCCGAGCATGGGTTTGGCGATATTTGAACTCCAGATTTTCATCACGCCGGCCCTGGTCAATTTGCTCCTATCAATACTCCAGCAATCGAGAGAGAAATCGTCCGTCGGAATTTCAACATACGTGTAACCTTCATAGTCAAAGGACTCGCTCTCGAAGCGTTCGCCGGAGGGAAGGTACTCATAAGTGGGGTCGTTCCAGCTGACCTCGATCAAGTCGGGAAGGGGCTTTTCGTGGAGCCGGCAGGAACAGCACACGGGCAAACACAATAGTACTATAAGGGCGGTCAATAGTCTTTTAGTCATAAGCAGAATCTCCGAAGCAAATAGCCGGGCTAATTAAGCGCAGAAAACCGTAATATCCGTTAGTGCTTCCATTTTATCAATACCTGCCCCGGTATTCAAGGGGTTGCCGGTGAGATGACCGTTCACTGATCGATGTCGATCCACATGACCGGACGGACGCAGTAGCGCCCCCACTCAACGTATTGTCCGCCGTAGGACACCCAACCGCCGGTTTCGATGGCTGAAGCGTGTTGGAGGTTCGTGCCAGGAGTCCTCAGCCAGTAGTTTGCCCAGTAACCGGCGCCTTTTGACATGGTGTATGCTGTCGAAACACAGGCAAGCTCCGAGTCGCTACGGAAATATCTGAGGGCTTCTTCTATGCTGAGCAGGTAGACCCTGTCGTTTGTCGGATTTCCGGGAGAAGTGCTTTCACCCGGGTTTCTGTCGGCGCGGACGGCGGTCACATTGATTCTTTCCTGCTCCTCTTCGCTGAACGCACTGTCGATGAATTCACTGTTCAGCCAAGCCCGCAGGGAACAGGTCTCCCACGTGACGTTCCCGGACAGTTCGTTGTACGGCTTTGCGTCAAGGGCGTACAGACTCATGACCATGGCCTTCCCGTCGTGAACGTCGAGAACCACCCATTCGATGTCCTCTTTGCCGTTCGACTCGTCGTTATCCTGCTCGTATTTACCGAAGGTTATGCGGTCGCCGGGGTTGACGGGCGAAGGCTCGTCGGCCGGAACCGGTTCGGCAGTGATTTCGGGGTTGGAAGGGTCGAGGTAAACCCACACTACCGGCCTTACAGTGATTGTTGTCCAATTGACGTCGGATCCGGTGGTGTCCAGTTCGCCGCTGATGATGACAATTGCTGCGCTTCGGGAATCCATTCCGGGAGTCCGCAGCCACCACTGGGCGGAGGCAGACTTGTTCTCTCCGTAGCCCATAGCGTAGTGCGCTCCCTTTGCGATTGCGTATGCGGTAGGCGTACACACCTGCTTCGATTTCGAGCCGAAATACGTATTCACTTCGTTTATGCTGAGCAGGAATACTTTGTCTTTGGTGTCAAACCCTGTGTATGTGTCACGGTTGGGATTGGCTTCCGCGGTGACAATTGTCCTGCTGACAAGCTGCTGCTCGCTTTGATTAAACGCGGCAAGGAAGAATTCACTATTAAGCCAGCTGCGCAGGGTGCATTTTTCCCATGTGACGCGTCTGTATTCGGTGTTGTAGGGCTGTGTGTCGAGGGCGTATCTGCTTATGAGCAGCGCCTTTCCGTCCCTGACTTCAAGAACCAGCCATTCGATCTCTTCCGCGCCGTTGCCGGAGTTGTTGTCCTGTTCATATCTGCCGAAGGAGACGATATCGCCGGCTTTGGTGTCGATGGACGGTGCGGGAACAGGCGTGGGCTCGGGGGTGGGGCCGGGAACCGGCGTTTCGGGAACCGGAGTCGGAGTTGCCGCAGGTCTTTCCGTGCTGACCCAGACGGCGGGACGTACGGATATTTCACTTCCCGGCGAACCGTAACCGAAATGATAGAGGGAGCCGTCCGCGTAAACGCAGGCCGCGGCTTTGGTACTCGTACCCGGCGAACGGAGCCACCACCAGCATGTAGGCGAGTAGTCGTCGCTGTAACCCCTGTTGTCAATACCGCCGTGGGCAAGCGCCAGTTCCGTCGGCGTGCACATTCTCTCTTTGTTTGAACCGAACAGAGTTTCCGCTTCGCTGTAGCTGAGAAGAAAAACGTTGTCGACCGTGGCGTTTCCGGGGCTGGCTTCCGAACGGGGATTCGCGCCGGCGGGAACCGTCGAGTGCAGGATCACGTCTTTTTCCGAAGAAGTGAACGCCCCGCTGTAGAATGAGCCGTTCAGCCATTCTCTCAAAGAGCAGCTTTCCCAGGTGACCGGAACATACTCGGTGTTGTAGGGCAGCGTGTCGAGCGCGTACAAGCTCACGAGCAGGGCTCTGCCGTCCTCAATGACAAGCACAATCCACTCTATTTCCTCGCTGCCGTTGGAAGTGACGTTGTCCTGCTCGTATTTCCCGAGAAGGACGTGATCGCCCTTTTTAAGGGTGAAACTGTCCGCGTAAAGGGCTGAAAGATAATGAGTGACGGTCACTTCGCCTGTCTGGCCGGAAGGCGTCGGTGAAGGCGAAGAGTACGGGGTAGGCGAGGGGGTAGACGCAGGCGTCGGGGAAGGAGTCCGTGTCGCGGTAGGTTCGCCTGCAGAAGAAGGTTCCGGCGTGGGGGTCGGCGTTTCGGCGGCAGGTTGAGTATTAAAAGCAGTGGGCTCCGGCGTCAGATGCTGGCCGGGAGTTTCTTCGTGAACCGGCGTCGTTGCGGGGCCGGACGTATTTTCTTCGCCGGGAGCAGGGGTGGTTTCCGGACCTTCCGTGGGTTCTGCACCGGTCCCTGCCGGGAGCCCCGAATCCGACGTGGGAGCGGGGACGGGCGAAGGGGTGCTTTCGCCGTTATCGGTACTGATAAGCA
>JAEEGG010012847.1_pt1 | contig 17989 bp, 15 predicted proteins | sample 9134161 | NCBI WGS metagenome assembly JAEEGG01 (sample SAMN16246543, study PRJNA631951) | gut metagenome | biome: gut microbiome; feature: rumen; material: CR-attached | host: Bos | place: Iran: Karaj | collected 2018-10 | reverse complement strand
ATGCCAGGCTTTTTCATAGCGGGCATCAGCTGTCATTAATTCCATATTTGCACAATACTTTAAAGTGAATGTGCAAAGGTAGTCAAACTTGAAATTGTGTGCAAGATGTAAAAGCGGATACGCTTACCGTAACCGCCGAGCATCCGTCACCCGTCACCAATATCCGTCACCACGCATCTCACTGACTGTCAGGTGCTTTTGCGGCGGTGACGGATGTGACGGATAATTTCTTACTCATTTTTTCTGAGCTTTTGGAGTCCGCCCGTCGGATGAAGGCAGATGGGAACGCCCGCTGAGTTGGAATCCGTCATTCGTAGTCGTCAATCACGGCGTTCACCATGTCCATCATCGGTCGCGAGGGAGCCCCGAAGGGCAGGTCTTCAGTTTCTCAAGTCCGAAGCCCTGCGGCTGGTCTCAGCTCGACACATCGGTAGGCGTCTTGAAACTGCTGTCAACCGGACTGCCGAAGTACTTCAGAAACTCCGGACTCTGCACACACTTCAGCCACTCCTCCGTGTTCGCCATAATCTCGTTGCGACACGAAGTCAGGATGTTCGTCGGCAGCCAGTAGTTGCCACAAGCCACCATACAGTGGCCAGGTTCCAGATGCAGGTAATAGCCGCCATGCAGCGCCTTCTTGCCGTGAGCCGCAATATAGGCTCCGAAATGATTCTTATAGGGCGACTTGTCGTTCGAGAAGCGCGTGTCGCGATAGAACCGGTAAGTACAGTCCTTCACCGTCAGGTGGGCAATCAGGTACCAAACGTCTCGATGCGCTCCAATGCCTGCAGCACCCCCTTCTCAAAGTCAGCCCTCACAGCCTCATACTCCTTCTTATGCTCCTGAAACCAGCTCCGCTCATTATTCGCCATCAGCTGCCGCAGGAACCCCAATATCCGTTTTGCATCCATATTTCACTTCTTTCCTGTTCTCTTCATAACTTGTCTTAATTCCTTTGCAAAGTTAAACAGAAAAAGCGAAAGAGCCAAATGATTAGCAGGAAAAGAATGAGGACGACCCCAAATTGTCATTTCAGATTCCAATCATGCACCACCTGAACGAGCCGCTGAACATCCTCATCCCTAAAGATTGAAGAATAGAAAACTGACAACAAATAAATGGTATCTTTTTGCACAATATACTGCTGATAAGTATGACCACTCCCTGCTTGAGGATGCCTGATTTTCAGATAGAAATAGTCAGAGTGCACATCTTTCATCAGAATGGTGTCACCGTATGCTTTCTGGCCATGCAATGCCAGCGTATCTGCCCACTGTTCCGCGCTCCAATGATAATTATTGCTTAGGAGCATCATGCGCATATAGATGTATCCGCTGTCTGTCGTATGCACAAAAAATACAGACGAATCGTCCGGCTCGTCTTGCGCGCCCTCCTGAACCTCAAAGAAATAGGGATACCGCACTATCATCAGCGAGTCCCCATATACATACGTCAACAGTTTGGCTGTATCCAACCGTTCTTTCATGGCGCTCTTGACTGGCTCCTTTTCCCAGTCAAGCAACCAAGCCGTCCCCCTGTTTCTGTTTTTCGGCTCGCTCTCACCAAGCCAGCTCAACGAAGCAATCAGCCCAATAACAACGGCCACCAACAGCCACTTCAAGTAAGTCTTTGTCATCTGAAATTACTGCTATTCGAATTTCCATACCGTTCTTTCCGAATCTGCCACTTCACCCATTGCTGGTCGCTCTTCGTCGCATTATTGAAAGCCGTTGCAATCTGATATCTGTCTTTGCCTGCCTTATAGCGTTCCCTCATTTCTTTACGAATCAAGGCTACATTGCCACTCTTTTTGTCATGAAACTCCGCTATCAGTTCATCTGTCGACAAGGTTTTGATGCGCTCTTCCCGCTTACCCACCTTATCTTTAAACAAGGTGTTAAATACAGACTCCCTAAAAACCCTGTCTTCTTTTACCCACTTGCTGTAGTAGAGTGCAGTCAGTTCCTGCCTTGTCAGGTGCTCCAGCATATCAACACACTTCCTCAACTCAGCGTCATTCCATCTGTTGTAATGGAAAGACTTCACCTGCTGGATGATGTACTCGTAATCTGTCATATATGTAAATGGTTAAAATGGTAACTCCTCTTCAAGACCGAACGTTTTTATCAAGCTCTTGACCGTCTCATTATCTGCACCAAATTCTTCCAGGCTAACAGGCTTTGATTTCGTATCCTCGGTCAAACTTACGATACCTGTATCCTGCTGATAGCTTAGGTATACACAACCCTGTGGTCTAGGACCATTTTTCTTGACAAGGATCTGCATCACACCGTGCAAGTCTCGGCCATCATCATCTTGGTAGATTTGATAATACTCAGGACGATGAACCATCATGACAACATCTGCAAGTCCCTCAATATAACTGGAGAACGCCAAATCCTTCAGTTGAGGTTCCCTACCCATAAGTCCTTCTCGATAATCAATGCCTCTGTTCATCATTGAGCCTACGACTATTGGCAGGCTGAGCTGATAGGCCAGTTGTTTCAGTAAAACCATCACCTTTGCTATCCTCTCCGAAGGAGTCTCACCTTCTTTGGCAAAATTAATCATTTGTAGACAGTCAACAAAAATGATTTTTATCCCACTCTCTCTGACACAATTCCGCGATGTTTCCACCAACTCATTAATTGGCAAATCCAAAGAGTCGTGTATAAACAATGGGGCTTCAATCAAAGCGGCAACTCTTTTATCCACCCGCTCCCATTCATACATATCCAGCCTTCCTTTTTGCAATTTAGACGTTGGTATATCGCAGTGGATGGACAGGAGTCTGTAGACATAGTCAGACTTCATATGGTTCGTTGAGAACAGCAACACAGGTTGTTTGCTCTCCAGAACAATGCTTTCTATCATTGACAACATTAATGACACCTTTCCCATACAAGGCCTTGCCCCAATAACGTACACTTTCCCATTCTCGAAACCTTCTGTCAAAAGATCTAATCGCCAGAACCCTGAAGAGATACCAGTGACTCCTGGAATTGCCGCCATTGCCTGTATCTCGCACAAACAATCCTTCAACATACTTCGCATGTCGGAGTAGCCAATATCATTCATTATCTCATTCATACTTACTTGTAACAACTATTAGAAAAGTCCAAAATAAAAACAGTGGCAAAGATACAAACTTATACCTTTACCACCAAACAATAACGCCCCACAAGGCTTGTGGAAATGCGTTTTTATTCCCAGATGACTAAGTCACGAGGCAAAGCGATTTTCTTTTCCTCTCCGCGCTTGCCGTTAACATAGTAGTGCTTTGCCATATAATTGTCAAACTGCCCTATAAATGCCCCTCTAATACGAGCACACTTCTCGTTGATAGAGTTTAGCAGCGGGTTCGTCACATCTTCAATACTCTGGATGGCCCTGTCAGTCAGTCCTGCAGGCCTCAACTTGTTATAAATCTGCAACAGTTCTTGTCGATAATCAGGTAACAACTTAAAAGCAATGCCCTCAGGATGGCACAAGAACAACAGATAAACAGCTTTTACCAATGGCTCCATTTGAATCTCAATGTCGTTATAATCAGGAAGCAGGATGCGATAATCTTTGGTTATCACCATACGGCTCAATCTGTTATCAGGATGAATCAGTTGTTCCAACAGATATTCAGCGATACCTCGCTGGCGCAACTTGATAATACGTTCGCGCACCTCTTCCATCAAACCCTCTACAGATTCCTCGTCCCCCTGCGTGTGAAAGCCCAATTCCGAAGGCAGCTCATTATCGCTGGTATTACCCCTATCTTCATAACTTTGATATTTGCTTTCCAAATATCTGTCAAATCTTGCTTTTTCGACAGATATTTGTTTGCCTATCCTGTGCAGCTGGTCTGCCAATGGCTCACCACTTGTCGATGATAACGGATAAAAACGGTTAATCGCCTTATCCTTACCGCCGCTCCCTTGGTGAATATCCTCAGTACGGATGAATCCCTGTTTTATTTTCTTTCTGTCCGCAGGGTTCTCCAGATACTGAAGCATGAAGTCATTCCCCACCACAACATCATCCAACTCAGCGTCGCTCAAATGAGGTGCTCTGTAATGCAACACTTGCTTGTCCTTCAGCCTCTTCATCAGAAGCGGCAAATAGACAATGTGGAAGCCTATCATCTTCCCCCAGCCTTCCAGCACCTCGGGTCGTTTTTCGAACAGTTCCGTCAGGGCCTTATCCTCTTCGCTGGCAATGTACACCAATTCCTTAGGCGACAGTTTGCCAGCCTGCTTAAACTCTATTTCGTTGTCTTCCAGCTTCACCTGGTCCTGTGGCGGCAACTGTTGATAGCTAACTGTCGTTTTCTTCTCAAGCCGCTTTTCCAACACAAACAAACCTATCAGCAACATAGCTACCAACACGTCAATTACATTCCACGTCGCCCGTCCTAACGCAATCTTGTAGATGGGTTGGAAGAGCACTGCTAGAACCCCGAACACCGTTGCAGCTATTGCCTTGTTATTCACGTAGTAGCGATAAGCCATGATGCCAAACACCACCATCGCCACAAATCGCACCAACTGGAAATAGCCATACGGCATCGGTGCGAGGCAAATCAGCATCAGGGCTGCGAGAATAAGATATACCTGTTTCATATTACCTCCAATCTTCAATATTTGCATGCGACTCAACTTCATTCTCTATGTCATCAGGGAGAGCGGGAAAGAAATCATAACCCGTAATTCTTTCTACTTCATCAACGGTATTGATGAACTGATCCCGTTTCTTCTTCCCATCATTATTCCTAATAACAAACCCAATAGCTTTAGCCCTCCCTTGCAGACAAAGAATCACTTTAAAAAATGCTTCTGGCACAACTACTTTGTTCTCACCTATAGTCTCATGCTTCCTATTCAACAGCACTGGGCCGCAAACAATATAGGCATCACCATATTTCTTGGCCCACTTCCGACAATCCATCTCTATCCTGTTCCAAAGTCCGCTATTCAGACTTCTGTCTTGAGGACACATATTTGTCAGGAGAAATGTTTCTCGCATAGCTTTCTTATCCCATTTGTTGTCACCAGCAGGGCACATGTGGCCATGTGACCAACCGCTGCCTTTATAATCTTCTGGTGTTGCTCTAGGGCATGGAACATCCTCGTCCTCTAAATAACTACTAAATCGTTTAACATCTCCATCAGCATGGCCTGCCGTTAAATGCCACGCTACCCAATTGGGAATCTTCAACTCAGAATTATACGACACTACATAGCCTTTCCTGTGGAGAATAGTCTCTTCTCCATTTTTTAGTGGTTCAGGGACTTCAATTTGTTCTTCTTTTTGTGCTTTACAGGAGAAGAAGAAAAGAGTTATAACGTATATTAGCCAAGCACCTCTCATCTCCCAACATGCGCAACAGCTGCCTCTGATTCTACATCTTCTTCGTATTCTTTACACCCTTCACAAAAAGAATAAGAATCGTCTATTTCATATCCATACATCTCTTCAAGTTCTTCGGCATTTGCAGCATCTTCACAGTCATCATTCCAGTCCAGATGATAGACGTGAGCCTTATGGTCTACCAGAAATGTAGTACATTCAAAATCGTACTGATTCCTATACTTGTTACTGAAATAGATTGCAGCAATACCCAACGCCAACAAAACCACACCCCACACAACAGTTATTTTATACTTTAGGGGCTTATGAACCTCTTTTTTCTCTTCCCACCACTCCAGTTCTATCTTTTCTACTTCTACTCGTATATCCAGCAATAAGATGCACGCAGCAATATATGCGATAAACAACAGTGATGTACCTGTTGTTAGCTTTAATAAGTAGTTGATAATTCCAGAATGGAAGAAATGAGATAGTGTAAACAAAATTATCAGGATGAGACCACCAATTCCGACTATCTTCATTGCCAGTCTGGAATACTCTTCATAACTATTCTCCCCAATTAGATTGGATAAGTATGATTGCTTGACTTTTTCCATCGTGATGACTTTTTAGAAACATTCAGACTTGTTACTACCCCTAGTTTGGAAGTTACCATCTCTTTGAAGTTGTAACACATAGGAAAGTACCCCACTATAAACCTCTTGCGGATTGTCCTTCGAGAATATTTCATCTTTCACAAAACCGCCCCGCACTCCCCCTTTCATCACTTTGTTCGGATTCCAGCCTTCGCCATAATAGAAAAAAGTTTGATAAGTTCCATCTGGAATATCAAACTGATAGGTAGCCCCTGAACATATATAGCCATGAGCAACAACCTTGCCATTCTGATTGGTTTGTTTGATAATCACTACTATATCGCTTTCTGCAGGTGCTGTAACCCTAATACCTGAACATTGTTCGTATGGGCATTTGTAGTTTTTGCCATAATACTGTGAACATGGCGTTGCGCCTGTTATCAAAGCATTATCAAGATATTGCCTATCTTCATCTGGCAATTCTCCTCTAACAGGATTATCATTGGTATTTTGTTGTTCGTAAGTAGAGTTGCTTTTTTGCTCAATTTGAGATTTCTCTTCGGTAGTTATTTTTGTTTCCTTATTGCCCCCACATGTATTAGCAATAAGGATAATAATTCCGATAAAACCAATTAAGGCTAAGCATCCACTATTATTTGAATTTGTTTTAGCCATTGCTTCTTATTTCTTTCTAAATAATGATTTTAAAATCATGCTGCCGATTTTTCGTTCTATCCCTGCATTGGAGGTGGGAATGCCCGTCTTTCGTGCAATCTGCTGCTTTATTTGAGAAATACCTAATGCCCGTTTCCATGAAAAACTCAGGCCAGGAATGGGTGACGTTTTCTTATTCATATCATAATGCTATAACTTGATTCCTCTCAATTTTACAATCTCCATTTCTAAATAGTATTGGATATACTCTCGAAAAGAAGGTCCTTCACATCAGACTCATTGGAAATATTGACTAATGGAAGATTCTTAAATTGTTCCTCAGTAATAATAATATCAAGCCTTGACCAATAATGCTGATCAGGAAAGTGGCTAAAAATCATCCGATACGGAGACACATTGAACCAACTAGAATTATCTTCGCTTTTAACGTATTTCACACCATTGACAGCGCCTGCACCCCAAGTTGGATCAATAAGCATGCCATCATATGCGTGGGTGTACACATATATCCATGAATGCTTCTCTTCCGAGATTGTTCCTTCAGCATCTTTAGTGATACCAATAATGACCTCTGGTGTCAAGCCAGCAGTTTCAGCCATATAGCAAAAAAGTTCACAATAAGCTTGACATACTCCTCTTCTATTCTTGTAACAAGTTTCGGCATCGTGTATTTGCTTAGTAGTATCGTATGCGATATTCTCACAAATCCAGTTGTAGATAGCTCTCGCCTTTTCTTCAACTGTATTTGCATTTGCCTCTTCAATGATTGTAGTAACTATAGGCCTGATGTCTGTGTGCATCTTACTCAGTTCTGTTTCTCTTCTTGGTTTGAAATCCTTCAGAGCCTCTACATGATCAGGTATATCCATTATCTGAATAACGCAAAGCGAATTCACAAAATCCTCAAGATAAACTGGACTCAGAGATTCTGTACTGATATTGTACTTGTTCTTGAATTCCGTATGGTCTGTTGGGATGCATTTGTTATTCGAGAAAAAGCCAACATTTATGTTAGAAATAAGATTCGATTCTTGAATACGGACATATTCCACAAAAGGCTTTGATTGTCTTAGATCATGCTCAAGGTATTTATGCATCTCCTCGTCAGTAATATCTTCTTTTACAAATGGATTACCACCGTCCCAATTGAGTGTATGGAATCTACCAACAAGCGGATCTAGGACTTGATGCTTGATGAGTTCAAGCATCGTCATTCTCTTACTAGTCTCAATGGTTTTATCGAACCATCGATCAAGGTATTTGTCAATATTTTGCTTATAGTATGTGTCCGAATCACGAAAAGAACGTACCCTATCCATATCTATCAACGAGGTGGATTTCCGATGATCTTCTGGACGATAGCCTTCCTTGCCAGGCATATATTCACCATTGAGATCCTTTTCTCCATCCATTAGAAGTTTACATTCTGCCAATCTTTTCTGATCCTTGTCAATGATATCACAAAGACGATTCCACCATTTGCAAACATCATCAGCCTTTCTGATGGCAGCAACAGACTTGCCAAGTTTTTCGTTTAAGGACTTTTTTGTATCTTCAGAAACTGGTAGCGGAATATCGGATTGCACAGGCTCCAAAGTAACCGTTTCAACATCTACTTCACTAGATTTGTTCCCGCTGAACAGATTCTTAAACCAAAACAAGCAACCAGACCTTTCGTTCTGATTCACAATGCTCTGTATGTCATCTGAAGGATTATCCATTGGGATATCAAATTCTTTCGTAACGGAAAATGCCTTCACACGTCCCATATTCAGGACTTCTGACTCTGGATAAAAATCCGGCAAGACATCATGAGTGGTTGCCCTTTCAATAGCCTCTCTCATGGTATTAATGCCCGCTTCGGACTTTACGTAATCTGTGAGTTTCTCTACATTGGTCTTGTTTGCCGCATAAGTAGCCTCATCCTCTTCTGTTAGAAGGTCCATAGTTCCAAACTTCTCATGGAAGGTATCAGCGTCAAGGAAAGTATTGTTCTCAATATTCTTCTGATGTCGCAGAATTTGATTTCGGTATCTTTCTATTTCCGAATCCAGCTGTGCAATCCTTTCATTGACAGCAGCAATTTGTGCTTCTTTGGTTTCGTCTTCCTCTGGGAGCCCGTTCAGTTCGTTTAGCTTTTCTGCGCACTCGGATTTCTCAATTTCTTTCTGAGCTATTTCCGCATTGAGAATCTCTATCTCACGTTGTTCTTCTGATATATATAGCCTCAAGAAAGAATTGAGGTATGAAGCAAGTTTCATTTCTTGCTGGGAAACCGCATACTCATTCTCACAAAGAAGTTTAGAGGGATCCCATAGTGTGGTACAATAATGGTTCCATGAAGACTGAATAGAACACAGACCGTCAAGCCAAGGGATGTTAAGGTCAATCTTCTTGAAATAGTTTGTGTCAATAAGTTCCTGAGTGTCTGATGATGGGGTGTTGTTTAGTGTCCTCTCAAGAAGTCTTTCTTCCGCTGATAGTTTAAAGAACTCATTAAGGTCGCGGAAATCGTATTGATGTTCCGACATTCCAATTGAATAGACATGAGAGTGTACTGTGGCTTTGGGATCAAAGCCACCTGAACATACCATCTTCGACCAGTGGCTGAGGAATCTGCTGAGAATATGCGAATCAATATTAGTAGCCGCCCCCATGTAGTCCATGTTATTCACATAAAGTATATTAGTATGGAAGCGGGCTCCTTCGCCTAATCCGCGAATAGATTCCAAAATTCTCCAATGAGGACGTATGGTGACGTCTCCTGGCTTATTCAGATCGTATCCCAAGAGAACGATATCTACTAAAAGTCCGCCAAGTGTTGCACCCCCAATCTTGTACAACTCATCGCAGACCATTTGCAAGGTCTGGCCATCTTCCTCATTGAAACACTTCGAGACAATGAACACATTGGGAATGGCATTATTAGGGAGCAACGTCCTAAACTGGGAAATCTGGTTGGTCAATGCACCTTGCAGCCTGACAGACTCCTTACTCTCCTTAGTCTTTTCTCCCTTTTCGTTGAAGACATCCCATTGGTAATACAGTCCATCCTCTTCTTGAAGAATGCATCCAGATGTAACGACATTGTGTTGCAGATGAGCTCTTTTGACCTCATCTACAACACCTTTAACGTCATTATTTGTGCCTATAACAATGAAAAAAGCCATATTGTATTACACTTCAAGTTCCTTCAAGTAAGTAACTTCTTTTTCAAGCATGTCACGTACCATCTGATATGCTGGATCCTTTGCACTTACACGGTCCAACTCTATCGCACTCAGCTGTGCATACTTAGAAACGTAGTTCCTAATATCAGACTTAGCTGCTCTTATGATTGCTGTAATAGCTGGACGTCCCTTCTCAAGGATCATTTGCTGTAAGCGACTTTCTACTTCTTTGTCAAGTCCGCGGAGTTGGAACTGATCGAAGGCAAGGTCTCTTCTCTGACCAAGTTCGAGGAAACCACCAGAAAGGATATCACCCTGATCGGATTCGATAAAATAAGTCTTACGCGATTCGTCAAACTTGATGTAACCATAGACAATTGCATTAACCCAATTAGGAAGCACCCTGTCTTTCTCCTGCTTCGGCATAATATCAAAGCCTTCTACTATCATCCGTTGATTCCATTTCTCATCCAAATAACATACAGGGAATGACTCATATTTGTTAAGTTTCTCTTCCGCATCTCTCATATAACCAATCATATTGTTAACCGCATAAGCAGGACTGTAGCACTGACTTTGGAAGAAAGTTATCCTATCGGTCTCATGAGTGGAGGCAAAAGTAGGTTTGTTAGCTCCAAGAGTAAACTCGTCCAAGAACTTCTCCTGAATTAAACCTGATGACTGGTCAAAGACACCAATAGTGAAGATGGTCGTGAGTTCCTGTGCTTCTTCCACATGACCACCTGGGTTTGTTGACCAAAGAGGACTAGACATCTCCTTGGCCTTTGCGAAATAGACTTTGAGCTGCCTCTCACTCATAGAACGCATCTTCTGCTCAACAGAAACGTTAACAGCGTCTATGACTGATTGTTGTTTTTTTGCAAAGTCAAAGAACAAATCACTTAGTTCATCTTCATTTTTTCCGATTAGTGTATAGATTGGAGTTTTGTCTCTGAAGAGAGCAGATGTTTCTTTAACTTTAGGAAGTTCAAAATGCTCTACATCGTAGGTGTGAAGATATATCTGGAAATTGGAGTCGGATTTTGCAAGTTGCTGTATCGCATTCATTTCTCTTCTCTGTTTTCTCTCAACCGCTTCAATATTCGATTTAAGCACACTTACTTTCTGAGATAGTTCATGAACATAACTGTCCAAATCCGTATAGAACTGAATGGCCCAATTATGACGAAGAAGATCGCGTTTCTGTGCGATATACTCAGCTATCTTGCTTTGAAGAGCTTCCGCCGCATCCTTGTCAAAAACTTTAAATATACCTGTTCTAAGAGCAGATATTTCTGAGCTCCAGTCATAAGTGTATGCAAGATCTTGCTTCAATTTGGCAGCCTCAGTATTCATTTCGTCCTTACAAATAGCGATACTGTCTGAAAGAGACTCAAGGAAAGCTTGGGCGCAACCGACACCATTTTGTGTATTTAAGATTTCCTCGATCTTTTTCTTCAATTCGACTTTAACATCCTCTAACTTCTTTGACTCGTTGTTTTGTACCTCGGCTACTACATTAGGTGCTTCGGCTCCAGATAAGATATTCGCTTGAACGGTGTTTTCGTCAGCATCCCTTCCGATGATTACGCTGAATGGTGCATATTTTGGCAGAATGTCATCCGTAAGAAGATCGGCATCATGTTCCTGTATTTTAACTGCTTCGCTACTTGCCCATGCATTAACTTCTTTAAGAGCATCCATCGAGTCGGATTTGCATAGTTCGTTGCAGACTTGAGCGATGATTCCCTTTGCAATGACATTTCCAACGGCTTGATTGTCGTAAACTATTTCTGCACTTCCTGCAGATACATAATGAGCTTCTTTGTTTTTTATGTTATATGAAATGTCTGCATTTTCTAAGTTGTCCTTCACACTTACCTCATTTGAAGGGAGGAACATACATCGACCAATAGAATCAGCAATGTCATCGATGTTTTGAAATTTTGTTCCCGCCTTATTCCCGTTGTTGATTAAGAATGTTTCACGAATTCCTTCATCAAGACAATAGACCTTGTCAAAATTGAAATCGAGCGCATTCTGGTTGTCCTTAGGGAGGTGATAGAGATAGTCAAGTTCTCTAATTGCTCCATATGCATTTTGGTACACATTAAGTGATGCAGGCCCAGGTGCCATGTGACGAAATACTTCTGGTAACACCATCCAAGGGGTAATCTCATAATCAAGTCCATTGTCCCGAAGTGTCTTTGCAATGAGAACTAACATATCGAGCATTGTTCCACTACCAGTGCCGCCAGCCACAGAACCAACTACATTTACCTTAATAGGATATTTCATACCTTCCGTGTTGATATCATAAGTAAATATACTTCCTATGGGCAGAGACCTACTAATTTCAGTAACTTTGCTTGCAACACGTTTACTTATTTCTTTTGCATTGTACCTTATTAGAAAACGTCCGTTACTTCTTATTTGTCCAGCTCCAGTACCCTTAAGGTTTGAAAGGAAACGGACATTCCTCTTGGGAAGCCACTGGAATTTGGTAAGGTTACTGCGATATATATCAAGGGCGCTACCGATGATCCCACAGAAACAAATCTCATTATCCGAGAATTTTACGTCTTTCCCTTTTCGGGTAGGAAGGGACATATCACGTATAGCCTTGTCTGTATCAACGGCAAGAAATGCAACCATAGGGGGGATTTCCCCATATGCATCCATAAAACACTGTTTAGCACGAAGGATAGCCTTAACTCCAGTTCCTCCTAAACCCACAAATAGGGTTCGTGTAATCTTTATTGACATGATAATATAAATTTTAGTTAATTAATTGTTATATGCATATTTGAACGAACGTTGTCAATAGTTGCAGCTCCAATGATTGGTATAGGATTGGGAGAAACCCGATAGATGCTACTGTCAACCTTTAAGAGTATTTTTTTTCCTTTTGCCGGGCGCATAGTGATCGGTGAAGAGAATGCTGGATGTGACTTGTAGACCACAGATCCCTTAATCAGGGAGTCCCAAAAGCTTTGTTTCTTTAGTTCAGAAGAAACGACTACCATCCTTGCTCCTGTCATTTTGACAATGAGTGGAATTTGGTTGGGAATGATGAATGTCTTCTGGCAACTTCTGAACTGGGGATAAAACATTCTCCGTAAAATGAGGAACCATAAGAGCGAAATAACGGCAAGCAACGTCACAATCCACGAAAGCCATACTAAGAGAGGATTGAGGTGATGTGTGAAATAGACATGTGTAACCAGTGGCCCGCCACCTTTCACCTGAACATACTGTTTGCCAGGACTAACAACCTTTGAGCACCTAATGGAAACGTTAACTAGCCTCTTATTCTTGACAGAGAAACTCGGGCCACTATTCTTTCCGTCAACCATAATGGTGTACTTGCTGGCAGGAAGAGCGCTTCCTTTATCATCAATTAACGTCAAACCACCTGTATATGAAGACTTAAAAGTAATAGTAAAGTGCGCACTCTTCGCGGGAAAGAACAAAAATTTGTTATATGTCTTTCCTATAGAGACATAAGTAACGCCTTTGTGACTCGAGAAAAAGTTCACAAGAAGATAAATTGCACAAACAACGCATATAGACGGTATAATCCACTTTTTCATATACAGGCTGCTTTAGTTAACGTTAATCTTCAAATTCTTCTTGATATCAATAATAGTAGCGGATCCAACTCCCGGCATGGGGTTTGGCATCACTTGATAGCTTCCTGCTTGAACTTTTGAAAGGACCCGACGACCTCTGCTTGGTTTGAATACTATAGGAACAACGAAGGCTGGATGTGTCTTGTAAATGATTTTACCTGTCCAAAAACTATTCCAAACAGATTGTTTCTTTGGGTGTGATGTTGCCAACACCACCATCCTTGCTCCTTTGAACTTGATAATAAGAGGTGCCATCCCTGGGATATTGAATGTTTTTTGAATGGATCCGAATCTTGGATATACAATCGGTCTGAAAAAAAAGAACCATAATAACAAAACTGCCAGTGTTAGAATTCCAAACCACATCAAAAACACCTTCATAGGATGCCAACAAACATTATGCCTAAAATAAATACTGCTAATATAAGACAAATTATCTTCCGCATTAATTGTTTCTAACCCTTTTGCTTCTCCCTTCATTCCTATAACATATGCTTTTGCTGCTACCGAATGTGGAATTTCCATGGTTAAAATACTATTTGTGTCTGAAGCCTTTATTACAAAAGAATTCCCAATGCTTTTCCCATTGTAATACATCTTACATTTGTGATTTATCTCAGATGGGATATCAAGAGATACATTAAGTGAACCTTTTTGTTTTTTTGCTTGCTCGTTAAATATAGCTCCAAGATTGGCTTGTACCTTATCAATATCTTTTCCTTTAAACAGGAATGAAGAGTAAGTTTCAGCCTCCCCAGCATTATATTGTCCCTCTGTTTCTCCAGAAGGTTGCCCTAAATCAAGATTTGCCAAATCTCTAGTGTCAATATTGATATATAGGTCTGGATTGCAAATTTGAAGATTCTTCTTTATGCTACTAACTGTAAAATGAACTTGATGATTGCTTGAGGGTTGTTTCTTTTGTTCAACAAGAAAAATGGCTTTTCCTCCTTCAATCTTATTATTTAGCAACGTAACATTATAATATTCATCATCACATTCTACAGAAGCGTTGAAGGAACCATAATCAGAAAAGCCTGATTGTAGATTTTTAGTAGAATGACTATTCAGTTTAAATGAAGTTCTGTCAAAAGCGCCAAAGGGGCCTTGATGATCTTCTATATAAAATGCTCTATCACAAGCCGCTGTAGCAGCAATAAGTTTCTTCACATCTGGCTTTTCTTTAATTTCTTTACCAAGAGCAACAAAGAATGCATAGTTGTTAGGAGCCTGCAGACACCATTTCCTTATACGCTCACAAACAGCATCAGTACGTCGTTTGTCAACATTTTCAGTGCCATCTGTAAATAAATACAAATAGTTGTTTCTATTTTTGTCTATGTATTTTAATCCCAAATCCCATGCTTTGCATATGCCAGTCCTTTGTGAAGCATTTATCATTGCCTCACATTGTGATTCTACACTATTCCAATCAAATTGCTTCGCTTTAAAACAAATTGGATTAGCTGTAATTTGATGAAACAGAACTATTGTAACATTTGCATTTTCATCTAATTGATCTATATCATCTTTCATAAACTGCTTGGCTTGCTCCCAAATACCATTGGGACGTTTCATACTCCACGTGCAATCGAAAAGGTACACGTAATTACGTTGACGTTGAGCCATCACTGAAACTGACATAATCAGGAATAAAAGTAGTATTGGCGTCTTTAATTTATTCATAGGTTTTCAATGTATTTTCACCCCAACTTAAATGAGTATAACATTGTCGATAATCACTATAACGATTGTCTGAGATGTTGTACTCATTCTTATTCTAATTAACTTATCCTTTTCTTACGCTTTCGTAAAGCCGTAGGCTCCCTTGTATTCTATATGTGTACTTGAAACAATTTAAGTTTTGTATAAATTGTTTACATTTACGTAGTAAAAATTAGTTAGGTAAGAGTTTTTAAATCCGAAAATCTCTCTAACAATTAGTATGATTTTTTAGAGTATTTTAGCGTAAATACGAATTTTTTATAAAAAAATTATTTAACTATTGATATTTTTTACAATAATCTAATATTTATTAATAAAAGAAAGTATAATATGTGTTTAAATCCTATAAAGATAACTAACAGTAGTAAGACTATAAATCACGGTAGGAAGTTTGTTATGGAAGTTCCGTGTGGTCATTGTGCAGAGTGCTTAGAGAATAAGAAAAAGGATTGGTATTTCCGTTCCTTTTATGAAGCTAAAAGTACTTTTGACAATGGTGGTTACATCCTTTTCGACACTCTTACTTATGACAATTCACATCTTCCTCATCTGAATGATTTTTTGGAAGAAGATTATCAGTTGCCTTTTCACGATAATGTTAGTTGTTTTAGTTGTGAGGACTATCGTTTATTTATGGTAAGACTCCGCAGAGCTTTACAGTATGCTGGTTTTAATCCAAAGGATAATTTAAAGTATTTTCTCACCTCCGAGTATGGTGATGATGACCGTTATACTCATCGTCCTCACTATCACGTATTATTTTTCGTTACTGACCCTAAGTTAGACCCTATTGAATTGTCAAAGATGATAGATAAGTGTTGGCAGCAAGGTCGTACTGATGGTGTCCCTTATAAAGGTGTTGCTTATGTGCTTAAAAAGCGTGTGTTTGGTTATGCTTATAATTGCGACCGTGTGCATATGCAGATGGTGTGTAACTATGTAAGTAAGTACGTTGCTAAGGATAGTGCATTTAGTAAGACTGTATTAGGTCGTTTAGACAAAATATTTGAAAATAATTTTGGCAAGTATTGGAAGTTGCAAGAAGGTGGTAAAGAAGCTTATGATTTTTTTAAGCGTCAAGTATTGCAGTTTCATCGTGCGAGTCAAGGTTTTGGTGAAGACTTCCTAAAGTATAATAAGATGGCAGATATTATGAAGACTGGTATGATTGCAATGCCCGATAAAAAGGCTATTGTTCGTCATCATCCACTTCCTATGTATTATCAGCGTAAGTTATTCTATGACCTTATTAAAGGCCTACACGGTGAATATAAATGGGAACTTAATGAGTTAGGTAAGGATTATAAGATTAAGCGTGCTGAGCATTCTGTAGATATGCTTACTGACCGTTTTAACGATTGGATTACCAATATGGGTATTTTCAATTATTATCACGATACGAATGATAAGGATTGGTATACCACTATACTTAATCGCTTTTTGTCATTAAATGATGGTCGTGACCTTCGCCAGTTCGCTCAATATCTCATCTATTACAAAGGTCGTATTAAGAGTGCTGCACAGATAGATAGAGAGAAGAATGGTGAGTATTACTGTGATGATGCTGTAGAGTTTCTTAAAGCTTCGTTTGATGATGAGTCATCCGATACTCATTTGAAATATTATGGTACTAAGGCTGATACTGACCTTTTCCACAATAAGTTCGTTACTGATAAAGATTTAGGTGATTTACACGTATGGCGTGAAGAAGGTGTACCTACCGAGTATAAGCGTTTCCACACTGGTTCTCTTTTGAGTAGGAATTATTTTCGTAAAGATGTCAATGTATATAGCCAAGATGGCGAGTCTTATGCGTTTGATGCAGGTGATGCTATGTCGTTGCGTGAGTTCCGTGGTAGTTATGTTATAGATGACAGTAGTGATAAGCGTTTTGCATATTATGATGCTATGTGGTCTCTCTATTGTGAAACTCAGTTAGAAAAGAATGATGCTAAGCAGAAGGCTTATGATGATAGAATCGCTTTAGGTAAGCGTCTTAAAGAGCAAGGTTTATATGTTAAGAATATATAATAATAACATAAAATATTTACAATTATGAAGAAAACAATTAGTTTAACTTTTGACACATCTGAGAAATTATTTACAAATCTCAGTACATTGAAATTAGCAGACATTATGCGTTTTGCTAGTAACATTACCAATTCAGATACCTCTGATTTGCATTTAGATTTTAGCCTCTATGGTGCATCTGATAGTGTATTATTGGAAGCCACATCTTATGAGGATGATGTATATGATAGTTATATCATATTTGATAATAATGATGTTAAATGATTTGTATTATGTTGGAGACTATTTTGTATATTAGTTTAATTTGTTGCTGTATAAAGTATTTATTTACAGACTCTACAGTTTCAATTGATGTTAAATCATAAATGATAAATAAGGTAGGAGATTATATTTAGTGTGTTTTTAGTATTTTTGTTGTCCATATTTTTTAGTTATATTTTCTTTTTTTTGTTATTTTTTTGAAAACTAGGTATTTTTTCCTACCTTTTAGATATTTATTATAAAAGGATATAATGAAGTTAAAGATTAAATATATATTGAGTATTATAAGTTTCTTATCGTCAATTGTTATAGGCTTTTTAGCCTTATATCTGCCGCCTATAGGAATTATAGACCATAGTGTATTATGGTTTACAGCTCAATTGTTACTTTTTACTTCGAGTTTATTAGGTATTGACTTTCGTATAGATAATAGTAACTACTCAGCACCCCATGGTATGAGTAGTTGTCTTACTGTTTTACGACAGCAAGTATTGCGTTGAATTTGGAGTTTCCGTTCTTCATGGCCGTCTCCACAATGGAGTGTAGCTTGGCAAAATCG
>JAEEGG010012845.1_pt1 | contig 17991 bp, 16 predicted proteins | sample 9134161 | NCBI WGS metagenome assembly JAEEGG01 (sample SAMN16246543, study PRJNA631951) | gut metagenome | biome: gut microbiome; feature: rumen; material: CR-attached | host: Bos | place: Iran: Karaj | collected 2018-10 | reverse complement strand
AAATGCATTATTATTGCGTTATTACTTGGGCCAAAATGTGCATTTTTGTGCAAAAATGTGCCAAATTGTGCACTGCCGACGTTTTTTTTAAAGTCTGACAAAGAATGTTCTTGGGAATGTAAAAGGCTGAAAACCAGCCTTTTGGAAGCGGAGAGAACAGGATTCGAACCTGCGAGCCGGTTTTGCCGGCTACACGCTTTCCAGGCGTGCCTCTTCAACCACTCGAGCACCTCTCCTTTGCGTTAAGCGGGTGCAAAGGTAATACAATTAATTGAGAATTGAGAAATGAGGATTGAGATTTAATAATCTTTATCATTTTACGCCAAACACGCGGGCAACGTTGGCGCTGGTGCGGTCGGCAATTACCTGTTCGGTGACACCGTAGGCTTCGGCCAGCCGCTGGAGCACATAGCGGGTGTAGGCTGGCTCGTTGCGCTGGCCGCGCATGGGGACGGGAGCCATATAGGGGGCGTCGGTCTCAATGACGAGGCGGTCGAGGGGAACGACGGCAGGCAACACTTCGGGCAGGTGCGACTTCTTGAACGTCAGCACACCGCCGATGCCCAGGACGAAGCGGTCGAACTGCAGCAGTTCGCGGGCCTCCTGCTCGTTGCCTGTGAAGCAGTGGAACACGCCGCCTGGCAGTTCCTTCGCGTACCTCTTAATAATACTCACCAGTTCGTTTTGTGCCTTGCGGCAGTGAATCATCAGCGGCAGCTGCGTCTCTACCGACCAGCGAACCTGCTCTTCGAACGCCTCCAACTGCTCCTGCTCGAACTCACGGCTCCAGTAGAAGTCGAGACCGACTTCGCCGATGGAACCTCCCCCCGCGCCCTCCCGGAGGAGGGGGAGTAACTGCTTGATGGCGGTGAGCTGTTCGCGCCAGTCGGCACGGACCTCCTCAGGATGAAGGCCCACCATCGGGTAGAGGTAGTCGGGGTACTGCTGACAAAGCGTCAGAATACGCTTGGAACTGGCAAGGTCGATAGCCGGAACGAAGATTTTGCTGACGCCTGTCTCACGTGCCCGCTCCAGCACGGCCTCGCGGTCGGCATCGAACTCCTCGCCGTCGATGTGGCAATGTGTGTCAATCCACTCCATAGTTCACTTCTTGCGCTTCATCATCTCGTCGGTATAGTCGAGCAGCATCTGCTTGCGCTCGTCGCCGACGCTGACCTTGGCCAGATATTTGCGGCACTCGTCGAAGTAGAAGTTGATTTTCTGTTCACAGAGCTGGCGGATACCTATCTGGTCGTAGAGGGCGGTGACGGCGGCTACCTTCTCCTGGCGGTCGAAGTCGCGGGCACCTATCCACCGTTCCAGTTCGCGGCGCTGCTCAGGGTTGGCGCGGTTGACGGCGTTGATGAGCATATAGGTTTTCTTGTTCGAGGTGATGTCGCCGCCAATGGCCTTTCCGAATACCTTCGGATCGCCGTAGACGTCGAGCAGGTCGTCCTGCAGTTGGAAGGCCAGTCCCAACTGTTCGCCGAACTTATAGAGGTTCTTGACGTCCTCGTCGGAGGCGTCGGCCAGTATGGCGCCAATCTTCACGGCGCAGGCCAGCAGCACGCTGGTCTTCAGGCGAATCATTTCGATGTATTCGTCCTCGGTGACGTCGTTGCGCGTCTCGAAGGTCATGTCATATTCCTGGCCCTCGCCAATCTCGAGTGCCGTCTCCGTAAACACGTCGAGCACGGCCTGCAGGTGGCGGGCGTCGCACTGCTGCATGCGCTGGTAGGCCAGCACCAGCATGGAGTCGCCTGAGAGGATGGCCTTGTTGGCATCCCAGCGCTTGTGGACCGTCTCATGGCCGCGGCGCAGGTCGGCATTGTCCATCAGGTCGTCGTGCAGCAGGGTGTAGTTGTGGTAGGTCTCCAGTCCCACGGCCTGCATCAGAATGCGCTCCGGGTCTTCCTTGTAGAGGTTGTAGGCCAGCAGCATCAGCACCGGGCGTATGCGCTTGCCGCCTAATGACAGCACGTACTTGATGGGGTCGTAGAGCGATGCCGGGCGGCGGTCGTACGGCAGCTGGTCAATAAACTGGTTGACCAGATTCAGGATTTCAGTTGATGTGTACATTGGGTTATTTCGTTGTTTCGTTGTTTCGATGCTTCGAGTTTTCAATATTACAGCTTAAACACGATGGGAATGCAGACCTGCGTGCGGCAGGGCTTGTCGTTCTGCTTGCCAGCTTTCCACTGGGGCATCATCCTGAGCACTCGCAGCGCCTCGCGGTCGAGTGAAGGGTCGACGCGTGTCACCAGCTCGATGTTGCTGATGCTGCCGTCGGTATTGACGATGAACTGAGCCACCACCTTGCCCTCCACCTTGCGCTGCTGGGCGGTTGGCGGGTAGCGCAGGTTGTTCGTGAGCCATTTCATAAACGCCGTGGCGCCACCTGGGAACTCAGGCAACTCCTCGACGATGCGGAAGTTCAGCGGGTTCAGCTCCATATCGACGACGGTGGGCTGGTCGGGGTTCTCCACCTCGTCGACCGTCTTCAGCTCCACGTCCTCGGGCGGGGCAATCTCGTCCTTCAGTTCCACCTCAGGCTCGTCCTCGACCACGTTCAGCTTGTCGGCCGACTGCGGGCGCTCCACTACCTGCTCCTTGATCAGTGGTATGCGTTCCTCCTCTTTCAGTGCCTCCAGATCCAGCTCCTTGACGATGTTCTCCAGCGCGTCGAAGTCGTAGTCGCTGCTGCTTGCCGTCCAGTCGTACTCCAGCGCCACGAACAGCATGGCCAGTACCAGGATTACCCCAAGCAGGAACCCTTGCATGCGCTTGCCGTCCAGGTCGGCTTTCGTACTTTTCTTTATTTCCATAATAAAATGCGCCTCTCTCCGTTAAAGAGATGTTAAGGCGATGCAAAGGTACAAAAAAGTGGGGAGCGAAAAGTGAAAAGTGAGAAGTAAGCAGCGAAAATTGAGTTTTTTTAGTAACTTTGCAGCCGAATTGAAGGAAATTCAGATGAAGAGAGTCGTTTTAGCCGCCGTTTTGACACTTTCTGCGCTTTCAGCCGGAGCGCAGGAGAGCCAGACCGTGTTCAACTTTCTCCGCTTGCCGGTGAGTGCCCACGCGGCGGCCCTTGGTGGCGACAACACGACCATCTCCGACGACGACGCAGCGCTCATCTTCCATAACCCCGCCCTGATCAACAACGTCAGCGACCGCACGCTGAACCTCAACCTGATGACCTATATGGAGGGCTCGACAACCGCCAGTGCATCCTTTATCGGGGCTGCCGGCGAGCGTGGCACTTGGGGCGCTTCGGGGCAGTTCATGAGCTACGGCACGATGAAGGAGATGACGGCTGCCGGCCAGCAGACGGGTGAGTTCTCGGCCAAGGACATTGCCGTCGGCGGCTCCTTCGCCTACGCCCTGAACGAATTCTTCTCAGGCGGCATCACGGCCAAGTTCGTGGCCAGCTACATCGGCCAGTACAACTCGTTGGGAGCAGCCGTTGACCTCGGACTCAACTACTACAATACCGACAACGAGCTCTCGGCCTCGGTCGTGGCCCGCAACCTCGGTGGCCAGCTCTCGGCTTATGAGGACGACTTCGAGCGTATGCCCCTCGACCTGCAGATAGGTGTCAGCAAGCGGCTCATCGGCTCTCCCCTGCGGCTGTCGGCCTCGCTGGTGCGGCTGAACGACTGGGAGCACGGCATCGGCCATCACGTGGTCATCGGTGCCGACCTCATCCTGTCGCCCCAGTTCTACGTGGCAGCTGGCTACAACGCCATGCGCGCCTCAGAGATGAAAATCAGCGAGAGCGACGGAGCCAGTGCCCACGGCGCCGGTCTGAGCATCGGCGGCGGCCTCACGCTCCAGCGGCTGAAGCTCAGCGTGGCCTATGCCAAGTACCACGTTTCAACATCGTCATTACTGTTTAACATATCATACGCATTATGAAGAAGATAACCATAGCTATTGACGGTCATTCGTCGTGCGGCAAGAGCACGATGGCCAAGGATCTGGCCCGCAAGGTGGGCTATATTTACGTCGACACGGGTGCCATGTACCGCTCGGTCACCCTCTACGCCCTTCGCAACGGGCTGTTCAATGACGACGACAGCATCAAGACCAACGAACTGGAACAGCAGATGGACAACATCCACATCACCTTCCAGCTGAACGAGGAGACGGGCCGCCCCGACACCTACCTCAACGGCGAGTGCGTGGAACAGCAGATCCGTTCGCTCGAAGTGTCCAACCACGTGTCGCCCATTGCCGCCCTCGGCTTCGTCCGCGAGGCCATGGTGGCCCAGCAGCAGCTGATGGGCCAGGGTGGGGGCGTCGTGATGGACGGCCGCGACATTGGCACCGTCGTCTTCCCCAATGCCGAGCTGAAGGTGTTTGTCACCGCCTCGGCCGAAGTGCGTGCCCAGCGCCGCTTCAAGGAGTTGCAGGAGAAGGGCATGCCCGCCGACTACGACGACATCCTGAAGAACGTCGTTGAGCGCGACTACATCGACTCCCACCGCGAGGTGTCGCCCCTGCGCCAGGCCGACGATGCCCTGCTGCTCGACAACAGCAACATGACCATTCCCGAGCAGAACGAATGGCTCATGCAGCGGTTCCAAGAGGCAACATCGTCATCGGTTTCATAGACGTCCGCTACATCTCCACGCAAAGAAATGGATATCAACAGCATCATCGACCGCACAAGGGTCTATTTCAACCTGATGCCCGACAAGGACGACGAGCAGGCCATCATCCAGCAAATCAGCAGCGGAGTCACCTTTCGTGGCGCCAATCTGTGGGTGCTTATCTTTGCCATCCTGATTGCATCGCTCGGCCTGAATGTCAACTCAACGGCCGTCATCATCGGTGCCATGCTCATATCGCCGCTCATGGGGCCCATTATCGGCATGGGTCTGGCCGTGGGCACTAACGACCTTGACCTGTTGAAGCGGGCGGTGAAGAACTTCAGCGTTGCCACCGTCATCAGCGTGCTCACGGCAACGTTCTACTTCCTGATAACTCCGCTTGGCGAGGCGCAGTCGGAGTTGCTGGCCCGCACGTCGCCGACACTCTACGATGTGTTCATCGCCTTCTGTGGCGGAGCTGCCGGCATCATCGCCCTCTGCACTCGCGGTAAGGGCAACGTCATCCCCGGCGTGGCCATCGCCACTGCCCTGATGCCGCCGCTCTGCACCGCCGGCTACGGCCTGGCCACCGGACACTTCCTCTACTTCCTTGGTGCCTTCTATCTCTTTTTCATCAATACCGTGTTCATCGCCCTCGCCACGTTCTGCGGTGTGCGGCTGCTGCACTTCCAGAAGTCGCAGTTCCTTTCGTCGGACGTGGGCACCAAAGCACACCGTATCGTTACGGCCATTGTCGTGCTGACCATGCTGCCGGCCGCCGTTATGACCGTCAACATAGTCCGCAAGAGCTTTTTCGAAAATAATATGCGGAAGTTCATCAAGACTGAACTGACACAACGCGGCACGCAGATTATCTCTACTGATGTCGAGAAAGACAGCATGAAACTGCGTGTCGTCGCCGTGGGGCGCGAGATTACTGAGGCCACCCGTACAGCTGCCGAGCAGCGTATGGAGCAGTATGGCATGAAAGGCTATCGGCTACATATCATCCAGGGCGTGCAGACCGACAGCATCCTCGCCCTCAACAACCAGCTGACGCAAGTCAACACAACCCGCGAGACCGACCGGCAGCAAATCATCGAGCTTTCGGCCCAGGCCACTACCCTTGCCGCACAGCTTGAGGGCTATGCGCGACTTGACGACCTGTCGACCGAACTGCGGCCAGAGTTGAAAGCTCTCTTTCCGCAGGTCAGGTCCATCGGTCTTTCACGTGTTACTGAAACCTTGAGCGACACAGCTCTGCAGCACCGTTTTGTTGTCGCCCTTGTTGGCACAGCTCCCAATAAGCGTCTCAACCCAGCCGACCGCCAGAAGCTGCAGGAGTGGTTGCTGACCCGTACTGCCGCTGACAGTCTCGTGCTGATTGAAAAATGAGTAGGACTCCCTGCGGAGCCTACTCAATAACGACGGTTGTCCAGCCGTGCTTGTCCTCGATTTCGCCGTACTGAATGCCGCGCAGCGTGTCGAAGAGTTTCTTCGACATCGGTCCGGGCTTCTCGCCAAACGAATAGCGCTTGCCGGTGTCGAGGTCGTCGATATAGCTGATTGGTGAAATCACGGCTGCCGTTCCGCAGGCACCTGCCTCCTCGAAGGTCTCGAGTTCCTCTTCAGGAATGGGACGGCGCTCCACCTTCATGCCCAGATCCTCGGCCACCTGCATCAGGCTCTTGTTGGTGATACTGGGCAGGATCGACGTTGACTTCGGCGTGACGTAGGTATTGTCCTTGATACCGAAGAAGTTGGCAGCACCACACTCGTCCATGTATTTCTTCTCCTTGGCGTCGAGGTAGAACTCGCAGGCATAGCCCTTTTCGTGGGCCAGGTTGTTGGCAAAGAGCGAGGCAGCGTAGTTGCCACCCACCTTGTACTTACCCGTGCCGAGCGGGGCCGAGCGGTCGTAGTCGCGGATGATGACGTAGGGATTAGCAGCGAAGCCGCCCTTGAAGTACGGGCCGACGGGCGTGACGAAAATCAGGAAGCAATACTCCTTGGCGGGGTGAACACCCACCTGGGCGCTCGTACCTATTAGCAACGGACGGATGTAGAGCGTGGCACCACTCTCGTAGGTGGGAATCCACTCCTGGTTCAGGCGCACCACCTTCTTCACCATCTCCGTGAACAGTTCAGTCGACACCTCGGGCATCATGATGCCGCGGCAGGTCGACTGCAGACGGGCAGCATTCTCGTCGACACGGAAAATGCGCACCTTGCCGTCAGGGCAGCGATAGGCCTTCAGGCCCTCGAAAGCCTCCTGGCCGTAGTGCAGGCAGGTAGCGGCCATGTGCAGGTTCAGATACTCGTCGGAGCAGACCTCAATCTCGCCCCATTTACCGTCGCGATAGTAGCAACGCACATTGTAGTCGGTCTTCATGTAGCCAAACGACAGACTACCCCAATCTAAGTTCTTCATTGTCTTGTTCTATATGCTAAATGATTCGATTTTGGTTGCAAAAGTACGCATTTTATTTGAAACAGCGTCATAAACAATCTCTTTTTTTCTTCTTTTGTGGCATTATGTTGTCGAAAAAGCTTATCTTTGCACCTTCATTTCATAAAATGTCATTATGAACAAGAGATGTGTGTTATGGCTTGTCGGCCTTCTGACCGTCAGCATCGTTCGGGCACAGCAGCTGCCCACCGACGGCCCGCTCACCCTGCGCCCGCTGCTGCAAAAACTTGGCGACCGTCTGTTGAAGGGCAAGACGGGTAGCATCGTCGCCATCAATCCCCAGGACGGCGAAATACTCTGCCTGGCCACCAACACCCCGCAGGGTGCTGACGTGCGCCAGGCCATCGGCAAGCCGCAGGCCCCCGGCTCAACGTTCAAGACCGCCCAGGCGCTGACGCTGCTCTCCGAGGGTATCATCAACACCGAGACGGCCGTGGAGTGCCATGAGGGCATCACCGACGGCAACATTCGTGTGGGCTGCCATAAGCACCGCTCGCCGCTGAAGCTCGTCGACGCCCTGGCGCAGTCGTGCAACACGTGGTTCCTGATGACCTTCGCCTCGATGATCAACGACGACTTCATGTACGAGACCCGCGATGAGGCCATCAACACCTGGCGCTCCTACATGCAGTCGATGGGGTTGGGAGGCCCGATGCATATCGACATCGAGGGCGAGCAGGGCGGATTGCTGGCCGGTGCCGACTACCTGAACCGCCGCTATAAGGATGGCTGGGACGGCAAGACCATCTGGTGGGCGGGCATGGGTCAGGGCGACGTCACCTGCACACCCCTGCAGCTCTGCAACCTCGCCGTCACCATTGCCAACCGCGGCTGGTACTACGTGCCGCATATCCATAAGGAGACCAAGAACCAGCGCTATCTCACTCGCCGCCAGACCAAGGTGGCCCCCGAGGCCTACGGCCCCGTCATCGAGGGCATGCATAAGGCCGTCGAGCACGGCACGGCTTACGCCATCAAGACCACTTACCCCATCTGCGGCAAGACGGGAACCGTCGAGAATCCCGGTCGCGACCACTCTGCCTTCATCGGCTTCGCCCCGATGGCCGAGCCCAAGATTGCCGTTTCGGTCTATGTCGAGCACGGCGGCTTCGGTGCCGACCTTGCGGCCCCGATGGCTGCCCTCATCATCGAGCAATACCTCAAGGGCGAGCTCAGCAAGAAGTCGGAAGCCGAGGCCAGCCGCCTGAGTAGTCTGAAGTTATAAACTAGCAGTTACACCTTTGGCAATCTTGCGGAACACTCTCCCCTCAAGGAGAAAAAAACGCCGTTATTCTTGCAGAGTATCAAGATATTTTGTATCTTTGCCGACGCAAACAAGTTTTTACCGTATGAGTACACAGAAGATGACACAACTGATAGCCGACTACTTCAAGACGCAGCCCGTCATGAAGGCTTGGCTTTTCGGCTCCTTTGCTCGCGGCGAGGAAACTCCTGATAGTGATATCGACATATTGGTAGAGTACGATGAAAACGCTCGTATTTCGCTACTTACAATATCGCACATGATGGGTGAGTTGGAACGGAGCACAGGTCGGCGAGTGGATTTAATCGAGGAAGGGTGCCTTCTGCCCTTTGCCCAAGAGAGTGCAAACCGAGACAAGCGATTGATATATGAGAGAAGAGGTTAGAGACATAGAACGGCTTCAGCACATGCTTCAGGCTGCAGATGTACTTATAAATTATAAGGACAATCATACGCTCGAAGAAGCACAGGCTGACCCTGTGGTCTATTACGGATTAGTAAAGCATGTCGAGATTATCGGTGAGGCTGTCTATAAGCTAACTTTGGGTTACAGAGAGAAGCACAATGAAGTGAACTGGGACGATATTGAGCGCATGCGCCACGTTCTGGTTCATGGCTATTACAAGATTCGCCCCAAACAGCTTTGGGAAACCATAGTTGTTGACATACCAGCCTTGAAACCTGTTATCGAACAACTGATAGAAGAACAATATAATAATGTTGAACCCTAAAAACAGAATGCCTATGGGCTGAGAATGAAATAAAAAAGGACATATAGGATGAACATCCACTTTTGATTCTTGTTTCAGATAATTGGGGAATTAGATGAAATATTGCAAGAACTGAAGTAGATAGTTCACGCCGTTCGGCGTGGGCATTTACTCGTTTAAGCAATATAGGTTATCCCCAATACCTCTGAAACGTAGACGAAGTAATTTGTCCACGTTTTTTATGTCTATTATTTGACACGCTATTACCGAAGTGATAACCAATAAATAAGAACAATGATGAACAAAGAACTCATAGAACTTAAAACATCAAGTCTGAGTGGCACAACTGTAAAGGACAAGATGTCATGTATCGTTTTGTATGGCGAAAAGAATTGTGGTAAGACCAGTACGCTATCACACCTCATTGTACTCTTAACTGGAGGTGGGGCTTTTAACGCTAATATTGCAAGAGCCTTCGAAAGGAAGTTTCCTGCAAACAATGGTTTTTATCCTGATAGTCATCATATTATTCACTATAAACGAAATGGTGATGGGAAAGAGGCTTGTATTTACGTTTCTACGAATGGCGACACATGGACTGTTGTTGAAAACAATTTCAAATTCTTCTATGGGATTTGCAAGGGTAACATCGAAGTTCATCAGTTTAATGGAACTGAGTTCGTGAAATGTGAGCCACTGAACAGGTGGAATCCTCCATGCCCTCTTTTCTGCATTAGTCCTGCAAACTTCCATGACGGGGCTATTCAAGCTGAGCATTATTACTTGAGTAATACCTGTTTTGACTGGAAACGTCAACTATGGATTCTAAAAGAGAAAAAAGATAAAGAATACATTGGTGAGGCTCTCCCTAAATATGAAGCAGGCATAATCAAACGAAGTCATGCAGAAGTTGCAGAAAAGATTGTCGAAGTAATTGATCGCATGATTGACGAAACAATAATATAACCTTTAACAATTATGAAAACAAACAAAAAAATCATATTATTGGCAGCTATGCTGCTAAGTATAGGTGCATCTGCACAAAATGGTGCAACCTTGAAGGGAGACGTGAACGGTGACGGAAAGATAGATGTTGAGGACGTGACATCCTTAGTTGACATCATTCTGAGTGGAAAGACTTACGGCTACTTCTATTTTGGCACGACCCAGCCTACGGTGGAGAACTATCAGACACTTTCTGGAGTGGTGGCAACCTATACTTCTATCGGCGATGCGGTTGGAGCGACTGTATCCGTCGACGCTGGCGAGACGCTTTATATGTTGTGTCCCGCAGCGTGGATGAAAGGAAAAAAGGTAGACTTAGAGGACGGAGCAGGAAATACATACAAATTCATAGAGATTATTGACGCTGAAACCGTTCCAGGATACGTGATTTATAGTACGCAGGCTTGGAACGAAGCGACCGACCTTACACTGAATTTCGAAATAACTGGCGGCGATGAATATTTTTGGTATGTTGGTCAGACGGAAGTAACAGAAGATAATTTTGATGATTTAGTAGAAAAAGTATCTTATGAATCGTCTTATGAATATACAAATCCTGGACCACGTGGATATACATGGATAGTATTGCATAAAGACAGAAGTATAGAATCAATAATTGGCACTTCTACCGGAGGAAGATTTACTCCAATTGAACAAAACACTATTGGTGACTATAAGATTTATAGAACCGGTGCGGCAGTTGGTATAAATGCAACAATCAGAATCACAATAAATTAAAAATACAATAATGTTATAATATGGCAATTTATGAAAATAATGGAATAATATTTAATAATGTTCCTAAACAGGAAGAAAGTTTTGAATTTGAAGGAAGTCCATTTGTCGTTAATGGAATGCATACGGAATCTGGTGATAGGATAACTAATATTGATTTCACTTATGGTGGGGCAATCAATGCTGTTGATATTGACTGGAATGGCGCAAAACCTGGAATTGGTGAAGATACAACAAATGGTATCACAACAACTGGTGAATTATTATCCAGCATTAAAGGAGTGTATTCGCCGATGTTTGCGAATTGAACGCTGATTCGCAGAGTTTGGCGAAGTTACTGATTGACCCTTCACTTCACCACAAACCGACAGATAGTCAGGCGGTTGTGGTGAAGTGTTGTTTTGTCAGGTGCCGGTCTTTATAATCAGGGGACTCCGTAATCATTTGTTAAGGATAGGAAAATGAACTACCAAACATTGGCTTCGTTTTATCATCCGTCGGCACGGTTTTATTATCCATTGACGCAGTTTTATCGTCCGTTGGCGCAGTTTTAACTTTAGTTGCCGCTAAAGAACACTTTTGACGGCGCGTAACGTCGCTTTTGTCCGTGCCTTTCAACACGATTGGGAGTACCCTCTTTGGAGTAATCCGAGAACAGGTGCAAAGAAAGCTAAGCTTTATTACAATGGTAAAAGGCGGCGGGTTATAGCTAAAAGGCGGCGGTTTAGAATTGTTCCACGGCCTGGAATTTTTGTTCCAGGCCGTGGGAACGCTCTTTTGACGGCGCCAAACGATGAGTACACTGTAGTTTAACGATTTTAGTTGACTACTTGGAGCCTTACTCACGATAAGGGTTGACCCGGTTAAACTTAATTTTTAATTCACGTTGAGCATTAAAATGCATAGTTCACACAAATTTTGGGCGTTGCCTCGTAAACCATTCACCGCAACAGTCAGGCTATCAGCGAGTTGACTGCTGCGGTGAACGGTTTCTTTACTTGGCTTCATCTGTTATCACCCAACAAGCCAGAGGCGCATCAGCTGGTCGGCAATGTAATAGTTGCCGGCATCAAACGACACCAATCCATATTCAAGCAGCTTCTTGATTGAACTTTGCACGCTGCTGGCAGACTTCAGGCTGTAGCGGCGGATGAAGGCACCTGAGGTGATTTGCCGGGCCATGTGCGCCTTGGCGATGGCATAGAGCAGCTCCTTCTGCGGCAGTGTCAGTCGCGCCAGGATTTCACTGTAATGCCTGTCGGCCTCCTTTGTCATCATCAGGATAATCTGCTCGACCGCCTCTTTTGAGCATACCCCGTTGACAGGCGTCGAGGCAAAGGCTTCGCGCATGGCCTTCTGGTTGTAATAGGTGTTGCCGTCGAACGTGTTGTAGACATGGCTGACGGCTTCGTCGTCAATTCGCTTCCCGCCTTCGGCGAAGTGGTGATGGACGAAGTCGGCGTACTTCCCCTCCTCGATGACCTCCAGGCTCTGGATGTCGGCACTGTTGTAGAAAGGGCGTGCGGAGTCGAGGAACATCTCCTCAAGCAGGTGGCGCTCGCTGCCGGCAAAGACAAACTGGGTGTTGGTCAGCCTCTGGATGTAGGAGCGCAACAGTGCCTCCGTGTTCTTTTCAGGGTAGTTCCTTATTTGCTGGAACTCATCAATAGCCACGATACACCTCTTGCCGGCACCCTCTAAAGTCCGGAAAATCTCGTCCAGCGAATAGACCGGGTTCTGGATGTCGCCAATGGCAATGCCGAAGGTGGGCAGCGCCGTCACGGGGTCGAAGCCGATGTTCCCCGTGAGCGACCTCATCGTGGCCATTGCCATCTTCTGCATCTTCTGCCCTCGTGAGGCCAGCGTGTTGAACACGGCCTTTCCCAGTTCGTAGGTAAACTCCTGGAGCGACGACGTCTTGAGAATGTCGATGAAGAAGGTGATATAGCCCTCGCTGATGGCGCGCTTGTCGAAGCAGTAGTACATCAGCTGAGTTTTCCCGACGCGGCGTGGCGACATCAGGACGATGTTCGCTCCGTTGCTCAGGCTTTGCAGCAGGCGCTTTGATTCTTCTTTCCGGTCGCAGAACAAGTCTGCAGGTATCTTTCCTGTTGTGATGAACGGGTTGGTCGTTATGCTCATACTGGTCGCACAATTTGTCTGCAAATATAGACATAATTTACTAACGGTGCAAGCTTTTCAGCCTACACCGTTATGCTTTTCAGATTATTTAACTTGCATTATGCGATTTGCATAATGGCGAGGGATGCCGGACAGGCGAATTACTTCCCGATGAGCTTAAGCATGGCCTTGGCATCCTCGTCGCCATCGGCGGCATCCTTGCGGAGGTCGGCGAGAATCGTGTCACCATCCTTGTCGTTGCGGACGGCGCGGAGAAGCCACTTCTTGGCCTGTGAATCATGGGGGCGGTTCTACTGATCACTTTTGAAGTTTCTGTATTACACATCGTTCTTGACTCCCTGTGCACTTCCATCGGTTCAATTGTTTTCAAATGCGAAAGCAAAGATACGAACTTATTCTCGAACATCCAAATTTTCAACGTAAAAAATGATCTGTAGAACCGACCCCATGATCAACATGATCAATTGGCATCTATGTGACCGATGAAGAAATTGCTGACTATATGTGTCAAATGGGCTTCGAACTGAAATTTACACATCGTTCCTGCCCCCCTTTGTTCATTCAATTGATAGTTGAAAGCATCCAAAATCTACAATTCAAGGGATTGTGAAAAAAAAATGCAATTTTATTTTGTCGTTTGAATAATATTCTCTATCTTTGCAATTGATTTAGTATTAATGTGTGGAACCAATTTAAAAATTTGAAATAAGAAACAGACAGTACAGATTACTTAGGAAGACTTCAATGCCAGGCATTGAACTTCCATACGGGGTGAAGTAGATTACGACGAATCCCCATCCGTACTTATTGAAAAAAAGAGCTTTCAGGCTCTTGTTCTCTTACGCAGAAACCGCCAATTTCGCAAGAGAAGTGACGCAGCCCATGCGGCTGCTCACTACATGGGAACAAGAATACCGAAGGTTCGCGCTGTTAGGGCGTGAACTTTCCTCAAAACTTGTTCATGTAGTGGGTCACTTGGCGGTACCTTGCGTAAGGATAAGCATACAGGATGTGTTTACGCCTTATATTATCCCCGGACTTAACCCAAAACATCAGCGGGGAAGCCGAAAACCGTTTTTATATAAAAATAGAGTAGGCAAAATAACAATCAATTTGAACAAAGTATGAAAAAATTTGTTGCAATTGCAGTTGCTCTTTTTGCAATTTCTATGAATGCTAATGCCGGTGATGGCACATTGAGTATTAATATTGGATTTGCCCCTGTTGGTCATATCCATGAAACAATCTCTCTTAAGCCAGAAAAATACAAGTATGACTACAATTCGTATATGAATTTTAATTTGGGTATTGAAAAACAGTTTAAGGGCGTTACTACCTTATCAGAATTCAAATATGCACAGGGTAAATTTGATAGCTATGATTTGGTTGGCAATTCACAGTGGTTTAACCCCAAACTGACAGACGATGTATTCTCTGTTTCATTTACACAGTATTTTGGAAAGACCATCAACCCAAATAAGAGAATCCAGTTTCCTCTATATATTGGTATCGGTGGAGAATATCTGAAAGGAGGACCTTTCCATAATCTAATTCTTGACGGAGCTGCTAAGGCTCGTGTTAAATTCTTCTTTACGAATCATATTGGCATCTTTGCTGGAGGAACATTCCGTTTGGGCTTGGGCGCAAAGAGTGCTTCTGAGAGTTCAAATCGCAACAAGGATATGTATAGTATCTTAAATACTCAGTGGTCTGTAGACGCTGGCCTTACTTATGGTCTCTAATTTTTTTATTATGAATAAACTACTAATAACAATGGCGCTCCCGATATTCTTCATCGGGAGTTCCAACCAGTCCGATGTTTATCAGGGAACCTCTCGTACCTCAAAAAATAAATTGATTAAAGAAGCTTTTCAACGGGGGCGGAAACCAAATGAATTCTATGTGTTGAGGAATGAAGGTGGTAAGTCTATCAAGGTTGAGAAAATGGAGGAAGAGATTCGCAAAGAAGGTTACATTGTAGGTGAACATACAACAAAATCGATAAGTCGGTTTGGTGATGTTTCTTCTTCTTTGAGTACAATGCGATTTCTTCCCAAAGATGAATTTGAATCATATATTTATTATAATATTAATAGTGACTGGTCTGTCAAGTTTGAAAGGCTAAACAAAAAAGGTTCTGCATATTGTTATAACGGATATAGTTCACAGGGGTCATATTTCACGAAGTACGATAATATTAGGTGGAGTGGCGAGATTAACAATGGTTTTTTAGATGGCACCGGAGTAGGTTTTGCCAATCTGAACGATTATAAGATGATTTTCTTCAAAGCCGTATTTGACAAGGGTGTTCCTATTGGAGACAACACTTTTGTCTGGTACGATTTCAGAGGAAGTTATGAACCATATTCTTCATCTAAGGTTTCCAGCCAAACTTCTAATGTGGGAAAGTTCTATGATAATCTTGCGGAAATAAAGGTTAATAATAAATATGGTTTCATTTCACGAGACGCAAAGACGGCAATCCCGGTTCAATTTAATAGCGTTGTAGCATACTTCTCAAATGGTCGAGCAACGGTAACAAATGACAAAGAGGAAATTGTTATAGACCGCACTGGTAAGCAAGTGGATCTTTCTGCTCGTCAAAAGAAAATATATGCTGACATTAAGGCAGAGGAGAATCGCAAGGCAGAAGCAGCGCGTCAAGCAGAACTTGCCAAGGAACGTGAGCGCCTTTTGGCAGAACAAAGAGCTGCTGAAGAAAGACGTCAAGCTGAAGCAAGAGAAGCAAATTTGAAGCGTCGCATTGAAGCTAATAAGAACCCAAAATTGTGGTCGCGTGGCTGTAGGCTTTGTTACCGTTACCCCAGTGGCAATGAATATGTTCTTGCAACACTAGAGGAATGGAATGAGAGTCGAACCAAAGTTAAGGTTAAGATTGTGGCAAGTCCCTCTTCGTCAAGAACGCTTAATGGAGATCTTCTTGAGAAGAACAATACAATGTGGGTCTCCACTCGCAATGAAGGTTGGCATCTTGCACTTGATGAAGAAATTGAGATGGCTCTTAGCAATGACAATTCTGTTAGGAGGACTCAATCCTCTTCTTCATCTTCTTCATCTTATACTCCAAGTTATTCAGATTGTAGTTCTTGCCATGGTACTGGATATCAGAAATGTTATATGTGTGATGGTACAGGCAGACGAGATAATTCAAGTTGGGGCGAAGATGCCAACTATGAAACATGTTCTTCATGTCATGGAAGAGGACAAATTTCATGTTCAAGTTGTCGTGGTACTGGCAAAAGATAGTTGTTTAAGTGTATGATCGTATAGTAATACTATATAAAATCCAATCATCACATGACAAAAAAAACTAATGCAGGGAATTTGTTTTTGGGTATTATTGCGGTTGCTACTGTGAGAAATTTTCTTGAGTTTACTTTAGAAGGTCAATCACTAATAAACGTAGCCGATCCGTTAAAAGATCTGAAGACATATTTCCTGCATTTTACATCCTTTTATTTTTTAGTGTATGTTAGCCTTTCACTAATTTTCTATGCATTTGCACTTAAGAAGATAAGTGTCTCTGAGTGTTTCAAAATAGGTGCATTTGCCATGACCCTCGTATGGGTAGGACCTGTGTTTGGATATATTACTTCCGACCCCTTCAACATCTTATATCCAACCGATCCCATGGGCGTGGTTTGTAACTTACATCATATTGCCGATCCAAGCTATCATTACAATGGTTTTACGAAGGGAATGAGATTGGAGGTGATGCTTGCTGGGTTAGGAGCCATGGTCTTTTTGTACTATAAAACAAAACACATCGTGAAATCTGTCTTAGGAGGCATTTGCATTTCTTCTGCATGTCTCGCAATAGGGTTGTCTATTCCTTTCATCACTCAATACTATGAATATGGATTCAATTTTGGAGATCATGAGTTATATAACAGTATCCTGCTCCACCAGGGGTTCGTCATACATGGCACAGGTTGCAAAATTGCATTATTCTATATCTTCGTCTCCCTGATTCTATTTGCTATCGCATATTATGTAAGAAATCCTCAATTTTTTCGTGCTATCGTAGGAAATTTTAGATGGACGAGAACAACTCATTATTTATTGTTATTTCTTGGTGGTATGTTATACGTTTATTATAATCCCCCTCTAGGTGGAGATTTTGACTACCTGACAACAATATGGAATCATCCTATAGATTTGTTTGGCATTTTCATGGCCTCAGTTGCGTTATTTCTGTCATTTCAGAGTGCCGTTATTTATAATGACATCCATGATTATAACATAGATGTTATAAGTAATGCCGAAAGACCATTGGTAATTAATGCAATTTCTTTATCGGAATATAGATTTATTGGTAAACTTTTTGCTATTCTGTCATTGACAATTTCATTTTGTATTAGTGAGACATTCTTTTTCTTTGTATTGCTTTACAATCTTATGGCATTCCTGTATTCTGCTCCACCTTTTAGGTTACGACAGTATTTCTTAGTTTCGAACTTAGTTTTGGCGACTATTTTTTTAGTAGCCTTTCACGCTGGTGCAAGTGTATTAATTTCTGAATATCGTTTTTCTGTAATTCCTCCATATATTACATACGCTTTATTCATTGGCTTTGTCTTGGCATTAACAGTTAAGGACTCAAAAGATTATGAAGGTGATAAGAAAGCGCACATACAAACCCTTTATACCCTTTTTGGCATTAAAGCAGGAAATTATGTTACTACAATTCTCGTTTGTCTTGCGACTCTTCTTACCCCCATTTTATTACATCTTAGACAGTTATTGGTTTTTAGTATTACTATTTCCTTTATATTTCTTTTAATAATCATACTGATAAAGAACCGAAATTTGAAAGAATATTTAGTGACGTCGTTGTATTTTATATTTTTATGTGTGTTGTCCTATTTTTTAATATTCTAATGACACAACTGATTACGAAATCAGAGGGTCGGCCTTTGATTGTTGGTGATCGGGGGACGGTTCCGTGATCATTTTTCGTCCGAATAATTTGGCAGTTTAAGAATATGATGCTCTGGGCCTCCGCTGATTACTTTTCCAACAAAAAAATGAGTTGAATGATGTTGCTATATT
>JAEEGG010012844.1_pt1 | contig 17992 bp, 17 predicted proteins | sample 9134161 | NCBI WGS metagenome assembly JAEEGG01 (sample SAMN16246543, study PRJNA631951) | gut metagenome | biome: gut microbiome; feature: rumen; material: CR-attached | host: Bos | place: Iran: Karaj | collected 2018-10 | reverse complement strand
CTAAACCGCGCATTATACGGTCATGATCTCTTTCTCTTTGGCTGCGTAGAGGGCTTCTACCTTGGCGATATATTTATCGTGGGTCTTCTGCATCTCCTCTTCGGCATCTTTCTCGATGTCCTCGCTTAGGCCGTTCTTAACGAGTTTCTTGAACTCCTCAATCGCATCACGGCGTGCATTACGGATGGACATCTTGGCCTCCTCGAGTTCGCCTTTGCACTGCTTGCAGAGATCACGACGACGCTCTTCGGTGAGCGGCGGCAGGATCAGACGGATGGTCTCGCCGTTATTGGACGGAGCCAGACCGATGTTCGAGTTGATGATGGCGCGCTCGATCTCGCTGATGAGTTTCTTCTCCCAGGGGGTGATGGCAATCGTACGAGCATCCGGCGTGGTGATCGTAGCGCAGTTAGCCAGCGGCGACATAGCACCGTAGTAGTCCACCTTGATCGGGTCCAAGATACGCGGGTTGGCTTTACCGGCACGGATGTGCTGGAGCGTGTCGTCTAAGTGAGCGACAGCGTTCTGCATCTGTTCTTCTGCTGCAGATTCAAATAATTCAAGTTCGTCGTTCATAATATCAGGGTTTTACGAGAGTTCCAATCTGCTCTCCATTAATAACTTTCTCTAAGTTTCCGAGGTGATCCATGTCAAACACATAGATAGGCAGTCCGTTGTCTTTGCACATCACGATGGCCGTCATGTCCATCACCTTCAGTCCGCGGCGGATCACCTCATCATAGGTGATCTCGTTGAACTTGGTAGCCGTCGGGTCTTTCTCCGGATCGGCGGTGTAGATACCGTCCACGCGCGTACCCTTGAGCATCACGTCGGCTTTGATCTCCAATGCGCGGAGACTGCTGCCCGTGTCGGTGGTGAAGTAGGGTGCACCCGTACCGCCGGCGAGGATGACGACGTTGCCTTTGTCCAGCAGGCGTTGCGCTTTGGCGGGGCTGTAGAAATCGCCGATGGGTTCCATGCGGATGGATGTCAGTACACGAACCGGTTGACCGATGGCTTCGAGTGCGGACTGCAGCGCCAAGGCGTTGATGACAGTCGCTAACATACCCATCTGGTCACCTTTGACACGGTCAAAACCGCGCTGTGCACCACTCAAGCCGCGGAAGATATTGCCGCCACCGATGACGATACCGATCTGTACACCGCGTTGCGCGATCGCTTTGACTTGCTCGGCGTATTGGTTGAGACGCTCGGTGTCGATGCCTTGTTTGCTTTCCCCGGCAAGACTCTCACCGGACAGTTTTAAAAGAATGCGTTTGAACATAATTAGATTTTCGATTTTCGATTCTCGATTTAACGGTACCAACTTGCATACATCGCGTAGTTATTGGCTATTTTTTTGTTTATCTCTGCGGTTTGGGCAGGATCGGCTTTCTTGATGAATTTCGCCGGCACGCCTCCCCAGATCTCGTGGGGACCAATCTGTGTGTTGGAGAGCACGAGTGCGCCGGCCGCTACAATCGCTCCTTCGCCCACATGTGCTCCATCGAGTAGGGTAGCACCCATACCGATCAGCGCGAAGTCATCGACGTCGGCGCCGTGGATCGTGACGTTATGTCCTACGGACACGAAGTCGCCTAACTTGATGGTCGATTTCTGATAGAGCGTATGCAGTACCGCGCCGTCCTGGATGTTACAGTGCTTGCCGATGACGATGGTGTTGACATCGCCGCGGAGCACCGAGTTGAACCACAGACTGCTGCCTTCCCCCACCGTCACATCGCCAACGACGGTGGCGTTCTCTGCCATGAAGACGTCGTCAGCGATATGCGGGGTCAGGATCTCGCCGTTTCGATTGATGGTCTTGACTAAAGCCATACTTATCTTGCAGCGATGATCGCCAGGAATTTCTCTGCTACGAGGGCTGCGCCACCAATCAGGCCACCGTCGATATCCGGGCAAGCGAAGAGCTCTGCTGCGTTCTTCTCGTTGCAGCTACCGCCGTAGAGGATGGTCGTATCTTCTGCTGCAGCTTTACCGTACTTCTCTGCCACGAGGCCACGGATGTATGCGTGGATCTCCTGTGCCTGAGCCGGGGTAGCCGTCAGACCGGTACCGATAGCCCAAACGGGTTCGTATGCCAGCGTGATGTTCTTCCACTCCTCAGCGCTCAGACCGAAGACCGAACCCTCGAGTTGTGCTTTCACTACCTCGTTCTGCTTGCCTGCTTCACGCTCTTCTTTCACCTCACCGATGCAGAAGATCACCTTCAGGCCGTTGGCCAAGGCAAGACGTACTTTTTCTGCGAGCATCTCGTAGCTCTCAGCGTAGTACTGACGACGCTCCGAGTGGCCGAGGATAACGTACTCAGCGCCGGTGGATTTCACCATCTCAGCGCTCACCTCACCGGTGTATGCACCCTTCTCGTGGTCGGCGCAGTTCTCTGCAGCCACCTTGATCGGCGAACCCTTCAGCAACTCAGCAACGCTTGCCAAGTGGATAAACGGCGTACCGATCACTACGGCACATTTGGGATTTTTTACTGCGGCTTTCAGTTCCGAAGCCAATGCTATTCCTTCCTGCAGGTTCTTGTTCATCTTCCAGTTACCTGCAACCATTTTTGTTCTCATAATGTATTATTGAATTTTTTGTCCGAAAATTGTATATTTCTCGTTGTCACGGATGATGACGATCTGTCCGTTCTCCATTACCTTCACTGCCTTAGCAGATGTCTTGGCGTTCACGATATCCGAACCCGAGCAACTGCAGGTAAGGGCGTAGTTGCTATAGGTAGCACCGCCTTGACCACCAATCTCCAGATCGAAGTACTCCGTACCGTTGATATTGCTCGTTGCATATGCGCCAAATACGTTGTATTCACCTGCACGGAACGAAAGTGCACGACCCGTATTGGTAGAAGAGTTCACACGCCATGTACCCTGCGTGCCATTCTCAACAGTCCATGTGTAGGACGACGAGCCCAGGCTGACGTTGGTCTTAGAACCGTTGGCAAGGTACTTGCCGCCTGTCTTGATGGTAAATCCGCCGGAGACAGGTGTCAGCACAAATTCGGCAGCATCGGACTCGTTGGTCGTACTCTCCAACTTGTTGTTGTTAACCGTACCTTTAGCGTAGTACTTTGTGTTACCTGCTTGCGCATAAATCTTAAACGTACCACCGGTAGTGCCGTCGAAAGCAGCTTCTCCCTGACCTGCTTGTTCTTCAGCATAAACAGCGTAGAAGGTCGTTGCTTCGTTTACTACCTTACCGGTCGTGAAGAGATCATCAGGTTTCGCGCCACCCTGGATGGATGACTGAGCCGTCCAACCCATGAATTTCTTACCGCAGTTGCAGTCAGCCGGCGTAGTAGCCGGGGTAGCTGTATTACCAGGAACAACTGAAGTTGTGGAAGTTACGCCATCTACTGACCAAGTAACGGTTACCGGCGGCAGGTCAGAACGGTCCGGACGCAGACCGATAAGGGCATCGAGGTTGTTGGAGAAATTAGAATTGGTACCACTCGGTTTTAAAGAAGAAAGAGCATAGTAACCGTTGCAGTCACCTTCCCAACCCCAGTTGATGTGGAATTTGTTGCTGGCATCACGTCCGTCACAAACGAACTCATGACCACCGGAGCTGCTCTCACCACCCATGATGATCGGACGACCAGCCTCCAGATCAGCATTGAAATAGGTGATAAACTGATCACGACTTACACCGTACTCAGCCGTCACACCAGCATGAGCACTTCCGTAATCTGCTTCGGAGTACATCGTGATAAATTTATCAATATTGTAACTGAAATAAGTCATCAGACCATATGCCATATCATCCGTCCATGCTCCTGAACCGCCGGCTTCATCACCGCCGTAGCTCATTTCAGCTGCCACACCGCAGTGATACATCAGCGTTGCGACTGCGTTTGCTTGTGTGGTCGTGTAGTTGACACCCTCATAGGCAGGAAGCATGTTGTTCCAGTCGTAAGTCATCTCGCCGTAGTTTGCGGAAAGAGTCTTCCGTTGCGTATTGGTGCATTCATCGTCATCATTATAGGCGATACAATGCTCCCATGTATAGCTACTAGAGCCTGTACCTTGTTGCGGCCAACGCCATTTGTACATGATCTGAGCCGTAGCAGTAGCTACACAACCGGTCAGCGAACGAGTGTCGTCCAATTGATCCATCGGGCAGAGGTTGTTATACGGAGTCTCTTGATACCACGTGATCTCTACGCCGTTCTGATTCACGAGCAGCGGTGCGATCGCTGTTACCTGTACGGCTTTGCGGGGCTCCAACTCGCTGTCGTCCATCGTCTGCAGCACGGTGATCTCCTCTGCGTAGCGGCTGAGCCACCATTTGAGGTTCGGGTTGGCGGTGTTCATATCGAACGCACCGTTCTCCGTGTAACCGAGCACGTCTTCTGCCGTACGATCATCGGCCGACACGATCACGTAACCGTTGTTATCTTCCTGGTTGAACACATAGTAAGCAGCCTGCTCGGAGTTGTTCTGCAGTGCCTTATGTGCCAGACGCATGTTTGCGGCAGCACGCGGCGACTTATGCAACTTACGTAACTGCGGTTGCTGGTTCGTAAACTGAGCTGCGATCAGCGCAGCCTCTTCTGCGGTACGCGGAGCTGCGAACAGCGTCGCCGATACCATTATGGCCAACAGGCCTAAAAAGAATTTCTTCATGATTATTGTTTTTCAGTTAAATGATATGTTATTGAATTTTTTGTCCGAAAATGCTATATACATTGTCTCCGCGAACGATTACTACACGTCCGTCGATGAGCCATTTCTGAGCCGTCTCACCCTCTGCCTCAACGTCCTCGATACCTTGCGTATAATCCGGCTCGATACCGATGATCACGTCTTGGTTCTGCGAGAAGCTGTACGAACCGCCGCCGGCACCACCGCTACCCGGCGTTAAGTTACTGAGCAGATAGTAGCCGTCGTTATCTCCCGACCAGCCCCAGTTGAAGTGGAAATAGTCCTTGTCGGTATAACCGTCACAGACGAAGCTGTGACCACCACCGGAACCTTCACCGCCGTACATGATCGGGTGCTTTTTGTCCAATTCCTCCTTGAGCATGGCAGTCCAATCTGCCTCCGTCCATTTCTTGTAATAAGTCGTTCCCCAATAGGAGTAACCGTCACGCATGTAACCGGTCGGTTTCTTATAACGGAAGAAATTCGGCAGGGCGTTCTCGGCACAACCGCCTTCTCCGGTGTCGGTCAGGCCCCAATTCGGATCGCCGTAGTTAACATTCATCGTACCCGAACCACCGTCGGATGCATTGCCGTACATCATCTGGGTAGCCACACCGCAGTGATACATGAGGGTAGCGACTGCAGTCTTCTGCGTCTCCGTGATGGTAGCACTACCTTTGTACTTGTTGCGCATGCTTTCCCACGCGTAGGTGGTAGCCCCGAAGTCAGCGCTTAACTCACCGTAGCGTTTGGATTTGGAATAGTTGTCGCTGTTGGGGTCCAAGGGCTGATAGGTCAGACTGCCCTTACCTTGCTTCGGCCACTCCCAGTATTTCATTACCTGGGCCATCGCGGTAGCCACACAACCTGTGTAAGCATGGCTGATGCGCGTACCTGATCCCGTCGAGGGGCAGAGGTTCCAATACGGATCGTCCTGATCCCATGCCGTCTTCACCAGCGGACCTACGATCACATTGCCGGTGTCAGTCGCTTTGCGCGAACTCTTACGGAGCGCGTTCCATTGTGCGGCTGTCTCTTCGCCGGCTGCTACACCGTCCGCTTCGATCTGTTGAATAAAATCGTTGTATTTGCCCATCCAAGCGCGTACGTTACTCGGCATGTTGTCCGTACGGAAATGACCGGTCTCGGAGTAGGCGAGAATAGGCGTAACAGCATCGTTAGCCGCGATGATCACCCAACCCTCACCGTCTTCGTTCTCGTACAGATAGTACATGTTTTCCTCAGCAGTTGTCTTAAGCACCATCTTCTTGGCAGGTGCTGCCATTCTTACATTCGTGTTGGGCGAAACCACGTTCATGAAGTGGTTCGCCACGAGCGCTGCGTCCTCACGACTAACACGCTCAGCAAACAGTGTTATCGACACCAAAAGGGCTATCAAGCTCAACGAAAGTTTCTTCATAAGTTATTTTTGTTTGATATTATACTTATCAATAATTATGCCGTTTTGTACCACGAACACACCCGGGTTCGCACGCACGATCGTCTTGATCGTCACGGGATCCATCGTGCAGAACGCCTCGATTGGCAGTTCATGTTCCTCACAGAACTCCTCTATATCATCCTCACCGGAACCCGTCAGGAAGTAGCAATGCGTACCGTTCGCCCAGCACTCGTTGTATAGATCGCGTACTTTATCGACTTGCTCGATGTTCGTCTTGTGCAGATCGTACATTGTCACTAAGGTCACCGGTTCTTCCGATTCCAGTACATCGTACGTGATGTCCTCAAAGTCCATCGTCAGGATCTCGAAGTCATGGATCGGTGCCTCGTACCCTTTCTTCACCAGCACGGATCGCTGATCCACAAACGTCCATTCCGGATCTCCCTTCGGGTAGTTCTCCAGCGTGAACTCCTGCTGTACACCGTCTTTCTCGTAGATCAAGGTCGTCTCATACACGTCCGGTTCGGCATCCTCAGGGATCTCCATCAGTTCGGGGATGTTATTGCCGATCTTATACGGCCGGAAGTCCATGATAGGCAGGTGGTGGTAGCTATAAAGCATGATCACGCCGCCCGAGATAAGAGCGAGTAGGGCGATAACTATCTCCATCCACCAACTGAAGAGCTGCGGGATCGCTTTGCGGCATACCAGCAGCACGATCACAAAGGCGAGCAGCACGATGTTCTTCCAGAACGTCTGCCAGTTCGTCAGCACGAGTGCATCGCCGAAACAACCGCAGTCCGATACCGGGTTCGTCAGCGCGATCCACAGCGTGAGCGGCGTCATGATGAGGTAGAACACCAGGCTCAACCAACTCGTCCAGCGGGTACGTACATTGAGTAACATCGCCCAACCGAGAAGCCACTCTGCGAGAATCAGGCATACTGCCGCCGCGCCTGCCAAGGGGATGAGATCGTTGCAGAACCCGCCGAAAGCCTTCAGGTAGTCTTCGATCTTATAGACCGTACCTAAGGGATCGATGGCTTTCACGAATCCCGAGAACAGGAACGTCAAAGCCAATAGTGTGCGAGCGATGCTTCCTATGATATGTTGTGCTTTATTCTGCATAATGAATCAAATCAAATATTGCGTAATTGATGATATCGAAGTAATTTCCTTCGGCACCCTCGGAAGCGATCGTCTTACCGCCGTTCTCGAGGATGGTCTTGATGCGAATGACCTTGGCGAGAATCATATCCACGATGCCTTCTTTACTCATCTCCCGCCATGCCTCGCCGTAGTCATGGTTCTTGCGCACCATCAGTTCTTTGGCCTCGCTGAGCACCTGATCGTAGAGCGCGAGTGCCTCGTCATTGCTCATATCCACCGCGTCCGCAAAACCCTTCCGCTCCTGGATGATGGCGGTGATTCCGTAGTTAACGATCGCGCGCAGATTGCCCTCGATGTCGTCGCCCACCAGACTTATGCCGGTCTCTTGGCGTTGACGGATGTTACATACCTTGATGTAGAGTTGATCCGTGATGCCATGCAGACGGAAGATACGCCATGAGGGACCGTAATCGCTCATCTTATCCACGAAGATCGCCCGGCATTTTGCCGTCACCTCGTCAAATTGTTTTACAGTATCTGCCATAACTCATCCAGTGTTACTTGTTTCTGTTCGCCGGTAGTCATGTTCTTCAGCATGACGGTGTGGGTCTCCATCTCATTGCCGCCGACGATGGCTACGTACGGGATCTTCTTGTCGTCCGCGTACCCCATCTGCTTCTTCATTTTCGTCGGTTCGGGGTACACCTCCACGGCGATGTTCTTTGCCCGCAGCTCTTTCGCCCAGCGCAGCGCGTAATGCAATTCGTCCTGACCAAAGGTTGCGAAGAGCACCTGTGTGGTCGATTGTAATTCCTTCGGGAAGAGATCTAACTCTGTCAGTACATCGTAGATACGGTCGGCACCGAACGATATACCTACGCCCGAGACGCCCGGCAGACCGAAGATACCCGTGAGGTTGTCGTAGCGGCCACCGCCTGTGATCGATCCTATCTGTGCGTCCAAGGCCTTCACTTCAAATATCGCGCCCGTGTAGTAATTAAGTCCGCGCGCGAGGCACAGGTCGAGTTCAATATTCAATGTACAATGTACAATATCCAATAAACGGAAAATCTCTTCCATCTCCTCGACACCCTTGAGGCCGATCTCGCTGTTGGCGAGGATCGTTTTCAGGGCGGTGAGTTTCTCGGCGGTGGTGCCGCTGAGGTTCAGGATCGGCTGCAGCGCTGCGATCTGTTCGTCATTCAGTCCTCGTTCCTTCAACTCCGCATTGACGGCATCGATACCGATCTTGTCGAGTTTGTCGATCGCTACGGTGATATCGACGATCATTTCCGGCGCACCGATCACCTCGGCGATACCGGCTAATATCTTACGGTTGTTAATATGCAGGCACACGCGGATACCCAAACGGCGGTACACCTCTTCTACGATCTGGATCAGTTCGAGTTCGCCGAGGAGGCTGTCCGAACCGATCACATCGACGTCGCACTGATAGAACTCGCGATAACGTCCTTTCTGCGGACGGTCCGCCCGCCATACAGGTTGGATCTGGAAGCGCTTGAACGGAAAACTCAACTCCTCACGATGCTGCACGACGTAGCGCGCAAAAGGAACGGTCAGGTCGTAACGCAGACCTTTCTCCGGCGCCAAGGTCGCTTTCTCTCCGCTGTTCTGGATACGGAAGAGCAGTTTGTCACCTTCCTCTCCGTACTTGCCCATCAACGTGCCGATATTCTCCATCGACGGTGTCTCGATCTGCTGGAAACCATACAGCGCGAAGACCCCTTTGATCGTGTCGAAGATATAATTGCGGCGCGCCATCTCCAGTTGACCGAAGTCACGCGTGCCCTTGGGTATGCTTGGTTTTTGTGCCATTAGAAAATCTCCTCATATATTTTTGCTGTCGCTCCTTTTTCGGAAGCTACATATTCTGCTGATTTTTGTCCTATCTCCTGATAGTTGTCCAAAGCGGTATTAAGCGCCGCTTCCAATTCGCTATAGTCCTTGATACTCCGCGCAGCACCAGCATCAATCAGTCCTTGCGCTTCGCGGAAATGATGGTAGTTAGGGCCGAAGATCACCGGCATGCCGTATACCGCAGCCTCGATCGTGTTATGGATACCGACTCCGAAACCACCGCCGATATAGGCCGTCTGACCAAAGCGGTAGATAGAGGAGAGCAGACCCATCGTGTCGATCACCATCACGTTGGCATGGATCATTGCTGTCTTCGTTGCACGCGAGTAGCGCACAAATCGACCCTGGAACAAGTTGAAGATAAAATGCAGATGTTTCTCGTGTATCTCATGCGGCACGAGAATCAACTTCACTCGTTCATTCGTAAAATCATTCACTCTTTCAACGTATTGCTTGAGCAATACCTCATCCTCCGGCCATGTGCTGCCGGCGATGATCACGCGTTCACATCCTTCTACGAAGTCCTGTATCGGTCTCAGACGCGGATCGTCCGCTTTCAGACCTTTCTCCAGGATCTCACCCACACGGTCAAAACGCGTGTCGCCTGCTACGGAGCAGTTATGCACTCCATGCTCCGCCAAGAGTCGGCGGGAGGCCTCGTCTTGTACGTATAGATGCGTGAAGCAATGCAGCAGACGCAATGAGCTGGCGCCATACCAGTGAAAGAAACGCTGCGTGGGACGGAAGATAGCCGAGATGCTATACGTCGGAATCCCGCGTTTCTTGAGTTGTTTCAGATAAGCCGGCCAGAACTCATATTTGACAAAGATCGCCATCTCAGGCTTTAGTGCCTCGATGAACTTTATCGCCCGACGTCGCGTCGGGAAAGGCAGGTACATCACCGCATCCACCTTGTCGTAACTCTTACGCATCTCATAGCCCGAAGGACTGAAGAACGTCAGCACGATATGGCGGTTCGGTTGTTCGCGGCGAAGCCGCTCGATCAGCGGACGTGCCTGCTCAAACTCACCTACGGACGCAGCATGGATCCACACAGGCGAGGAGAAGCCAAGACCACGCTTGACTTGCTCCTTCGTCTGCTTTTGACCATGAATCAGCAGTTGGGCCTTACGATGCCCGAACAATGCTGCGATCCATATGATCCAATAATAGAAAAACACGATTAGAATTTGTAACGAACTGCCAAAGCCAGTTTCCAATCGAAGTAACTCATGTGGTTGTTAGGAACCCAGTCGAGGCCGTAACCCGGACGGAAGTCAAATGCCAATACGATCGGCGCTGCGTCCAAGTCGTAGCTAATACCACCGACTGCGTTGATACCGAACTTACCGTTAACGCCGCCACCACTTGTAGCAAGGCCGCCCAACATACCGAAGTTAACACCACCACCGCAGTAAACTTTGAAGTTTGCCGGCAACTGGAAGTGATAGAGGAAGTTCGGGTTGATCGTGAAGTCCCACATGCCGGTGTGCCAGCTGTAATACGAACCGGCATAAGAGTTTCCACCGGCTGCTTCGGTCAAACCGACTGCGAGATCAGCCTGGATAGCCATGTTGTCGTTAAACCAGTACTTGTAGCTGGCACCGTTCAAACCACCAACGATACCACCGATCTCATGTTGAGCACTTGCACTCGTAGCAATCAGCAAAGCTGCTGCAATCACTGTGAAAAGTTTTTTCATAATGTTGTTGTTTTTAATTAATAAATTAGTTAATAATTTAACCGTTTTGTTTGTTCTTGTCAAAAAAAGCGTACAAAGGTACAACAAAAAATGCATATGTGCAAATTTTTTTTGCATATTTGAGAAAAATGTTGTAATTTTGCAGCCGAAATGGAAAAAGGAGTCGTCATATTGGCAATTGAATCGAGCTGCGATGATACATCATCGGCAGTGATCGTTGATGGTATCTTGCGCAGTAATGTGATTGCGAGTCAGAAGGTGCATGAGGAGTACGGCGGGGTAGTTCCTGAGCTCGCGAGTCGTGCTCATCAGCAGAATATTTTGCCGGTAGTGGACACGGCGCTCAAACGCGCAGGGGTTACCAAAGAGGATATTTCCGCGATCGCGTTCACTCGCGGACCCGGTTTGTTAGGCTCTTTATTGGTCGGAACCTCCTTTGCCAAAGGCCTTGCCCTTTCGTTGAATGTGCCGCTCATCGATGTGAATCATTTGCAGGGTCATGTGATGGCGCATTTTGTGGAAGACGGTACCGGATTAAAACATCCTAAATTTCCGTTCCTATGCTTGTTAGTCAGCGGAGGAAACTCGCAGATTATTAAGGTGGAGAGTGGAGAGTCGAGAGTCGAGAGTGGAGAGTTGAAGCATATGCCGCATTTTGAGATTCTCGGTCAGACGATCGATGATGCTGCCGGTGAAGCGTTCGATAAGTGCGCTAAAGTGTTAGGTCTTCCATACCCGGGAGGCCCGTGGATAGATAGGTTGGCGAAAGAAGGAGACCCCACTAAATATCCATTAGCCAAACCCAATATTCCCGGTTACGATTACTCCTTCTCGGGACTCAAAACCTCCTTCCTTTATACGCTGCGCGACATGCTCAAGGCGCATGGTGTGGAGACGATTGATGCGCTGGCGGAGAATGTTCCAAATCTCCGCGAAGACCTGTGTGCGAGTTTGCAGGCGACGGTGGTGGACATCTTGATGCGTAAGCTGAAGAAAGCCGCCAATGACCTCAAGATCCGCGATGTGGCCGTCGCGGGTGGCGTGAGTGCCAACAGTGCCATCCGGCAGGCGTTTATCGAATACGGACAGAAGTATCACTGGAACGTGTTCATTCCGCCGTTCTCCTTCACAACCGACAATGCCGCCATGATTTGTCAGGCCGGTTATTTCAAATACTTAGACAAGGATTTCTGTGCGATCGATGAAGTGCCCTTCGCTAAAACAACGATTTGAGTGGCTCAAGCCCTATGAGGATGTCATCATCTTCATGATCACGCTTCTCGTCGCCAACTATGCTTGGAAATGGACGTTCTCCGGCGATGAGAACGGCGATATCGTCACGTGGCTCGGGTACGATGTCACGGCGCCGTTTGAGTTCATGGCCTGTCATATCGCCCGCGTCGTTTATTGGCTCGTATCACTCGTGCGCGACACCGTTTATATGGTAGGTGATCATACCGTCCGTTTCGAGACCGGCTCGGGCAGTACCATTATCTGGGGCTGTACGGGACTGAAGCAAAGCTTCATCTGGATGTGTCTTATCCTGACCGTAAAAAATACGCAGCCGGCCTATAAGACCCGGCTGCATAAGTTATGGTTCATTCCCGTAGGATGGTTCTGTTGCTACGTGTTTAATATACTCCGTATATTTATCATCACGCTGTTCGTGGAGTTTCATCCCGAGTGGTTCCATTTCCTCCACGATTACCTCTTCAAATACCTCTTCTATGCGATGCTGTTCGGTTTATGGGTTATCTTTGTTGAAAAGATAAGACCTTCCGCTTCAGCCAGCTAACGATTTTCCACGTCTTGGATGCTTGTGTCGTGTCTCCTGTCATCAGATCGGGGATCGGCGAACCGGTCTCTTGCTCGGGGTAAACGACCATGTAAGTGTGGTCATTAAAGAACCGCTCCAGCATCGTCGGTACCTGCTCAAAGAGCGGGTTGTAGGATGGGGTAGAGGGTCGTGCGTTGATCATGACGATCATGTCATCCTGCGCCATCTGCTTGGCGATCATCAGGACGTCTTCAAAATCCTCCATCTCGCGGTAGGATGCCCGCAGGTACTTGCCCTTACGGCGGCAGAAGACCTGCAGCACTTTCTGAGTATCTTCATTGGCGAAGAACACCACTTTGGCGCCAATCTGACTGCTCAGACGGCGAACGAGACCGAAGCAGGAGATCAGGTCATGCTCTTTCTCCGCATAGCGCGGTACAGCCACTAACAGGCGGTTGATCGTGTTCAGCGGTTGGTTCGGATGGTAGATGATCGAGGCCGTGCGTTGGCTGTTGACCAGCAGCATCGCTTCCGACCAATCGCCTTCTACGGCGAAAGCCGGAGCGGGTAACTCACCTAACTCCGCCAACTCGCGTAACTCATAATGGCGGTTCTCGCCGACGGTCATCAACTGCCAGCTGTCATCGATCTTATCCGCTTCGATACGTGCCTTTTCCTGTAGCGCCAGCTGCTTTGCGGCGTACTCCGTGATGAACGATGCCGAGGTGCAGAGCACGAGAATCATCAGCACGGCGGCGTTCAGGATCTCCGCATTGAAGATACCTGTCTCGTAACCGATGGTTACGATAGCCAAGGTGCCGGCTGCTGTGGCATGCGTCAGACCGAACATCAACTGCCGCTCTGCAGGCTGCAAACCGAAGCTCTTCTGCGCCAACCATGCCGCGCTCCATTTGCCGACTAATTTCGTGGCGATCATCACCACGGCGATGATCAGCGTGGCCCAGCCTTCCCAGAGCAGCGACACATCGATCATCATACCTACGCCCATGAGGAACAGCGGCACGAAGATCGTGTTTCCCACGAAGTTGATGCGCATCATCACAGGGCTCAGGTTCGGCACCAGGCGGTTGAGCGACACGCCGCAGACGAACGCACCGAGGATGCCCTCCAGACCGGACCATTCCGCCATCAGTGCGGAGACTACCATCATTGTCATCACCACCAGAAAACCGGTGGTTGGATCGGTCCAGCGCTTGAAAACCCGCTGTGCCAACCAAGGGAAGAGAATCGTGATCGTGACGACGGTCGCGAGGATACGTGCGATCAGTCCGCCGGTTGTGATGGCGTCCGTATAGACGAAGTTCGATTTCAGAAAAGCGAGCACCAGCAGCGCCAAGGTGATCGTGAGCATTGTACCGCCGATGGCGATGTTCACCGCCGCGTTCTTCTGTACGCCGTACCGGCTTACGATGGGGTAGGTCATCAGCGTGTGGGAACCGTACATAGCGCCCATCAGCGTGCTCGTCACCCACCCGAAACCTAACAGTCTACTCGTGATCAAACCGAGCGCAAAAGGGAATGCGAAGGAGTAAAAACCATACAAGACAGCGTGTGTTCGCTGCTGTCGGAAGTCATTTACATCCACTTCAATACCCGCCTGCAGCATGATGTACAACATGCCGATTTTGCCCAACGACTGGATGGCGTCTACACCGCCGAGCAGGTTCAGACCATAGGGGCCGACCAAGGCTCCCACCAAGATAAATCCCACGATGCTCGGGATACGGATCTTGCGGCAAACCATCGGAACCACCAAGATGGTAGCCAGCACCAACGCGAAGATCATCAGGGAGTTAGTGACTAAACTCACACCCGCAATATTGCTGATTGTAGAATCCATATGTCTTTAGTAATTCGTTGCGTCGTTCCTGTAAACCGTCCTTCCGCCAGTTCTGTGCCCAGAATACGGGATTAGGGGTTAGGGGATTAGGGATTAGGGATTGCTGCGCGGCTAAGCCTGCGCGATTGATCTGCTCGAGGTTCTTCCAGCGGGAAGAGGCAAGGGTGGTGGCAAAATAGGGAATGCCGAGTTCCTGCGCTTTCTGAGCCGTCTTTTTGAGGCGTATATAGAAGCACCGCTCGCAGCGCCTGCCCCGTTCGGGTTCCTGCTCCAATCCGCATATGTCGTGCAGCCATGCATCGTGCGTGTAGTCTTCATCGATCCATGTGATGCCGAGCGACTCCGCGTGGCGTTTTGATTCGTTCTTGCGGATCTCGTACTCCTCGCGCGGGTATATGTTCGGATTATAATAGTAGATCACCGGCTCAATCCCGTGCGCCATCAACCATTCCACGATCGCACTCGAGCACGGCGCACAGCAGGCGTGTAACAACACCTTCGTACACCCCTCCGGAACTACTATCGCTGCTTGCTTAGCCATCACTCACACAATTTTGCGCCGCAAAATTACAGAAAAAAATCGGAATATGCAAGTTTTGGGACATTTTTTTGCTCGAAAATACGCCGGAGAGGGGTTTTGTGGCGAGTTTGGATGGGTCTAAGGCGGAACTCGATAGGCTCAAAGGAGACGTCGGTTGGCTCGCCGGAATAACGGCGAGGAGTGGACAGCAGAGCGTTTTCTACTGGCGCGTCTTCAGTTTGCTTGGCAGCGGCTTGGAGCTCGCGGTAGATGGCTACGTAGGTGTATTGGTAGAAGCGGGAATAGGGCTTCATGCCGGGTTCGGGCTTCTCGCCGCCTTTGAAGACCTTGAAGTAGTGGTTCAGGAAGCGGAGATGCCACTCGAGGCCGGCACGAGAGGTGTTGTGTTCGAGGGCGTGGGCTTGGCGTTGAGCTTCTTTGATGAGTTCGCGGTTGGCTACACAGGCAGCAGACCAAGTCTTGGGAAAGTGGTAGGTGTAGAGTTGGAGGACTTTGTTTTGGCGCGGATAGCGGCGCACAATGATATGTTTGCGGCGTTTATAGCCGTCTTTGATGTTATTCATGGCACCACAGAAGTATTCGATGCCCACGGTGGGCTCGAAGTAGCGTACTCCACGGGTGTGGAGGGCTGAAACATCGGACGAAGGAACGAAATGGTCGATCGCTTTCTTCAAACCGAGAATTGTGCTTGTTTTTAGATGCAGTGCCATGTGTTGTAAAGTATTGATATTACGCTAATTACAGATGTTTAATTTTTAGTATGGTCTAGGAAAAGAAGGACGCGGATACCATGAGGGGTGTGTGCGGGTTGATTTCAAAATCCTAAACTCGGTGCAAAGATACGAAAAATATTTGGAATATGCAAATTTTGGACGATGGAAAATGAAAGAAAATAAAAAAATCCGAGGCGCGAGGGGCGTCTCGGATAGATGAGCGGGCAATATAATAGCCCTGTAAGGAACGAACGTCTTGAACCCGCGTAGAACTGCGGGAAATGGACGAAGGTGGGATGTTATGCACTATTTAGAAATATATTGATTAAAATAGTTGCTTCTTATGATTAAATCTGACAATCGATAGGCTTCTTGTTCTGAAATTGGACGAGTGTTTCTTATGGTAGAGTCCAATATATTTACACCAACGCCCTGCCAAAAATACTCTTCGCAGCCTATGAGATGAATAACTGTCGGATAAATATCCATTTGATAGCAAGTGTCTGTAATTTGTATCTCCTGTTGAATTTGCGGAGAATAAACAATTAATGGAACAAATGCCTCTCCTATGCTATAGTTATAATTGTTTTTGTGACACAAATGAGCGTATTCTGCACGCATATCATCGGGAAAGATCGTGTGGTCTCCAGTAATGACAATAGTTGCTTTTGAGAGTAGTGAATCTTCATCAATTTGAGACAATAGGACTTGCAAACCTTCATCCATATAGTGAATACTTTTTAGATAGTCCGACATATATGCAGGTAAATCTTCTTGAAGGTGCAAATGAGATTTTGATGCTCCATAGTTAAAGGGAGAATGTGAGGACATTGTTATGGTTTGAATCATTTGGTAGCCATTATGCAAACAATCCATAGTTGTATGGAATAACAAACTATCATTTTCGTTACGAATAATGGTAGTATCGTAAGCGTAAGCCGGACTCATATACTGCTGATTCCAAATCCCAATTTGATGCGGTAATATGGTCACTGTTTTGCCAACACAACATTCCCCGATAGATGGATATTTATTTGTAGGGAAACGGAAACATGCTGCACCTTGACTAATTGGCAATAAGCCGGTGTTCATTATCATTTGTCCGTCCGCTGAAGTTCCTCCAATAGTTTGTTTGGTTAATTTATGGGCGTGTAAGCATTTGTGCGTTCGTAGGAATTTGCACAAATTTGGTGTAGAAATTTCATTAACACCCCAATCTTCTAAACTCTCCACTAAGATAAGGATAAGCGGAGTATCAAATGTTGCATTATTATACTCCTGCACAAAAGGTTTTACTTGTAGGGATAATGCTTCTTTATCTATGTTGCTATCTTTTGCCTTAATATTTTCTATCCAATCAACAAGAACAAACCCGACAGAATGAATTATTGAAAAATCTTTCACATGATCCGTATATGATAATGAAGAAAGTGTCGTACGCATAGAAAGACTTATTGGATTGTAGAACATTACTCCCACATTTTCTCCCCATCTATGTGTCATGCTAAAAATGCCACATAGAGAAATGATGTATGATACGATCATCCCACCTATTCCATAATACCACGCTCTTTTATTAAACGTCGGTATCAGTAATAAGCATAAAGCATATAGTATTGTAACAATGAAATAAATACTATCACTCCAAGAACAATAGAAAATCACACTACTCCAGAAACCATCCATATTGCTGGTCATAGAGAAAGAGAATATGTCCAAGAAAATTGCATTTGCACGGAAATAGACCAAATTAGCTAATATCCAGAAATCTAATACAAAAGAAAAAAGTATGGTCCACCATGAACGTTTGAAGAAAAAGATAAAACTTGCAAAAAAGAGTGACACGGCTATCTTTGGACACCAAAACGAAAAGAACTCGTAAGGAGCATGCCATAAACTGGATATTAATACAGAATGAAAGCAATACCAGTGAAAGAGGAAACACTTAACAAAAATTGTTAGCGCAAGAATAGCAAATACAAGCCATTGAGCACGATTGCCTTTTGAGAGAAATGTCTTGATTTGATGAATCATGATTGATAGTAATTACAATTTGCGCATACTATCAATCTGCGGGCGCATAAAAAGCATGGAACTTCTTATGCGTTTACCAAGGTAGCGTAGGAAAAGAAACCTTTATCATCAATAAGAAGCCCATGCTAATCAGCACGGCATTACATTATATGATGATACGAGTGTTCCTTCTGTACGAACCCTCTTATTATTCCTTCGTTTTATATCCTTTAAAGTTTCCTACGCTTTAGGTAAACGCGAAATAATAGTAATGCTTTATTAATATGTTGTGCGCAACGCTTTGCGCTTTAAAATCGGTCAA
>JAEEGG010012839.1_pt1 | contig 17995 bp, 14 predicted proteins | sample 9134161 | NCBI WGS metagenome assembly JAEEGG01 (sample SAMN16246543, study PRJNA631951) | gut metagenome | biome: gut microbiome; feature: rumen; material: CR-attached | host: Bos | place: Iran: Karaj | collected 2018-10 | reverse complement strand
TTAAGCCTGAGACACAGATCCATACACATATGTGCTACAGCGAATTTACTGACATCATTCCTGCTATCGATGCAATGGATGCAGATGTCATTACTTTCGAGGCATCAAGATCTGATCTCCAGATCCTCGATTCACTGAAGGAGAACAACTTCAAGACAGAGGTCGGTCCGGGTGTTTACGACATCCACAGCCCCCGCGTTCCTTCCGTAGAAGAGATCGTAACTGCTCTTACAAAGATGAGAGCAAAGATCGAAGATAACAAGCTCTGGGTCAACCCCGACTGCGGCCTTAAGACAAGAGGAACTGAAGAGACTGTAAAGAGCCTTAAGAACCTCGTTGCGGCTGCAAAGCAGATCAGAGGATAAAACATGAAAGTATCACAGGTTTACAAGAAGAAAAGGAGTCTTTCCTTCGAGATATTCCCGCCAAAAAAAGACACTGAACTCGAGAACATCGACGAGACGCTCGAAGTGCTGGCTGAGCTTAAGCCTGACTTTATCAGCGTCACGTTCGGTGCCGGCGGGTCTTCTAACTGCAACCGTACGATCGAGCTTGCAAAGAAGATAAAGTACGACTACAAGATCGAACCTGTGGTGCATCTGACATGCCTGCATTATGACAGGAATGAGATCGACGAGTTTGCCAGAGTCTTAAAAGACGAAGGCATCGAGAATATACTTGCCCTAAGGGGAGACCCGAACCCGAATATTCCGGCCAAGAATGATTTCAGGCACTCGTCCGATCTTATCTCCTATCTGAAAGATAAAGATGATTTCTGCTTCCTCGGGGCATGCTATCCCGAGTGCCATCCGGAATCTCCCAGCGTGGTCACCGAGATCAAGAGTCTTAAGAAAAAGGTCGACGCGGGAGCTGAAGTGCTCCTCTCACAGCTGTTCTTCGACAATGAGATCTTCTACAGGTTCCACGATGAGTGCAAGATCGCAGATATCGATGTTCCTGTAATCCCCGGCGTTATGCCTGTTATAAATGCAGCGCAGATCAAGAGAATGGTGTCTTTGTGCCATGCTTCTTTCCCGAAGAGATTCCAGAAGATAATCTCCCGTTATGAGGACAACAGGGAAGCGCTTTTCGATGCGGGAATGTCTTATTGCTTAAGCCAGATAATAGATCTTCTCGCAAATGATATCAGCGGCATCCATCTCTACACGATGAACAATCCCCTTGTTGCAAGAAGAATCTGCGAGGGAATAAAGAATATCGTCTGATATTTACATTACGGGCGTTGACTCAGGTGTTTTGCCGTCCCTGAATCTGGAGTCGGTGAAAAGGCCTGAGATCTTGCCGTAAGAGATTATGTTTCCGGTATTGCCTTCGGCATCTGTATCGAGCTCTTTAATGAACTCTCCGAGCTTCTTATTCTGACCGTTTACCGTGCCCTTGAGCCTTCCTGTAGGCGCTTTAAGTGCTATTACGTAGATATCGAAATTATGCGTATAGCCGTGGCCGATATGAGGACCGTTGTAATCCAATGGGGAAGCAAAGCCCTGAGGCAGTGTTGTCTCAGTGATCCCGCCTGATCTCCAGTGAAGATATCCGTTGGTATTGGTGTCGAACATATAGACTGCATATACGGCCGCGCCCTCTACGGGCTTCCATGAAAGCTGGGGAGACTTGTTCTCTCCTATGTCGGTATTGGAGATGATGTCGTCCCAGACGCCGTCATTAAGATCTGTTGAAGTGACTTCGAAAGTATCATATCCGTCAAGGTATCCGCCGCACATGTTGTCTGTAAGCGGATTTACGGTATCTGATGCCGAAGAGGAAGTCTCAGGGGCTAAAGTGCCTTCAGTATTATTGCGGCAGCCCGTAAAGCATAATATTAAAGCCAAAACTGTTATAAAAGCTGTTATCTTTGTGTATTTCATTATTTCTTCAGAAACCTTTTTTCTTAATCTTTGAAATTATACCAAAAGATTTCATTTAGAGGTGAAAAGGCGTATATTCATTCATATAGACCGATTCGGGGAAGGGTTTATAAGGATGGAGAAGATCGATAAGGTGTTCCTGCTCCTGAAAAACCGCATTGTTGAGTATTTTCAGGGCTTTGGAAGATTCTTTAAGCGTGTTCTGCTTTTGTTTACGCAGGACTATGTCGAGACTGCGCTCTTCATCCTTTTCTGCACGATAATCACGGCCGCCACGACATCGATCCTTAAAAGACTCCTTGTAAAGGCAATGATGCTCGTAAGCGGCGTCACATATATTGCACCGGTAAATCTTACGCACGTGCTCTTAAACCCGCTGTCGATAATCATGATGCTTATCTTCGCGGTCGTAGTAACGCTCCTGTCCCTGTTCGAGATCGCAGGGCTTCTGCATACATTCTCGGTAGCCCAGGCAGGATATGAGACAAACCTCACTTGTATGTTCATGGCAGGATTCAGAGCCTGCAGGAAAGCCCTTAATCCGAGGAACTGGCCGATAATGGTATTCATTCTGGTGCTTGTCCCTCTTACAAAGCTTTTGCCCTTGTCAGGTTCCACCTTTAAGCTCATCCTGCCGGGATTTGTCAACCAGACGATCGATTATACAAAGTGGCTTAATGTGCTTTACTACGTCTTATACTGGGTCCTGATCTTATTCCTTGCGGTTTATATCTTCTCTATCAACGGATTTGTTTTGCAGAAGGAATCATTCTTCAAGAGCTGCTCCAAATCCAGAAAACTCTGCAAGGGGCACGTCATCGAAGTCATATTCAATATGTTCCTGTTGACGGTCATCTTGAATTTTACGATCAATTCGATCTCTTCGATACTCGTTGTAAACGGCGAGGAGCTGATGTCCTTCGTTCGCAGAACGGGCAATGTCGTAGCCAAATCAGAAGCTGTCGGAACATATACCTATGCGTTAAGACAGATCCTTAAGAGCTTCCTGTCTCCTGCGATAAATAATGCTGCGCTGACAGTACTCTTCTATAAATTCATGGACGACAAGACCAAGAAAGAGACAGTATCCGCTGAAGTCCGTGAGCTTAAGCACTTCTCGATGAAGAGGACGGTTGCCTTTGTAGTATCACTTGCAGTTGTCTCGGTTGCCATCATCGGCGTCATGACTTACAGGTATTCTTATCTTTTCGAGAGCGTAGACAGACCTCTGGTGTGTGCTCACAGGGGAGATAATGTTAACGCACCCGAGAACACGATGCCGGCATTCGAGCTTGCCGCTAGCGAGAACCTTAAATGGATCGAACTTGATGTCCATCAGACATCAGACGGCGTCATCGTCTGCAATCACGATTCGTCGATCAAGAGAGTCACCGGAAGGAACCTTGCGATCCACGATGTCACATACGAAGATCTCTCCAAGATCGAGCTCGGTCCCTGGATGCCGGGTGAATATGAGCACGTCCACATATGCACTTTGAGGGAAGCATTAGAGCTCGCGAAAGAAAACGACATGAATGTTCAGGTCGAGCTCAAAGGTCATCCTGCTGACAAGAACTTCGAAGAAAACGTGATCAACGTTATCAATGAGACCGGCATGCACGACAACGTAATGATAATAGCTCAGGATGCGTCAAGGCTCATGCGCGTAATGGAGATCGACCCCACGATCACGAAGGGTTACTGCATGGTCATCGCTGTAGGTGATCTTAACGACATCGAATATACAGACAACATCACGATCGAAGAGACTTATGTCACACCCGAGCTCGTACGCGCCATGCACGAGAAGGGAATAAAGGTATTCTGCTGGACAGTGGATCTTGATGATACTGTGCAGTATCTCGTAAGCTGCGACGTCGATGTTATCGGTACTGATAATCCGATGCTGATAAATAATGCTCTGGATAAGGCCGATTATTCAGGCGGTCTTTCAAGGATTGCCCATATCCTGATGCACATGATCGCCAACATGGACAAGTAACAAGCGGTCTATGACCTTGCTGTTATAGGTGTCATCATCTTCGCCGTTCAAGTCGAACCAAAGAAATTCTCCGTCACGCTTTATATTCTTTGCGTCCATTATGCCGCGCAGATAGACCTGCGCTATGTGATCCGCGCACACCCTGCAGTCGTAAAGATCCTTAAGCTTTGCTGCACCGCTCATATCAAGATCCTTGACCTTCATCACCTTGAGAAGATACATGTGACAGATCCTTGCGGCGTTCTTTCTTGTTAGGGGGCTGTCTTTGAAGACCTCGTCTCCGGCTTCAAGCCAGCCTTCTTTGCGCCCGCGCTCGAAAACGCCGTCAAAAGGAATTCCTGCTTTCCGGCAGAGCTCTTTTATGAAGCTTTCGGTGGTCATGAGACAGGCGTGATCCTTATGACTTTGCTGTCACACGCTGCAAGTTTTCCCGCGCCGAAGACTTTGCTCACAGTCTCTTTTTCTTCGCCGGTATAGAGGTCCTTGATCTTGTATTCTTTCGCGTTGGCGAAAAGTTCTTTATTAACTGTCTTACCGCCTGTCTTATTCAAGATCTCATCGGTGCTGACAGACGGAACATCTTTTTCTTCCTGACTTAAGTTAAAGAATCCGAGTGCGATATCACCGTTTGCAAGGGGCTTAGCGAGGATATCGATCCTGTCGTTATCCCTGATATATTCCTTGTCAGGCTCAGAGCATTCATATGTCGTGAATATGCGCTTGGCCTGCACTCCCAGAGGATCCTGGTCTAACGTTATCAGTTCCCGGTTGGCGATGATGTTATAGATCTCATCGCCCTTGGTGACTCTTCTTAAGTCGAGTCCCAGCATAAGGGGAGAGTTCATCATGCACCACATGGCCATATGCGAACGGCACATGATGTTATCGATGCCGTCCATTCCTATGACCAGCATATCGGGATCGTTCCAGCCCTTTGTAAGTCCCGCGAACTCATCCATTATTACCGCCTTGTTATACTGCGACGTAATGGACGTGGTATAATCGCCCTCCCATGCGGCAGTGCCGTTATTGCCGTCTGATCCGACCTGGAAGGTTATGTCATTTAAGATGCGCCATGAGTTGCCGACTTTGTGTCCCCAGTTCTGAGGCTGTGTCTTGCCCCATTCGCATATCGAGAAGACGATATCTCTGTTGCCGGCTTGTTCTAATTCACGCCTGATCCTGGCATATGAATCAAGTGTGTTCTCCTGTCTTCTGTGATTCATTATGCGGAGCTTGTTAATGCCTTCTTTAAGCTCCACCTGAATGGCAGGGGATACCGTAAATGCCTCCTGATTTTCCGTAGGAGCCACGAGTGCATCGAAATATATCTTTTCCCCGACGGCGACCTGGAGCCATTGTCCGGTGCCTTCTGCAGCGCCTGAGGCATATGTGACGAAGAGGTCTTTGATCCCTTCTTCGGAAGATCTGACTTCGAATATGAGTTCGCTTGATCTCGGTCCGGCAGGTGAGTGGTCAGGCGCAGTCCCGTCAAAGGTACCTATGGAAGTTACATAGCTGTCCTTAACTTCAGCTCTCGTGCCTGTGATCTCTGCAGAAATGGCATCGTAAGTTATGCCGTCAACTTCAATGCTCTTTATATTCGGAGCAAATGAATATTTCGCGTTCTCCGGATCTGCGAACGTAGCGTTGTCCCACATGTAATAACAGTTATCGACCTTGATGAAATCTATGTCCCACTTGATGTAGTCTTCGCAGTCGGTCTTTTCATAACCGTAAATGCCTACTTCCGCGCCCGAACAGAGCCTCGTTCCGATGTCGTTATACATTCCGAATTTAAGGCCTTCTGAGTGCACGAGATCTGCCATTGCCTTAAAGCCTGAAGGAAACTTTATCTCATCTGATGTCAGATGACCGTTAATACGTTCAGGGTGGTAGCAGCCGTCGTCCAGCACCACATAACAGTAGCCGAGTTTATCGAGCTCTAATTCCTTGATCTTAAGCACCATTGCTTTTGTTAGCTCTTCGGTATTGCCGCTGCCGAAAGCGTTCCAGCTGTTCCAGCCCATGGCAGGGAGGCGGGGCTTTTTCGCGAACAGATCGGAATTATCGAAATCATCGAATCTTAGTCTATGATCATCAATGGGAGAAGGGCCTGTCATGAATGAACTCCTTTATCAAGTTATAGCTCGATTATAACAAAGAGGCTGCCTCATATGAGACAGCCCCGTAAGTTTTAATTTGTGCAGAACTATTACATTCCTTCTGCTCCGCCGGATACCGTCTTGGATCCGACATTGCCGCTTGTACCTGACTGGAGTGTCAGAGTATATGTGTAGTTCTTCTTAAGCGAGAAGGTCTCACTTGTGCCGTTCTTGAGCTGGAGGTAAGCACCCTTTGCACCGAAGAGGTCCTTCTCGCCGTACCATTCGGTACCGTAAGCAACCTTGATCGTATATGTGCCTGCGCCAAGCTTGATCGTTGTATTCTTTCCTGCAGCGATAAATGTCTGAGCAACTACTTCGCCGCTGGAATTATAAACTCTTAAGAGCGCATTGATGCTTGAAGGTGCGTTGATCTTCATGGAGATGGAGCCGCTGCCCTTCTTCATGGAGCCGTTGTCAGGCATTGTCTGCTTGCAGGACTTTGCCTTGTCAGCAGAATCCTTCCATTCGGAGATCTCATTCCATGCAACCATTGCCTTGTAGTATTCACCGTTATCGTAGAGCGCCTGGGCAGCATCGTACTTCTTATTCAATTCGTCCATCTTGCCCTTTGCTGAATCGTACTGTGCCTTCGAATCAAGGAAGTCACCGAGTTCAGTGAAGATCGCCATGGCCTTCTCGAAATCCAGCTTCTCAACAAGCTGAACGGCGTTATCGTACTTAAGACCCTTGATCGCGGTCTCAAGAAGAGCCTTCTGCTCATCATCTGCAGGCTTAACAATGCTTGTGATCTTATCGTAGTCTGTTGTTCCCTTATCGAAAGCCTCGCTGATGAACTTATCGTTATCGGTCTTAGGCGCTTTGATGTATGCGAGAGCGAGATCGTTTGACTGGATGCCGTAGAGATTTGCGATGATAGTCATCCATGCTCTGTTGTTCTCTGCCAGGTGTGCGTCGCAGAGATTAACCTGAACTGCATACTTGTCTTTAAGTGTTGTCAGCGCTGTGAACTTGTTCTTGGCTTCGAAATAGTTCTTTGCGCTCTTATCTGCGAAAGCTTCCTTGACTGTCTCACACTCAGTCTTAAGTGCAAGTGCATCATCGCTCTTGGAATCGCCCTCATAGAATTCAATGACTTCGTCAAGGATTGTGATGGCGCCGTCGAAATCTTCCTGCTCAATGAGTCCGTCTACCTTCTGGTAGTCGAGCTCGACCTGTGAGCACTCAGCCCAGTATTCCGAATCCTTGAATTTGAAAGTCTTGAGTTCTGTGTAGAGCTGCAAAGACTGTTCGTAATCGCCGTTATCGAAAGCATCTGAAGCCTTGTTGTACTTCTGTACGAGCAGGTAATAGAAGATGCCGACGCCGGCGCCTGCCAGGATTATAACGGCACCGATGATGCTGAGCGCAATGATCAAAGGCTTCTTTGACTTCTTGGGCTTTGCTTCAACCGGAGCGGCTGCAACAGGAGTTTCAACGGGAGCAGCAACGGGAGCTGCCTCAGCTGCAGGCTCGGCAGCAGGACCCTCTGCGGGAGCAGGTGCGGGTGCGGGCGCTGCATCGATGGGCGAAGGAACTGTTTCCGTCGGATTCTCGATGGGAGCTGTTTCGGTTACCTCGGATGAGATAGCTTCAACAGGCTCTAATATTGAAGGCTCTGAAGGAGCAGCTTCAGCAGCGGCTTCTTCAGAAGCGGGTGTCTGTTCGATCTCGGGAGCATCCTCAGATGCAGGTCCTTCAGCTGCCGGTTCCTCAGCGGGAGCCTCTTCGGCAGGTGTAGCCTCTGCAGCTTCCTCGGCAGCGGGTGCTTCTTCAGCTGCAGGAGCTTCCTCTGCAAGTGCCTCAGCCTGAGCTTCGGGTGTCTCTACGGCGGTTCCGCAGAAAGGACAGAACTTGCCGCCTTCGATCTCTTTTCCACAATTGGAGCAAATCATATCTATTCCTCACTTTTGTAATGTTTCCGGGCTGTCAGGTTACGTCGGAGAATTAAGAAAACCTATCCCCCTTATATATTTGCAAGTATATCGTACAAGTAAAAGATAAACAATGATTTGCATATGTGTTCGAAAGCATTGCCGCAAAGGCAGCAGAAGCCGGTCTGTACTATAATGTGGCTATCACTTTTCGGAGGGGCATATGAAGAAAGCCATAAGAACCATTGCGCTGATACTTACAGGCGCCGTCCTTTTGACAGCCTGCAATAAAGAACCCGAAACAGGATCTGACAATACATCAGAGACTGTTGCTTCATCCGTGACCGGGAGCGCGGAGCCTTCTGATAACGGCGGATACAATGGCGTTTCCGGCGGCAGTCATTCAGTTAAGGACCTTAACGAAAAAGGAAAAGGCTATGAGGGCATCAAAGGAACCGGAGATTATAACTACGGCGAAGCTTTGCAGAAGTCTTTGCTCTTTTATGAGCTGCAGAGAAGCGGCAAGCTCCCCGAAAACACAAGATGCAACTGGAGAGGTGATTCCGCCCTTACGGATGGCGCCGATAATAATCTGGATCTGACAGGCGGCTGGTACGATGCAGGCGATAACGTGAAGTTCAATCTGCCGATGGCATATTCCGCTGCCATGCTCGGCTGGTCAGTCATAGAAGACAAAAAGGCCTATGAAGAGAGCGGCCAGTATGAATATATCTTGGGAGACATCAAGTGGGTCACCGATTATCTCATCAAGTGCCACCCTGAAGACGAGGTCTTCTACTATCAGGTAGGTGACGGAAATGCCGATCACTCATGGTGGGGCCCCTGTGAGGTCATGACCATGAACAGGCCTTCTTACAAGGTCACGAAAGATAATCCCGGTTCTGCAGTTACCGGTGAAGCAGCGGCCGCTCTGGCCATCGCTTCTATTGTCTTCAAGGATACTGACAAAGAATATTCCAAGCTCTGCCTGGAGCACGCAAAGAGCCTCTATGCTTTCTCGGATTCTGCGAAAAGTGATGCAGGCTACACAGCCGCAAACGGCTTCTATAATTCATGGAGCGGCTTCTACGATGAGCTCTCCTGGGCCGGCTGCTGGCTTTATACCGCGACGGGCGACAGCAAGTATCTGGATAATGCGAAAAGCTGTTTTACCAAGGCGGGCCACGATTTTGACTGGGCGCTATGCTGGGACGATGTTCATATCGGCGCAGCTCTGATGCTCGCAAAGATTACCGGCGATAAAGCCTATAAGGATGAGATCCAGAAGCACCTGGATTTCTGGTCCTGCGGCACTTCGGACGGAAAGAAGATAACTTATTCTCCCAAAGGTCTTGCTTGGCTCGACCAGTGGGGTTCTTTAAGGTATGCGACAACTACGGCTTATGTTGCCGCGGTATACAGCAGATGGGACGGGTGTCCAAAGGACAAGGTATCGGTATATTGGGATTTCGCAGTATCTCAGGCTGATTATGCATTGGGTTCTTCGGGGAGATCCTACGTCGTAGGCTTTGGCGAGAATCCGCCCTCACATCCACACCACAGGACTAGTCAGGGTTCTTACTGCGACAACATGAACGAGCCTTCCGAATTCAGGCATACACTGTACGGTGCTCTGGTCGGAGGACCTGATGCTTCAGACGGCTATACGGATACAGTAACCGATTACTGCAAGAACGAGGTTGCCTGCGACTATAACGCAGGATTCACGGGGCTTCTGGCAGCGATGTATTCAAAGTATCACGGCAAGACGCTTATCGATTTCGGCGCGGTGGAGGAAGTTCCTTCAGACGAGTATTCTGCAGAGTGCAGCCTCAATGTACAGGGCAATGATTTTGCAGAGATAAAAGCGTTCATATATAACAAGACTGCATGGCCCGCAAGAGCTTCCGACAAGCTCGAATTCAGATATTATGTCGACCTCTCCGAGGTATATAAGGCAGGCGGAGATGCATCAGGAGTCAAGATCTCCACAAATTACATGCAGTCGGGAAGAGTCGACGGACTTAAGGTCTGGAATGAGGAAAACCACATTTACTATCTGTCCGTAGTTTTCGATGACGGCAGCTTAAGACCCGGCGGACAGTCGCAATATAAGTCGGAGATCCAGGTAAGGATGACAAGCCCCAACGGCGCATGGGATAACGGCAATGACTTCTCATACAGCAAGGGCGCGGTGCTGCTTGATGACGGCAAGCCGGTATTCGGAACTCTGCCTGATCAGGAAGGCACCGGCTCAGGTGAATCTGCAGGCGGAACAGTGCCTTCAAATGAGACAGGTGCTTCAACGCAGACTGAAGCTGCAGGGGGCTCCGGAACTGCATCTGCAGGCGATCTGAGCATCAAGATGAACTACGACAATAACAACTCCAATGCAAATGCGATCGCAGGCACACTGGAGATTACGAACAACGGCAATACCACAGTTGATCTGTCGAAGATAAAGATCAATTACTACTTCACGAAAGACGGCGGGGAGATGGTTTTCGACTGCTATCACGCTGCGATGAATTCTGCATCAGGCAAATATACTGCCCTGACCGATAAGGTTAAGGGAACATATTCAGCCGCGACGGGTGAAGACCGCGACACGTGCCTGACGATAACTGTAGGAAGCGGCTCTCTTGCAAAGGGCGACACGCTGACCATAAGCTTCAGCGCGCACAGGGCTGACTGGCAGAACATGAACCTTGCAAACGACTGGTCGCATAAGAGCGTCGATAATATCGAGATCGTTAAGTAAGCGGTCTTCGCGGTGCAGAATATAATTACTGTAATTGTGGCCTCAAAAAATGGACAACAATTATATAAAAAGGCGATTTTATATAATTGTTGATGAAAAAAAGGGGCAACAATTACAGTCGTGGTGCCTTCAGGCTTCAGCGTCTTCCGGTGCGGCTTTTTTCAAAGTCAGCGCCGTTGTCGACTTGTCGAGCCATGTCACGAGGCTCCTGTTTCTTACATAGAGCGTATTGAGGATGACACTCTCGGGATGTATTGCTTCAGCAGAGCCCGGCGCGGGCGCAACGAATGTGCCGCAGGCGCTTATTACATAGGGCTTTCCGTCTCTAGTGCCGACATAGATAGTCATGTGGCCGGGGAAGGAGATTAGGCTGCCGGGCTTAAGATTATTTATCACTTCGAGCTTTTCTTTCTCTTTCATGTTGGTCAGATCGACTTTGTATACGCCCTTTGAGGCTGACTGGCCTACGCGGGGGAGAAGCACGCCGAAGCAGCGGTAGATCTCTCTTGTGATGCCCGTGCAGTCGTTGGCCTGAAGGTCACCGCCCCAGCCGTATCTGTCGCCCAAGAGCTTAAATGCCTGTCTTACGATATTTGCGGACGTGAGAGGAAGATATCCTGCGTTGACGTCATCCGAGACCGGGATAAGAACGAGTTCATCCTTGATAAACCCGTCGCTGCCTCTTGTAGGAACCTTAACCACATAGTTGCCGTAAGTGCTCCTCTGGTTGATGGTCTTCGGAGCGTTCTTGGCGGGAACAAGCTCCATGCGCGTGCCCATTGGGAGGACGAGGTCCGTTGTAAGGGGGCTGTAAGGGTCGTTGCCCAGCCTGATCTCTCTTTCGGTTACGACGAGCCACTGGCCCGGATTCTGCCTTGCTTCCCAGTCTTTCCTGTCCTTGCAGAGCGCTACCGCGTCTTTCCTGAGCCATGCGGAGAAGCTGTCGAAAACAACATAGAGATATTCACCGTCCGTGCTCTCGTGAAGCACGACAACAGGCATGTAGGGCATGCATTCCGAGTAAAGGAGCGAATCAAAGTACTGATCTGACGCGCTCTCGAAAACACGGTCTTCCGTGGGGAACATCCTTACGGTCATTCGCTTGGTCGTAAAGCCGTACTTTACCGGGACCGAATCCGGCACGGCGTCGATATTTGAGAGCGCTACAAGGTTCTGCCAGTATTCGGCAGTCGTAGGCTTGCCGTTAAGATATATTTTCGCAGGATCCTTGGGAACCGAATTCGCATTGTCATTAAGGAAAGTCCTTAAGATATTGCCGTCGAAGGTGTCAGTGAAGTCTTCCAGATGCGGCATTATTGTTTTGTTGTCAGCGGCCTTTATTATGGCTCTGTTGTTATAGTTGAATTCGGTGATCTCATCAGGCGTCATTAGGACTTCGTTGTCGGCGTCGCTGATCCAGTAATCGGCGGTCATCATCTCGGGTGTAACGTCAGCTATGGTGCGGACATAGGTTGTATCGATCACGGTCTTGCCGTCAGGAGTCTTTACTATTACACGCTCCTCGGCTGAAGGCTCCGTCGTCTCAATAGTCGTCTCAGAAGCGGTGGTCGTGACTTCAGAGGAGGATTCCTCAGGTATGGTAGGCAGGCTTGTCTGTGCGACAGGGTCAGGAATGAGGCTGCATGAGCACAGCTGAGGCAGCAATATTGATGCAGCAAGGATCACGGGGGCCAGTTTCTTGTTTATCATAGGGTAAGCTCCTGCTTGGGGTTTTCATTTTCCTCGATGGCTATTTACCAGCTTGTGACTGATATTTTTAAATCTCCGAAATGAATAGTATCATATCGGCTCTTTAATGGCACTAGCCTGATGCCTCTACCTGATCTAATTCAGGCTGCTTTTATCTTGATTATCTGTTCTCCTGTCTTAATGGGAATTGCTCTTGTGTCACCTAGTTTCATCATCTGATATGCAGCATTTACGTCTGCATTTATCATTATCCCGCTGTTGCTCTTGAATAGACCGCGTTCTACTCTTCGTGCCTTGTCATAGTGAGCTCTGTCAGGCTTTTCTCCATCAAGATAACTTGTGCCGCTCGTGTAACTTTCACGTACAGTCTTTACCTCAATGCCTTCAAGTCTTGCTTTGTATGCGATCATGTCAGTAAGGGTCTTATATGGTATGGATACAAAGTTCTGGTTTGTTATGTTTCCCATGTGTACCTTCTGTTTCCATCCCTCATTTGCACCTATCACTATGAGTCCTACATCTGAAGAAACTGCCAGTTCCACTATCTTCCTGCTTGCTTTGTGCATGTAGTCTTTTATCTTGCGATTCCTTTTTGCCGTAAGTTTATTCATTCTTTTGGTACTGTTCTTTCCGTTATATATCTTCGCCTCCTTTTGCATATGCGCTTTTGCCTTGTTGTAGTATTGGTTTATTGATTTCAGCGGTTTCCCGTTGATTATCACAGGTCTGTCTTCAGAATTCCATGCGGCTGCTAAGAGATTGTTTACTCCCAAGTCTATCCCCATAACCTTTGTCCCTTTTGTAGTCTTTTCTTCTTTCTCATACATAAGACTGATAAGTATGGAGTCCTTAAACATCTTTATCCGTATCTGCCTCACGTTCCCATGCCTTGCACGGATGTGTATGCCACGGAGGAACTTGGGCATGGTTACTTTACCGTCTTCATCCATCTTGAAGTTCTGACTGGTGATAACAAGAGAACCTCTTCCTGTTTTCGGGTCCAGATATCCCGGTACATGTGGATGCTCCTTGAACTTCTTCGGATCTTTCCCGTATTCTGCTGTCGCCCTGTAGAACGACTTCCACTCTCTGCATTTCTCCTGTATGCATATCTGACTGCATGTCGCATACGGAACGTCTTTATATACTTCCGTTCCTTTCAGATACCAGCTGAGAAAATATGCATCGGCTATATATCCGTTATCGGAATCGATATAACGTAATCTCTTACTCTCAGAGCGAGATGCATTGTATTCCGTTATGCCGTTGTTTATCGCTCTGATGAGTTCATCTTCCCAATCCTCAAGTGCTTTACTATTCTTTATCTTCGTGTGGATGCGGTAGCACTGCTTTATCAGGTAGTTGACACTGTTGGAAAGGTTCTTCACTTTATAGCAGTAACCGTCTATCTCGTGAAGAAGCTTCTTATTGTTATGTCTTTTAATCTTGTGTTCTTCCGAGAGTATCATGTTACATGCCCCTTATCTCTATGTGACGAATGAAAGCGGCGGTCTTGCCGATATATCGCTGTTATGTACTGTCAGCCTTCTGCTCAGTATCTGTATGAACATCAGGCTTATGTTTTCCGTCTTGCTTCTTTTGTTGTTTGCTATCAGGTTATTCCAGATGATGTAATGCTCCAGATGTTTGGTCGATACTCCGTGAAACCTGTCGATAAAGCTTTTCAATGAACTGTGGTATGCATTGATGCGTTGGATACCGTAAGTAATGCCATTCTGTTTTGTTATGCGTTTACCCGTATTCGTCTGTATCAGTCGGAGATCTTTATTTCTTGCCAAAAGCCGGTATGCTTTCTCGTTATCAGTACACAGCACTGCTGAAGGAGAGACAATACCGCTGAACACGTCTATCAGGCATTCCGTACTTACCTTGCCAAGCTTAACGGGTTTTGCGAACGCGATCCCTTCAACATCAACGGCACAGGGAACACACACCTTTTCTGATGACAGACCTTTACTGTGTATGTCATTTCCTCTCTTATGTGCTTTCCTGGGCATTATGAACTGTCTGCTATTTTTATGGTTACCCTTGTAGGAAACGTTAAAGAATGTCTCATCGGCTTCAACTGTTCCGTCAAGACATACTCTGTCAGTTACTTCCTGCAGAGCATCCAGAATCTTATGCCGCCAGTAAAAGGCTGTTGTTACCGATATGGAACACTCTTCAGCAGTTTCCTTAAGCGTCTTTTTATCCGACATGCATTTCAGATACTGAGCCCAAACACTCAAGTTCTTTCTAGTACCAGAAGTAACGGAGCAGGAACTCGGTATAAATGACTTCTTGCAATCACGGCAGAGGAAACGCTGAACACCGTCTTTACGCTTTCCGTTTTTAACAACATGAGAACCTTCACAATAGATACATGTATTACCATCGGCAATACGTGTCTCGATAAGGAAGTCCTGGAGGTTATCCTCGTGTACATTTACAGTATTGGAAAGAGTCGTATAGAACACGATACGGTCAGTGAAAGATAATTTCTTATATGCAGCAAAGACTTCTTTTAACTCTGACATCGTACCGGCTCCTTTCAAAAACAAACAAACGTTCTGTCAATATAATAGAACCAGAACGAATGTTTGTCAACTGCGAAATTGAAAAGAGCCACCCCGTTTACGACAAATACGAAAATTACTACGACAAATGGGCAACGCCTGACAGCGATTTATAGGAACTTATTGAGAAAAAGAGAATACGACGAAAGGGGTAAAAACAAGTTATTCAAGGGCTTTAGCGACTTATTGAAAACCAAGTATACCTCTTCCGTGCCATGTGATAAGATTTCTTTGGCAGGACTACATGATCTGAAATCATTCGAATAATATGAGGACGCTGACAACAAGATGAAAAAGAAGATCATAATAACAGTTTTGGTTATTGTCTCCATCGTAGCGCTGATTTTTACCGGCTTCGTGATCGATCTTTTCCAACCCGCCAGCCATGGTATTCCTATTGACAAGATTACCGGTATTTATTCAAGTGCGGATCTCAAGCAGGGATGTACTATTACCCACGGTACATACTTTGCGGATGATCCGGACAGCTTTTTAAGCCATGCGCTTGAGAAAAACATTGAGAATAAAGACCAGGGTCTGTCTGTTTCTGATATCAGGATAATTGATGTGTATGGATTCAATTGCTCTGTTATTTTCATATACAATGAGAATCAGCAATTGTATGTAGCAGAAGATTATCCGCTCTCAAATCTTGATTACAATGTTATTGAAGTAATATCTGCAAATGATCTGATGAAAGCTGATCTGCACTATAACTACACGCTTCGCGGAGCGCCTTCTAAACATATGCCCCGCATATTAATTGTTCTTATTCCGGTTGTTATACTTGTCGTATTCGCAGCATTGCATATCCGATTCTTGAAGAAAAAGTACCAAAGAGAAAGATATGAAGAATGAGAGGGAGACTAAACCGTTTATTTCAAATGAATATATGAATGTTATCTCAGGAAAGTTGATTGAGTGGCATTCAGGCAGCAAAAGGTTTGCATATTAAATCATCTGTTGTAGAGAATAATGGAAGCAGGATCGAAGCAGAATTTTTCTCGATCCACCCAAGAATCCGCACCGGTTAGTTGTTAAGTAAGTAGATGCGGATAGAAAGGAGCAAAAAAGATGACCGCCAAGGAACTCGAAAAGATCTATACCGAAGCTTATAAGGCCGTTTACTGGACAGCCATGGCTCTCTTGAAAAATGAGGCTGACGCAGAGGACGTTGTTCAGGATACTTTCGTATCTTTTATGGAGTCTTATTCCGACTTAGAGGATACAGGCAGGGCTGTAGCTTTACTCAAGAAGATCGCTGCAAACAAGTGTCTTAATCGCATTAAACTCGCGAGAACTGACAATGTTGAAGACGAGTTCTTTGATACAGTCGAAGCAGTCCCGGAGGACTTCCTGCCGGATTCGATCGTCGAGTCTGAAAACGCGCGCAAGATCGTCATGGACATCATCGATAATGTTTTGTCTGAAGATGTCAGGAGAACACTTATCCTGTTCTACTTTGACGAGATGAGCACAAATGAGATCGCAGAGGCACTTGGAATCCCTCAGGGTACAGTATCGTGGCGTCTTAATTTTGCCAAGAAAAAGATCAAGAAGGAGGTCGAGAAATATGAGGAAGAAAACAATACGAAGTTGTTCGGTATGGCTATCCCATTCCTAAGCAAGCTTTTCATCAAAGAAGCAGAGCAGGTAGTCTTCAAGCCCATGCCCGCTTCACTTACAAATCTGTCCGCATCGTCAGAGGCTTCAAGAGCCGGAACAAATCTTGCCAAAATGGCAATCAAGAAAGGGACAGATATTATGACAAAGAAAGCATTAATCGGTATTGCAGCAGGAGGAGCTGCAGTTGTTTTGGTAACGGCAGGAATCATTCTCGGAGTTTCCGGCAAGAAAACCTGGCTTCCAGTTCCAGATACAGACGAATCAACTCCGGCAGCAAATCTGCAGTCAGAGCCTGTAGTAGAGCTGATGCCCGGCCAGGAAATAAGAGGTTATTTCATAGTCCAGCATAACGGTGATGAGATCATACTGATCGGAATAACTGATGAGGGCAAGCAGCAGGAAACACTTGTAATACCTGCATACATAGATACTTACTGTTCAGTCTTAAGGGACTGTAAGGTTAAGCATGTAAGTTTTGAAAGTGATGATGATATTGATATTGGTAATCTCTTAGCAGGTTCCAGTACGATAGAAACCATAGAACTTCCTGCAAATCTGAAAAAGCTCCCCCAAATAAGCAGTTGTACTGCTTTGAAGGAAATAACCATTCCTAAGGGAGTTACCGAGATACCCGTTACTGCTTTCGGCCTCGATACGGCTCTGGAAACAGTCAGGATCGAAGGTAATATAACATCTATCGGTGCCGGTGCATTTATGAAATGCGAATCCTTGAAGAATATCAATCTGCCCGATTCGATAACATATATCGGATCTACGGCATTTAAAGAATGCACATCATTAAAGGAGATAACTTTGCCGGCAGGATTAAAGGAACTGGGGTCCAATGCTTTCTCTAACATTGGTCTGGAGACGGTTATTGTCCCCGAAGGTCTTGAACTGGAACAGTGGAGTGACACGGCATTTATGCAGAAAGATAATTACTACACGGTAAAAGTTAAAGCCGGTTCGTGGGCAGATACGAATTTTGACAAAGTATTCCTTGCCTATACTGAAAAGGTATACTATTGATCATCTTAATAAATTCATGCATTCCAGCCCATTTTGCCACGCGCAGGATGGGCTGTTTTTTATTTCGGAAATTGGAAACAAAAGGATATGTCGAGCCATGTGATAAAATTACTTTGATAGGACTGAGGATCCATGTGGGTACTTAGTATGGATAATCATCAGTTAATGTAACTAAGTAGATGAATCGACAAATCTTGTTGATCATGGTTTTGTAGAAGCGTACAAGAATAATGGGGAGGTAGAAATGAAATACGATAATACGAATCTGCCGGAGAATGTCCGTGCGTTTTTGGAAGAGATAATTGATGACGAGGAACTGTGCGATGCATTCTATTCCCGTGATGTAGAGATCTATGATGAAGACTG